>Ga0209800_10003408_pt1 | contig 12670 bp, 10 predicted proteins | sample Higcelweek8metaG_FD_187174 | JGI IMG/M metagenome (GOLD analysis project Ga0209800, IMG submission 187174) | Freshwater pond sediment microbial communities from the University of Edinburgh, under environmental carbon perturbations - High... | ecosystem: Environmental > Aquatic > Freshwater >... | reverse complement strand
GGGAAAGGTAATACGCAAAGGTAAAACCAGCGAAGACGCTACTATTGACTTTACAGGTCTAAACAACGGAATATATTTTATCCGATTTGATTCGAGACCAGAACAAAGCTTTAAAATCAGTAAAACGGGAAAATAAAACATAAAAAAAGCCGACTTGCTTAATTTGAAGAAGTCGGCTTTTTTTATCATTTTACAACTAAATTTTAGCGTAATTTCAACAAGTTTTTCATACTGTCAATCGGTGGGTAATCAAATATGTAGAAAGTTCTCATCATTTCACATGAATTGTAAATAACATCGAATTTATTTACTCTTTTCTTATTGGTAAAAATTTCATAATAATCTTTTGTTCCCGATTTACCATAATCCCATAAACTAACATCTTTAAATACATAAATATTTACAGTATCAATATCAACGGCATTTTGATATTTATCCGGGAAATCTTGTATTATCATTGTGTATTGATTTTTTGAGATTTTTTCGAACGATTTGATAATCCGTGGATAAAATCCCATCATATAACCATAGTAAACAATTGAGTCTGTAAGAATTATACGATTCAATTCGTTATATAAATATAACTGCCCCCCATAAGGATAAACCTCGATATAATGATCAGATAAACCGTAAGTATTGAAGTGTTGAAAATAATCTGGAGGATAATTAAATTCTTCGGAACTAAAATCAAAGTAATATTTTTCTATCGGTTTATATTCTGTCTTTTTAATTGACTTCTTATATTGCTTTTGATTATCTGGAGCAATATAGGTTTCATGTAAAAAGTAATAACCAAAATAATCTAAAAATTCCTCACGTAACAGAAAAAATGTATCATTAATAAAAACATTCGAATCAATTGCAGATAAAAAGTAATATGTCGTATCGTCAATTGATAGAGAGTCCTTACTAAAAACAGGAATTTTTTGTACACGCAGAGAACTATTATAAACTGATTCTGAACAGTTGTACAAGCAAGCTGAGATCAGTAAAACCAAAATAAAGATTTTTATATTTCGGTCCACCATATTATCGAAAATATTAGAGATATATCTTAAAGACTGATGAACTAACAATATTACAATATCTACCTAACGATAAAATCGTTCATTAGGTTTTCTTTACGTGATGTTGGTTGTTGTTTACCGTTACTAAGCCGTTTAACCCCGTCGAAAACATAGTTTCTTAATTCAGATACCGAAATTTGTTTGTCGCCATCAACATCGGCTTTATTTTTTCCAACAGCCTGAATAAGACAATAGGTGAAAATTCCGTTTTCTATTTCTTCGTTCTCAAGAGCATAACCACCACCCGAAGCAGCAGAAATAACAACAGTACCTGTACCTTTTCGCAAATCTGCAAATAAAATCCTCATTAGTTCGTATGAGTTGTTAAGTCCAGTTTTAGGCTTATTTTCGTTCTTAGTAGCAAACATAGTTACACCGCGAGTATTATCATCATCACCAACCGTATTAACAGCAAAATCCTCGTCTTTATCAACTTCGCCCGAATGACATGCATCCATAAGTAACATTTTGTTTCGTGAAGGGATTCCATCAAGAAGACCTTCAATATCATCATATCTTAAACCGTTTTTTGAAGGATTTGCAAAATCAATGTCAGCTGTTGCAAAATAAAAATCTAGGTTATCGTCAAGCAAACCATGGCCAGCAATATGAATATAGACATAATCATCTACTCCAGTATTCATCAGCTTTTCTTTAAGATTTAATACATTTTCTTTTGTACACATCGCATTGTACAGTGTGTCAATGTAAATATTCCCAAACATATTGTTGTTGTTGCTGAATAGCTTCACGAAGCCCTTACCGTCATTAATGGTATATCTTAAATTATATTGCGCCTGATCATACTCGGCTACTGCAAGAGAAATAAGATACAAATCTGGTTTTTCCTTATCAGTTTTATCATAGTAAATTTCTAGCTCCTCTTTCAGCGACTCTATCCCCTTCTCATTAAGACAAGAAATTTGAATTACATTCTTACCAGCTGATAGGGGAATTGTGATATCTTTCATAATAGATTTTACTGGTTTTTCTGTCAGCGACAACCCTCTGGTTCCAAACAGTGGAACATCATTAACATACACATTGATTCGGTTAAGATTATAGTTATCATCTTTCATTTTTAGCTGAATCTGCGTATTGGGTTCTGTTGTTTTTAGCTTTATATCACTAAGATTTGTGATAGACAGCTCCGGCAAATTTATTTTACCATTAAGCATCTCTTCGGTAAATCCAAGTTTAGAAAGACGTTTTAGGTAAGCTTTGTGGTATAATTCAACCATTTCTGGGTCGAAATAACCAAATGATTCAAGTACCAAATCAGGGCGGTTATACTTAAGATCGAACTGCTCTGCAGGAAAGACCTTCCCGTCAAAATTAAATCCAAGTCCGGTAAGGGCATCGCCTGTAGCCATATAATAGTTATCGGGGGTAATAAAAACAAGTTTACCCATATCCACAACATATATGCTGAGTAATTTTTCGCCGGTATTGAGATTCCAAATATTCATTGATGCATCTTCAGCTGAGCTTATCAGATAATTCTTTTCCTTAATAATTTCGAAATCATTAATAAAACCCCTGTGCCCAACAAATTTGACAGTTTTCCCACCCGATGTCCTTTCTATTTCAAAACCCCGACAAGTATATTGGTCTCCAGTTATCGGATCTCTTTTAATCATATAATCCGATTCCATGGATTTTTCAAATCTGGCATCGAGAACCAAGGTGTTTTCGGGCTTTGTGTTCCTAAAAACAGATTCCGAACTTATAACATCCTTTTCGGCATATCCAGTAATTGTTGTATTAAACTTAACCGACTTGTACTGCTCTTCGCCAAAACCAAAGAAGTCTTTATCTCCAAGGAAAAACAATTGGTAAAAGATGTGCTCGTTTTCTTTTGACATCAACCCCAGATCTGCTTTTTTGGGTTTTCTATTCTCTTTTGGTTCGTCCAAATTCAGATTGCTTATAGATGAAACTTTAAGTACCGGTTTTGTTAGGCCCCATTTCCCTCCAGAATAAGCTATTGTTGTTCCATCAGAGTTTATCGCTACTGAATATACATTTTCATCAAACCAAATTTTATCTTTTTCTTCTCTGGTAACATTATCTTGGATCCCTTTGATATTAAATGTCTGTTTGGCCTTAGAAGCATTTGGATGCAATGTGAAATACTGTAAAACAGTTTTATTTTCAAAATCTACTACCGCAGCACTATTGTCACCCCCTGCTGTTGCAACAATTAAAGGATTTGGTGAAAAACAGATATCATTGATTTTACCATCATGAGCATTTATGCCTTCACAAATAACTTTGTCATTCTCAAATTTCAGTAAATAAACAAATCCCAATTCGTCTCCAAAAGCAAGAACAGTATCTTGAGCATGCGTTTGAATTGCCGAAACATTAAAGCTTCTTGGAATAATGCGTTTTTCAAATTTAAAGTCGGGAAGACTCCAAACAGATATAGATCTGTCAGCAGAAGCAATCGCAACAAATTTTCCATCTTGGGAATAATCGATATCATTAATATTGAGCAAATGAGTATGCTCGAATTTCTTTAATTTAAGTTTATCAGTACAAAAGTATAAACAGCCATTTTCATCTCCTGCAACAACATATTTACCATCGTTGGAGTTCGCAGCAAAAGTAAAATAAGAGTATGCATCACGGTTAAAAATTGTTTTCCCATCTTTTTTAAGCACTGAACCATGGATAGTCAAATCTTCACTCATTTTTTTCTTTTTGATCTGACCCGACGATTTTTCAAGTTTAAGTGTCTTCATGTCAAATCTGTATGTCTGACTTTTTGTTGCCAGAATAAGACTGCTTTCGTTATCGAAATTCATAGCAAGTACCAACTCATCTCCAGGCACCTTAATACGATAAAACATTTTCCCTGAAACGAGATCATTAATTACAAGCTCATTATTGGCATCAATACTTGCAATATACCTACTTGCTGGATCCCAATCAACATACAAAATACTTCCTGAATGCCCTGCCTGAACAACAGGAACTACATTTTGTGACTTTAAACCACAAACGATTGTCAGGGTAATTGCTAAAGTTATAATCGTTCTTTTCATAATATTTATATTATTTTTTTCAGAGTACAAAAAAAGTGCTCCTATTTTATTGTTTATAATATTGTAATATTCTCGAATCGTCTTCTTTTCCGAAAGGTATAAGGTATGTGGCACCAAAACCTCCGTAACCCCTAAAAACAGGCTTATCTGTGTATGTAGTTAAAGGCGAAGATGTATAGAAGATATTTGTAACAAGAAACTTGGAGACATAAATATCAAAACCAAATTTTGGATTCACATGAAACCCTAAGTCTGCAAGATTTGAATAAACAGTATTGTCAGTAAAAACCATGTGATCTTCATAATCAAGAGGCGTCTCACTATAAACAATCAGTTCGGTTTTTGCTTTATCGTTAAGTGTAATATTATTAGAAACTGGAATTTTTAGATCAATTCCAACACCCAAAGCAAAATGAAGTTTGCTAACATAAAAATGATATTTATACATTAGCCCAATTTGTGGGATAATCATAAATGAAGAAAGTTTAATACTGTCGCTATCGCTACCAAATGCAGGAATGTCATTGTCTAGATCAAGAGTATAATTGGATGTCAAAAAATCGAGCCCAGGCGTGAAAACAAATCTATGACGGTTATAACCCATGTCAAAAGGAAACCCCAAACTTATGCACGATCCAACAGATTTACTGGCTGTAGCAGTGTAATCAACTCCTTCATAATGAATTAACAAATCATCACCTTTTGATAAAAAACCATAAGAAAATGAGGCTGTATATCCTCTGACAATTTGTTGCGAAAAACTGCTCAGCGAGATGAATAAAAGTAGAATGATACCAATTTTTTTCATAGAATTTTGCTAATTTAAATTTCTTTTCACTAATTTTGTGTAGTGTATTATTGTTTACTACAAAATGTAATATTTTAATCACAAAATTAAAACTAATTTAAACATAAACTTATAAAGTATGAAAAAATTAATTATTTGCTCAGCGTTTTTACTGTCTGTGTTTATGCTAAATGCCCAAGGTTTGCACTTTGGTCCTCAAGTAGGATTCAGTTCGACGAGCATTATAGAAAAAGGAGTTACTGGAACAATAGAAAAGAATTTTAGACTCGGTTATCAGATTGGTGCTGCAGGTGAATTTGAAATAATGGATTTTTTATATGTTGGTGCCGCAGTAACTTTTTTCCAAAAAGGAGACAAGGTTGTTAGCACCTTTGGAACATCAAAGCTTAAACTTGGATACATTGATATCCCAATTACTATTGGCTATAAAGTACCTGTTGGAAACATAAGTGTTTTTGGCAATGTTGGTCCTTATACAAGCATGGCCATAATTGGAAAATCCGAGTTTCATTCGGAGTTTATGGACGAAACAATGGATGTTGAAATAGGTGGAGAATTTAGTTATATTAAAAGATTCGATACTGGAGTAACTTTTGGTGGTGGCGTAGAGTTTAAACAATATCAGATTAAAGCTAATTATGCATTGGGTTTTGTTGATATAACTGAAGGTGAAACTATTACCTCAAAGAATTCTGTATTAAATATCACTGGAACCTATTTCTTTGGAAGAAACTACTAGTTTTTTATGAAATAAATCAGGAAGACTATTGCCAAAACAATAGTCTTTTTTTTAATATTTAGGTATTATATCAAAACTAGAATCAATTTTGGTAATCAGTAAAAGCAGTAATCGGTAATCGGTGGGTTAAGAGATGTCGCTTCCGCTAATTGAGATACTGCTGTTGATTTAGGAAAAATAGCAGAATCTTAAGTTTACTGCAATTTACCGACCACTGATTACTGATTACAGATTTTACCCTAGCAACACTGAATAATAAATAATTATAAATGAGGCCTAAATAGTTTCATTTTTTACCTTATAAAGTGAGGCATTTTCTCAGGTATAACCAACGAAATTTCGACTAACCCAGCTACTTTACCTTCTTTATACCATGGACACTGATATATCAACTTTTTAAAACCATTTTTCGAAATTGTATATGAATTTGTGGTACCCTCTTTAAGTAATTCTTTTATCTTGACTGCCGATTTTTCGCCATGACAATCAAACAGTGATTTTCCTATTAATGATTCTGATTCATTTTTAATAAATGTTGCACGAGATTTTTCATTCATATAAATGATTATTCCTTCATTATCGCATGCAGTAACTGCAAATGGAAGGTTTTGAAATATTTGTTCTGTCATAAATATAATTATAAATTATAAGCTCCAAATAACAAATCACAAGTTCCAATTGGTGCAGCATTAATTTGTGATTTGTAATTTGGAGCTTGTTATTTGTTATTTGTTATTTTTCCCCATACATATCATCATAATATTTTTGATAATCTCCCGATACTATATTATGTAGCCAGTCTTCGTTTTCGAGATACCAGTCAACCGTTTTTTCTATCCCTTCTTCGAATTGCAGCGAAGGTTTCCATCCAAGTTCCGTCATTAATTTTGTGCTGTCAATTGCATAACGCAAATCGTGTCCTGCCCTGTCCTGAACAAAAGTAATCAGAGATGCAGAAGTTCCGGGTTTACGATTTAGTTTTGTATCCATCACTTCGCATAGCTTTTTAATAAGACTAATATTTGTCCATTCGTTATTACCTCCTATATTATATGTTTCGCCATCTCTGCCATTATGAAAAATTGTATCAATGGCTCTGGCATGATCAATCACATATAACCAATCGCGAACATTATCGCCTTTGCCATAAACAGGAATTGGTTTCATGTTTTTAATATTATTTATTGCAAGAGGAATCAACTTTTCGGGAAAATGATTTGGACCGTAATTATTTGAACAATTAGAAACAACAGCTGGTAATCCGAAAGTATGATTATATGCACGAACCAAATGGTCCGAACTCGCTTTTGAAGCCGAGTATGGAGATTTTGGGTCGTAAGCTGTTTCTTCGGTAAAAAATCCTTCGTCTCCTAAAGAGCCAAAAACTTCATCTGTCGAAATATGATAAAAACGTTTTCCTGCGAAATTATCTTTCCAGCATGTACGTGCAGCATTTAACAAATTTACCGTTCCAACAATATTGGTAAAAATAAATTCTGTTGGATTAGAAATACTCCGGTCAACATGCGATTCGGCAGCAAGATGAATCACACCATCTGGTAAATACTTCGCAAACAAATCGTTAATGTGTTTTGAATCAACAATGTCAGCCTTTTCGAAAACATAATTTGGAGCGTTTTCTATATCTTTTAGATTTGCAAGATTCCCTGCATAAGTAAGTTTATCAATATTTACAATTTTATAGTCAGCATATTTAGTCACAAAAAGCCTGACAACATGAGATCCAATAAAACCAGCACCACCTGTTATGAAAATCGTTTTTTTCATTTTTAACCTGTTTTTTATAATTGCGTAAAATTAAACAAATATGTATGTTTTCAAAAATTATTGTTCTATTGACAAAATTTGAAAACTGTCAATCCTCAATGAATCAAACACTTAAAAAGATGCAAATATTATTTATTAACACAAAAATAATTTCTGTTAATTTATTGAAAATTAAGTAGTTGTTTTATTATCAAAAATCTAAAGTGCTGATTACCAATGTTGTAATTTATTAACAGTTTTTAGTAATAAAGTTAACATTTGTCGAAAACTCGGTAAAAAATTAATTTTATTAATCAAAGTAAATTGTGGATATAAAATAGTCTGGATTTACCAAAAAAGTTATTGTATTTTTAAAAGAATTTAACTAACAATCTTATTAACTCATTTGATCTAAAAAAGTACAATTTTACATGTTCTTAATTAATGCTAACAGTTGTTGATTAAAAATTTAAAATCCTGAAAATCAAACAAACTTAATTATTTTTGCTGTTTATAAAAGATAATAAATCATCTTTGCAATAGTGAAAACAAATATTAATAAAAAGCTTTCAACATTATTAACAAACAATAATAATCATCATATTTTTTAAATTAATTTATAAATAAAAATTAATATGATTATAAAATTATCTGATTTACAAAATTTTGGTTTTTTGAAAATTCCGATTGAAAAAGATATTGATTTAAAACTGGAAATTCAAAAACTAAAGAAACAAAAAAATGCCGTAATACTCGGACATTTTTACATCGATGCTGATTTACAGGATATTTCTGATTTTGTGGGTGACAGTTTGCAACTTTCTCAGCAGGCAGCAAAAACACAGGCCGACATAATTGTTTTTCTTGGTGTTCACTTTATGGCAGAGACTGCTAAAATTTTGTCGCCATCAAAAAAAGTACTGATTCCTGATTTAAAAGCTGGTTGTTCTTTAGCTGATTCATGTCCTGCAGATAAATTTGAAGAGTTTATTAAAGCAAATCCAGGTTATACAGTTATTTCTTACGTAAATACTACAGCAGAAATTAAAGCCTTGACTGATATTATTGTTACTTCGTCAAATGCTAAGGAGATTGTTGAAAGTCTTCCTACAGATGAAAAGATAATATTTGGACCAGATAAAAATTTAGGAAATTATATAAACAGTTTAACTGGCAGAAATATGCTTTTGTGGGATGGAGCTTGTCATGTACACAAACAGTTCGATCTTGAGGCAATTTTAAATCTTAAAAAAGAAAACACTGATGCAAAAATTATTGCTCACCCAGAATGCGAAAGACCGGTTTTAATTGTTTCGGAGCATGTCGGCAGTACTGCAAGTTTATTAAAGTTTACACAATCTGATAAATCTAATAAATTTATTGTTGCAACAGAGTCTGGTATTTTGCACCAAATGAAAAAATTGAGTCCTGATAAAATTTTTATCACTGCTCCTGCACTTGATTCAACTTGTGGATGTAATGATTGTAATTTTATGAAGCTTAATTCGTTGGAAAAACTTTACAATTGTCTTAAGTACGAAATGCCTGAGGTTAATATTGATGAAAAACTTAGGATAAAAGCTGAGAAATCAATATTAAGAATGCTCGAAATATCTGAAAAACTTGGATTGTAATGCGGTATTTATTTTTACTTTTTACTTTGTTTTTTTGTATTTCATTGTATTCACAGAATAGTAATGAAACGGAGTACAGAGTAGCAATATATACTGGTTTTGTAGCTCACAATTATAGTCAATTGCCTGAAACTAAGCCTTCATATATTGGTGAAATTTCTTTTGGTAAAAAATACTGTAATACACAATCATGGGCAAATAATTATAGACTTCCAACTATTTATGGTTCGCTGTTTTTTGGATATCCTGGAAATCCAGAATATGGATATTTTGCTGGGATAAGTCCACAATTGTCAGTGACATTTTTTATTAACGAAAAGTTGAATTATAATGTAAAAACAGGGATTGGACTTGCTTATCATACAAATCCTTATAATGTTGAGTCAAATCCTACTAACATGCTGGTTGGTTCGCATTTTATAGCCATTGCAAATGCTGAGATTTCGCTGGAGTATAAGTTTGATAATTCCAATTTTGCTGGAATTTCTGCAGGAGCAATTCACTTTTCGAACGGACATGTTCAATTACCTAATATTGGTATGAATCTACCTGCTATGAATGTGTACTACAAACACAGAGTTGCTGGAAAAATTCAATCTAATTATGCGGAGACTAATTTGTTATTAAAATACGATGATAGTTTTAGATATTTTGTAACATTTTCAGCAGGAATGCACGAATTTGGAACTTCTACAAAACCAGCTAATGGACCAAAATACATGGTAAATACTATCAGTTTTGGTGTTTCAAAAATGAAAAACTTAACGAATAAGCATAGTTTTGGTGTTAATTTTATTCACTATAGAAGTTTCGAAAAATTTATTATTGATCAGGAGCTAAAAATTGATAATCCTTTTTTGAAGTCTTCAGCTGCAAATGTTTATTGGGGACACGAGTTTTTGTTTGGCGATTTTGGTTTTTACTCAGAACTCGGGATAGATTTTTATAAGCCATTTTATAAATATCTAGTTACAATGTATGGCGATAAATTTGGTTTAAAGGATGTACTTAAATCAATAAACAGTAATAAACTCGGACTTAGATATTCTGGGTTAGAATATAAAAACACAAAACTGATTCTTGGAATTAATTTAAAAGTAAATTTGGCTCAGGCCGATTTTATTGAGATTTATGGATGTTTTGAGTTTTAGATGTAATTTATAGCTTAAAACATTGTCATATTTTAAGACTGCGAAAAAATGGGAATAATTGAAACTGGACTTGATATTTTAGAAAACTCTACGGAGCTACAAAATGGAATTAAAGGAAATGTAGCTTATTTATGTAACAGTGCATCTGTAAATTCTAAACTTGTCCATGGAATATACATTCTAAAAAAGATATTTGGATCGAGATTTAAAAAAATATTTGGTCCCCAACATGGTTTCTTTACTGACCTTCAAGATAATATGATTGAGTCTCCTCACTCTATTCATCCATATTTTAAAATCCCAATTTACAGTCTATATTCAGAAACTAGAAAGCCGACTAGTGAAATGCTTCAATATATTGATTGCGTGATAGTTGATTTGCAAGATGTAGGTACTAGAATTTATACTTATATCTGGACAATGATTTTAACAATGCAAGAATGTGCTAAAAATGGTATAAAAGTCATTGTTTTAGATAGGCCAAATCCTGTCAATGGAAACAATATTGAAGGAAATATTTGTGAACCTAAATTTTTCTCCTTTGTTGGAATGTATGAATTTCCAATGAGACATGGGATGACAATCGCTGAAGTTGCAAATTGGGCAAATAGAATAGAGGGTGTAAATTGTGAGCTTGAAGTAGTACGCATGAGGAATTGGCATAGAGACATGTATTTTACGGATACAGATTTACCATACGTTTTGCCATCACCTAATTTACCAACACCAGAAGGCTGTATTATATACTCTGGCACTGTATTATTCGAAGGTACAAATATGTCAGAAGGCAGAGGAACAACAAGAAGTTTTGAAATAATTGGATCTCCTCAATTAGAACCTTGGAAACAACTGTCATATCTTAATAATGAATTAGAAAAAGCTAAACTTACAGGTGTTACCCTAAGACCTTTAGTATTTGCTCCAACATTTGATAAATTTATGGGGCAAGCTTGTGGTGGTTATCAGATACACATAAACAATCTTGAGAATTTTAAACCATGGGCGATAGGTCAATTTTTAATGCAAAAATTCTTTCATTTATTGAAATCTGATAATTTTTGGAATACTGAACCATATGAATATACAGATGGTGCTTTGCCTATTGACTGGATGAACGGTTCAGAAAAATTAAGATATTGGATTGAAAATAATTCTAGTATTGATCAGTTGTACGAAATTGAAAATACTAACTTGACAGAATTTCTTAAAAAACGAAAAGAAGTACTCCTGTATAGTTAGAAAGAACTCCTACTCGAACAAGCATTATTAAAAATATTGATAGCGAGAGATATCTTTATGATGCTAGAATTATCAGATACTTGTTTTCTTCAAGTAAATTTATTTAGTTTTAACTTTAGTCACTTATTTTTAATGTATTTATTTACAAAAATTTTACTAGTTTTGAGTTTTTAAAATAAAATTGTATTAAATAAACATAAACTTTAAAAGGAAGAATATGAAAAAAATAGCTTTGTTTTTTGTTTTGGTAAGCATTTCGGTAATGAGTTTTGCACAACTTACAGTTGGCGGTCATTTTGCATACAACAGCACATGGTTAATGAATAAGCAAGTATTTGACGAAGGAGCCGAAATGGATGTAGCAGCTTCGTTTGGAAATTATGTTGGTTTAATTGGAGGATATTATTTCACAGATAATTTTGGTGTAGAAATCGACTTTAATTCTAATAAAATTGAACAAAAATACGAAGGTAGTATTAAATATTTAGTAGGTGATGAGAGAAATGACTATAATTCTTCACTAGTTTTAAGAACTCTAGATGTGCCAGTATTATTAAAATTTGGAAAAGTATCATATTTTGAGTTTGGTCCAGTTATTCAACTTGTGAACAAAGCAACTTACACTCGTACTTTTGTTGATGAGAGTTCTGATGGCTTACCAATCGGATGGTATAACGATAGACTTTATACTTTCAACAATTTAACAAATAAAGGCGTTAAAGCGGACTTTAATGGTACTGGTTTTGGTGTTGCTATGGGTTTTGGAGCAAATTTCAATCTTATGAATGATCAATTATTCCTAAATTTTGGTGTTAGGTTTAATTACATTTTAACCGATTTAAAAGGAGTTAACGGATTAGGCGAAAATATAAACAGCGCTTATGTTTCTGACATAGAGGAAACACACTTTTTCACAAATCCGTTGTATGGTGGATTAAAATTAGGTATAATCTATATGTTTGAATAAAAGTAACTTTTAATTATAAACCCCGCATTAGCAGATTTGCTTTGCGGGGTTTTTTGTAAATATGAAAAAAATTAAACTAAATACTGTAACATCTACCAACGACTATTCAATGGGTCTTCTTAACAAAAAGGAAGTTGAATGTGAAACCGTTGTTTATGCTGATTCTCAGTCAAAAGGCAAAGGACTTGGTTCAAATGTCTGGTATTCAGAAGATTATAAGAGCCTGGTTTTTTCTTTGATAATATTTC
>Ga0209800_10003406_pt1 | contig 12674 bp, 8 predicted proteins | sample Higcelweek8metaG_FD_187174 | JGI IMG/M metagenome (GOLD analysis project Ga0209800, IMG submission 187174) | Freshwater pond sediment microbial communities from the University of Edinburgh, under environmental carbon perturbations - High... | ecosystem: Environmental > Aquatic > Freshwater >... | reverse complement strand
GGAAGAAATTCATGGCATGAATGCCAAAATAATGATTTCGATATGGCCCGATATGGCAAAAGGTTGCCCCGACAATAACGACATGATCAAAATAAACGGCCTGTTAAACGATGGGATGCACCTGAACATTTTAATGCCTGAAGCGCGGAATTTATACTGGAAACAGACCAACGACAGTTTGTTCAATTACGGAATAGATGCCTGGTGGGCCGATTGTTCCGAAGGATTTGATTCTGATTGGACATCACCCTATATACAACTCCCGCCTGTTCAAGCCAATAATGTTTGCATGAATAAATTGACTGATCTGAATGGTAGTGGCCGTTATATTAACACCTACGCTTTGATGCACACCAAAGGGTTGTATGAGGGACAACGCTCTACAAATTCTTCTAAACGAGTATTTATATTAACCCGTTCGGCTTTTGCCGGATTGCAAAAATATGGAGCAAGTTATTGGACAGGTGATGTTTCAGCCAGTTGGGAAGACTATAGGGCACAAATCCCTGCCGGACTAAACTTCTGCATGACCGGTATTCCTTATTGGACAACCGATATTGCCGGATATTTTATTAAACATGAACCCAACTGGTGGTTTTCTCGCGGTGTTTTTGAAAAAGGCCAGGAAGACAAAGGATTTCTTGAATTATATACCCGCTGGTTTCAGTTTGCTTCATTCTGCCCTCTGTTTCGAGCTCATGGCGCCGATTTCCCCCGTGAACCTTGGGCGTTTGGCACTCCCGAATCGACAACATATTCCACATTGCTTAAATTCACAAACTTACGCTACCGTTTAATGCCTTATTTGTATTCGTTGGGGTGGAAAGTAACAAATGAAAACTATACAATCATGCGTGCTTTACCTTTCGACTTTATTGACGATCAGGCAACTCACAACATCAACAATCAATACATGTTTGGCTCTGAATTTTTGGTAAACCCGGTTACTGAACCCCATTACTATTTGCCAAACAACATAAAAATGGACGGGGCTGTTGAACCCGATGCAAATACCAACAATATAATTGAAACCGAATCGAAGGCATTGCAGCCGGTGTACCTGCCCAAAGGAACTCAATGGTTCGATTTCTGGACAGGAAAAGTATTCGAAGGTGGTCAAACTATTAAAGCAGATGCCTCGTACGAAACCATGCCGCTGTTTGTGAAAGCAGGCTCAATCATTCCAATGGGACCGTTTATCCAATATTCTACCGAAAAAACCGATCCTGTTGAAATTCGCATCTATCCCGGAGCCGATGGGCAGTTCACGCTTTATGAAGATGAAAACGACAACTATAATTATGAAAAAGGAATTAACTCGACCATCGGTCTAAACTGGAATAATAAGACAAAAACCCTTACCATCGACGATCGGAAAGGTGAATTCCCGGGAATGATAAAGAACCGGAAATTTGAGATTGTGCTGGTAAATGAAAAATCAGGTATTGGAATTGACATATCAACAATATCAAAAGCAATTACTTATTCAGGAAAAAAGACCGTTATCAATCTTTAATACTATTCGATCAATAGATGAAAACAGTTTTACATTAATTTCAAAACGAACATGAAGATGAACAAAAGAATGAAAAACTCAATATTATTTATATCATTGATCCTGTTAATTGTCAGCTGCACTAAACCTGTCGATGACCGGATACAGGGAATTCCATTTAATGAAGTAAAAATAAGTGATCAGTTTTGGCTTCCAAAGATAGAAACCAACCGTACTGTTACCATTCCCGCTTCGTTTGTCAAATGTGAAGAAACAGGCCGGGTTGAAAATTTTGTGAAGGCAGCCAAAAAAGAAGGCCAATTTGGTACTGAGTTCCCGTTTGACGACACCGACATTTACAAAATCATTGAAGGCGCTTCCTACTCGATGAGCGTTCATCCCGATCCGAAGCTCGATCGTTATGTGGATAGTTTAATTGTTCTAGTTGGAAAAGCTCAGGAACCCGACGGCTATTTATATACTGCACGTACCATCGATCCGCAACACCCTCACAAATGGTCGGGTAACGAACGTTGGGTGCAAGAATCGGTTCTGAGTCATGAACTCTACAACTCAGGACATTTATTCGAAGCAGCTTCTGCGCATTATCAGGCTACGGGGAAACGCAATTTTCTGAATATTGCCCTGAAAAATGCTGATTTACTCACCCAGGTTTTTGGCCCCGGAAAACGTAACGACGCTCCCGGTCACGAAATCGTAGAGATGGGCTTGGTAAAACTCTACCGGATTACTGGCGAAAATAAATACCTCGATTTGGCCAAGTTTTTTATTGATAGCCGCGGCAAGGAGAATGATCAGAATAAAGCTTATTCACAAGACCACAAACCACTTATACAGCAAGATGAAGCTGTTGGCCATGCCGTGCGCGCAGGCTATTTATATTCAGGAGTTGCCGATGTTGCCGCCCTGACAGGTAACGCCGAATACTTGTCGGCCATTGATAAAATCTGGGAAAATACGGTTTCAAAGAAACTTTACATTACGGGGGGTATTGGTGCACGGCATCAGGGAGAAGCGTTTGGCGACAATTATGAGCTGCCCAACCTGTCAGCTTATAACGAAACTTGTGCCGCAATTGCCAATGTTTACTGGAATTATCGGATGTTTTTGCTTCATGGCGACTCAAAATATATCGATATTCTCGAACGAAGCCTTTACAACGGGGTAATTTCAGGCGTTGGCCTCGATGGTAAAACCTTCTTTTATCCCAATCCATTGGAGTGCGATCTTCTTTTCAAATTCAATAGCGGCGAAAAACTCGACCGTCAACCCTGGTTTAATTGCTCTTGCTGCCCTTCCAACATGTGCAGGTTTATTGCATCGGTTCCGGGTTATATTTATGCTCAGTATCAAAACAATCTTTACATAAACCTGTTTGTGCAAAGTTCGACAACCATTCATCTTAATGAAAAGCAACCTGTTACTATTTCTCAGGAAACAAACTACCCATGGGATGGACAGATGAAAATTTCTGTTTCACCTGAGAAAGCAGGTAAATTTGCATTGCATCTTCGAATTCCCGGATGGCTTGAAAACAAACCCGTTCCAAGCGACCTATATTCATACATTGCTCCTGAAAACGATTCAGTATCGGTAACCGTGAACAATAAAGCTTTTTCATTCAAAGTAGAAAAAGGATATGTGGTTATCGACCGCCAATGGAAAAATGGTGATGTAGTTGGTTACAACCTTTCAATGAGCATTCACCGTGTTGAAGCAAATTCTAAAGTGGCGGATGATTTGGGTAAAGTGGCAATTGAACGTGGCCCTATCGTTTATTGCCTTGAAGCCATTGACAATCCGAACATCGATCAGGTGAGCATTTCAGACAATACAGTACTATCCTCAAGTTTTAACACTGAATTATTGAATGGTATTGGAATTATATCGGGAAGCAACGAATCAGTAAATGAAAATTTCACAGCTATTCCCTACTACGTTTGGAATAATCGGGGCATCAACAAAATGAAAGTTTGGATACCGAAAAGATAAATTCACATGGATATTGAAACCAACAACGATGAGATCAATTAATTTCAATTTTTTGACAATAAGGACAATAAGCCGAGTTTTAATTATTAAGTCTTTTCTTCAACCAATATGTTAGTCATTACGAAACGCATATCCGCATTCACGTTAGCTACTTTATTCTGGCTGAGTCTCAGTTTAAATTCTTTTTCGCAAGAACGAACCATAACTGTAAATACCAAAAACCCGGTAACGCCTATTCAGCCTAACAAGTGGGGTATCTTTTTCGAAGATATATACATGGCAGCCGATGGTGGGATTTATGATGCACCATTGTTTGCTCAGGTTGAAGGTTGGCAAAGGAATCCAAATCGCATTTGGTTCGGCAATTTGAAATCGTATGGAACAGACATTACCAAACAACGATTATTAAATTGAAAGGAGCTAAAAAGCTGGAAGAAAAGGTAAATTGATCATCTTGAAAAACGACGACCTCAATAAGGTTAATTCATTGGAAAAACCAACGTTGGCAAGTCCGGTTGAACAAGAATTAATAATTAAAGGAAAAACTTTAAAACAAGTTTTGGCACCTTAATCATTTACGGTGATCCGGATAAAATAACTACATCGTGGAAAACGGTTAAATGATGCTAAACATTTGTTATAGAAATTGAACAATTGATACTATATCTTTGGTTTGCTAAAAATAAATCAAAATGGACCGAAAAGATTTCTTCAAAAAAGCTTGCCTTACCGGTGCTTGTATGTGCGGCTTTGGCTCGCTGGTTCTTTCAGCGAAAAACAGTTCAGAACCTTCAGCCTTATCTGAAGAGGAAGACAAACGGTTGACATTGGTACAGGAATATCTTGTCGGTTTGCTGCTCAACATGCAGGAAAACTTGAGCGAAGAAGAAAACCGGAAGAACATCAAAAAACTGGCGCAGGTGCATTATAAACAACTCAACATGGATGAGTTTTTGAAACCCTACGAAAACAATCTGGATGGATTTATTGGTTTTCTTGAAAAGGAATGGAACTGGAAAATCAGTTATGATCGTTCTTCACAAATTCTGATTGCCGATGAAAATAAGAGTTACTGCGTTTGCCCGATGATCAATCAGAAAACCGGAATAAAAGCGGCTGCTTTGTGCTATTGTTCCGAGGGATTTGCCGAGTTGATGTTTTCAAAAGTAATTGGTCACAAAGTGGATGCAAAAGTCATTTCGTCCATCCAGCGGGGAAACGACCGGTGCAAATATCAGATTGAAATAGCTTGATGAAGATGACTCGAAACAATCTTCTACCCGGCAAATATGGATTATGGATCATACCCATGTCCATGATTTTGTCAATAATCCTTGTAATGGGTTGTACTGAACATGAACTAATTGATCTGCCTTGCGGTGATGTTAAAGGCAGCATAAATTTCCAGGATATTGATTATAATAACTACCCATATCCGGGTGGTACTTTTCAAATAAAAGCTCAAAACGATTCCCAAACATGTTTGGCTTTACCCAATGAAAATGGAGCTTTTAGCTTCTCAAATCTCCCAACGGATGGATTGGACTTCACCTTTATTGAGAATGAAAAGGAAGTTATGACTCTCAATCATTGCAGTTTTTTGGGTGGTGGTGAACCTTCATATTTGAACTTTTACTTCAGAATTCAACCCGATATAAAAAATATTGATTATCATTTCGAAATTTCAAATGATACTATTTGGATTCTTGGCAAGGTAGAATTGGATGGCACTCCTCCCGTCGAGTGCAATAAAATAATGCTTTATTCTAGCTTTCCTCCAAACAACGACCAGTATTATGATCGAATAGTACCCTTTGATTGGGAGAGCAAACAAATAAAATACATGGTATCGAAGGTTTATGATTTGAAAAGTGGGGATCAGATCAATTCCTATTTTTACAAAAAGTACCGGGAATATGGCGCCAATTTTAGAAATTATGTCATCAAGCAAACCTTTTATGGAAGCAATTATGATGACTTAAGATGCTCTTATAAGTCAGCCTCTGATTCAACGGCCATTTATAAATTTATCGTTCCGTAAAAATATAATTCAATCATTACTCGAAAAATAAGGCAAACAAATGAAACATCATATTGGTAAACATCGATTTATTTTGGTTTTGCTGATTTTAGCAACAGGTTGCATCAAAGAGATTGAATACAACCTGCTGAAGGGAAACTTGGAGGGGGTTGTATTTAGCAATGGGGAATACAGTGAAATACCGGCACAAGTGTTCTTGGAAGGTGATAATTTCAAAGAAACAACTACAACATACAATAATGGTAGGTATTTATTTACAGGACTTAGTACAGGAACATACAATCTTAAATTTACCAAAAATGGTTTTGGCACCTATTATCTTTATGGCTTTCCCTTTATTAGTGGCGATTCTATCACACAGTCAGTACCTTCTGTGAATTTGGCTTATTTACCCAATGGCTCCCTATCAGACTTAAAACTTATCATGACTGTAGATACTATTCAAAATTTTTACTTTAATGATATTGACAAAATTATTAATTGTTCCGTAGTTATTAAAGGCTCAGCTCATAAAATCATTGCTTTTCTTAGCTCGGATGCAAACGTTTCTTACAAAAATTACAAACAGCTCTATTATGATGTGAGTCAAGGATCTAATAAAATAGAACTGAGTGATTACGACACCCTTTTATACAGTAAGAATTCCAAAATATACTTGGTTATGTATCCATATAATATGCTGGGTTCCTCATATAAGGATTTGGAAACAGGATGTCTTATCTTTTCCGGAATTCAAACCAAAGGGGCTTCCAATGTAGCATCTGTCATTGTAAAATAACTACAATTGGTATGAAGGAAGAAAAATCGAACAAATCATTTTATCCTTTTGCTTTGAATACGGGCAAACTCTTTCAAACGATGTTTCTAGGATGTGCCCTGTTATTAATAGGATGCGAAAAAGATCATACCACTGGTGGGGTAACAGGTTTCGTTAAGACAATTGATAAATATGCACAATTCTGTGATGACAAAAGCGGGGTAAAAGTTTCCATAGCAAATTGTAGTGGCTATACCAATTCAGATGGGAAATACGAAATAGACAATGTTCCAATTGGGATTCACACCATGGCTTATTCCAAAGAAGGTTACTCTTCAGACATTTGCACTTTGACAATTACACCAGGTGATATTCCGGTGAATAATCCTGATCTGGTTTTCTTGTCCGAAAAACCGAATGTTAAAATTACGAGTATGGATATTTCAGTAGGCGATGAGAAGTTGATTATTAAAGGAACCCTGTCCGAATCGTACACAATTGCTCTGTTTAGAGTCTTTATCCACAACACTTCTGATGTGAGCTATAAGAAATATGACCTGAGTGGTTCCGATTTATTCTGGTGGATCTATTTCGATAATTCATATGGCAGCCTCACCAATCTTACCTATTATGGAAAGTTTGAAAAAGAGATATTTATACCAGAAATTTCCAACTATGTTTTGACCAACCCCGCTTATGTAGCAATTTATATCGCGAATCCATTTTACATAAACGAAAGTGGATTTGTAAGTGCCTGGCCTGTAACCCAAATTAAATGAAACTACAAATTTGACTTCTCATCCAGAAAAAGGTGTTTTAAGAGTTGATAATCAAAATTACCAAGAGAGAGAAAAAAAGAAAAAATAGAAAAAACGATTCGGTTAAATAACGAATAACAACTCCTCTTAGTTCAATAATCCACCTCAAATACTCAATCGGCGGGGTCGATAACAATCAACTTATCTACTTTTGTATAAAAGAAAAAGATAATTGTAATTTTATGAGAAGATATTCAGGTTTGATCTTAATTGCTGGCATATTGGCCCTTACATTTGCGTGTAAAGATGAACCGATAGTTCCTGATGATGGAGATGATGATACTGATACAATCACAGATACGATTCCTGTTATAGACACAATCCCTGTTATTGATACAATCCCTGTTATTGATACAATTCCTGTTATTGATACGGTTACTGTTAAATATGACCCTCCAACGTACGTTGACAACTATGTTTCCATTGCAAGTTGGGGCAGCCGTGCACAATGGAACCTGGCAAATGTTCATGATCCCACCGTTGAAAAGTGCGGCGATTATTATTACATGTATCAAACCGATGCCTCGTATGGAAATGCTCACAACGGACATGGACACTATCCATATCGAAGATCAAAAGATTTAGTGAACTGGGAATTTCTGGGTATGGCATTTACCACCGTTCCAGCCTGGGTAAAAGATTCACTTAATAATAAGCGAGCCCGAATGAACCCTGCATTGCCCGCCATAAGTAATCCAAGCTACGGTTTTTGGGCTCCATGTATTCGAAAAGTAGGTGAAAAGTACCGGCTATATTATTCCGTGGTAGTTACAAACTGCATTACAGGCACCGATGCCAACAAATCGTGGTCAGAAAGAGCCTTTATCGGTTTGGCCGAATCGGATGACCTTGCATCAAATGTATGGGTCGATAAAGGGATGGTCGTATGTTCCGAACCAGATGGAAAACAAGATTATTTACGTTCGAGTGGAAATGATTGGAATGCCTATTTTCAGTTTAATGCTATCGACCCCAGTTTCATAATTACCCCCGAAGGCGATCATTGGTTGATATATGGATCGTGGCATACAGGAATTGCAGCCGTTAAGCTGAACCCGGAAACCGGCAAGCCATATAGCTTAAATAAACTAAGTGATTATGGTGTTCGAATTGCGGGACGTGGAAGTGTTACGTCCAATCGCTGGCAAGGACTCGAAGCCCCCGAAATTATCTACAACGAAGCTACGGGTTATTACTATCTTTTCCTTGCTTACGATGAATTATCAGTAGCATACAATACCAGGGTTGCCAGGTCGAAAACCATTACAGGCCCCTATCTTGGAATTGACGGGCGAAATGTAACCACAGGTGCAGAGTGCTGGCCAATATTGACACATCCATACTCTTTCAACGACAATCCGGGTTGGGTAGGTATTTCGCACTGTTGTGTGTTCCAAAATCCTGACACGAAACAATGGTATTACTCTTCTCAAGGCCGTTTGCCCGAAGGAGCTTACGGAAATGCATATTCCAATGCCATTATGATGGGACATGTTCGTGAAATATTTTGGAACGAAGAGGGCTGGCCGGTTGTATCGCCCGAGAGATATGCCGCTGTGCCCAAAACTAAGATAACCGAAAGTTCGCTGGTTGGTAATTGGGAGCAAATAACATTGCAATACAAGTATAAAACCATTCAGAAATCAACATCAATAGGACTAATGAACGATCATACACTGAGTGGTATTTCAGGCACATGGTCGTTCGATGAGGCAAAACAAACGTTAACCATTAATAACTACAAGATGTTGGTAAACAATGGACTGGATTGGGAATCAACACCCCGAAAACCAACTCTCCTGTATTCAGGGCTCCTATCGAATGGTGTGTCTGTTTGGGGGAAGAAAGTAAAGTAGAAAAAGTTATTCCGGGTTGAATAATCCACCTAAAATACTTAATTGGAGAGGTGTCTTATTATCAACTTAATTACTTTCGAACAGAATATGAAAACAGATTTAGCAAGATTTGATAATAAAATAAAGAATGAACAATAGAATAAAAATATCCATTCAAAATAAATTGTAAAATATTCATCAATTAATATGTCAGTCATTATGAAACGCATATCCGCATTCACGTTAGCAACTTTATTCTGCTTGGGTGTCAGTTTAAATGCTTTGTCGCAGGAGCACGCAATAACCGTAAATATGAAAAGCCCGGTAGCTCCTATCCAGCCTACCATGTGGGGAGTATTTTTTGAAGATATTAACTTTGCTGCCGATGGTGGAATTTATGCCGAACTGGTTAAAAACCGTTCATTTGAATTTGCGAAACCGCAGATGGGTTGGAAAGTTTTAAAACCCGACACCACGGAAGGGATTTTGATCATCAACCAAAGTGAAACGAACCCTTCAAATCCGCGTTTTGCAAGGTTTACAATTGCCGAAGGTGAAAAATCATTTGGAATATCTAATGGAGGGTTTCGTGGAATGGGCATTAAACAAGGGCTACAATATCATTTTTCGGTTCTTGCCCGCCAAGCTACTGGTAACGCACTGAAAATGCGTATCGAACTGGTGAATTCCAAAGGAGAAATAATCGGAACAGCCAATCTGTCTCCCGATTCAAAAGATTGGAAGAAATATGCCGTTAGCTTTCAGTCAACGGCTACCGAACCAACGGCTAAATTGAATATTTGGTTTGAAGGAAACGGCTCGCTGGATCTCGATATGATTTCACTTTTCCCCGACGATACATGGAAAAAACGTCCGGGTGGTTTACGCGCCGATTTGGTACAATTACTCTACGATCTGAAACCAGGCTTCCTCCGTTTTCCGGGTGGGTGTATTGTTGAAGGCCGCGAACTGGCAACCCGTTATCAATGGAAGAAAACAGTTGGCGATGTGAATGAACGTCAATTAATTGTGAACCGCTGGAATACCGAGTTTTCGCACCGCCCTACTCCCGATTATTTCCAGACCTTCGGGTTAGGTTTTTTCGAATACTTTCAACTGGCTGAAGACATTGGAGCAGAACCGCTGCCAATATTAAGTTGCGGAATGGCTTGCCAGTTTAATACAGCCGAATTGGTTCCTATGGATCAGCTTGATCCGTATATTCAGGATGCCCTCGACCTAATTGAGTTCGCCAACGGATCAACCACCTCTAAATGGGGAAAATTACGTGCTGAAATGGGACACCCCGAACCGTTCAACCTGAAAATGATCGGCGTTGGAAACGAACAGTGGGGAGCTCAATTCATCGAACGCTACATTCCGTTTGCAAAGGCAATCGGTGAGAAGTATCCCGCTATCAAAATCGTTTCGGGAACAGGTCCATCACCCGATGGTAAATTTTTCGATTACGCGGCCAAAGAGTTGAAAAAACTGAACGCTCAAATAGTTGACGAGCACTATTATGCCAATCCCGATTGGTTTTTCAAAAATGCAACCCGGTACGACAATTACGATCGGAACAGCTATAAAATATTTGCCGGCGAATATGCCGCTCAAAGCGTATATACCTGTAGCCCCGACAACCGGAACAACTGGAAATGTGCGTTGTCTGAAGCCGCTTTCATGACTGGCTTAGAGCGCAATGCCGAAGTGGTACATTTATGTTCGTATGCTCCGCTTTTTGCCCATGTCGACGGCTGGCAATGGACCCCTGACCTGATTTGGTTCGACAACCTGAAGTCGTTTGGCACAACCAATTATTATGTGCAAAAAATGTTCTCGAACAATAAAGGAACTCAGGTTTTATCCATATTGCAGGGAAACAAACCGCTTACCGGACAGGACGGACTGTATGCATCGGCTGCTTTCGATCAGAATTCGAACGAAATCATTCTGAAATTAGTCAACTCATCATCTAAAAATCAATCGGTTAATATCGCCCTCGAAGGAGCCAAAAAGCTGGCTGGAAAAGGAAAATTGATCGTTTTGAAAAGTGATGACCTCAGTAAGGTTAATTCATTAGATCAACCCACATTGGTAAGTCCTGTCGAACAGGAATTGATCATCAAAGGGAAGAAATTAAATCAGGTTTTATCGCCCAATTCATTTACAGTGATCAGGATTAAACAGATATAGAAAACAGTTGAGTTCGGTTCTCTGCCACTAGAGGCAAATAGAACCTATAAAAGAAACCCCGTCGAAAAAGCCGACGGGGTTTCTTTTTGTAAGGTTTTTCATATTGACGCAACCTTTTGACCGATTCTGCGTCTTCATTTTATACTCAAAAAAATACCGGGGTGAAAAAAATATGCTTCTTATACGTTGCGTGCAGCATGATGTCCATCAATCTTTCGATGGGGCAATTGCCTGGCAATAGGCTGTTTGACAATTCCAAAATTCATGAAATCAAAATTGTATCCTTTTATGAGAACTTACCCGATACGCTGGAGTCGAATTACATGTTATCCTTTGGAATGAACCAGTTTCAAATCCGTGATATCCCTTATGCTCCTGCCAAGTTAATCATCGACGGTACAGTTCTCGATTCGTTGGGCATACGATACAAGGGTTTCAATTCGTACTGGCATTCAGTAAAAAAGCCTATCAAAATTGATATAAACGAATACAAATCCGATCAGCAATATGACGGATTGAAGAAGTTCAACCTTCACAACGGTTCCGGCGATCCATCGTTTCTACGGGAAAACATTGATTATAAAATACTGCGGTTGCTGGGCATAAAAGCGCCACGGACTTCTTATGCAAGGGTATTTGTTGATACAGCCTATATCGGATTGTACCGCGTTGTAGAGCAGATCGACAATGTTTTTCTGGATGCCAACTTCAAAAATCACGACGGCAATTTATACAAACAACAGGCCCAGGGTACTGCCGGATTTTCATTGGGCTGGGAAGGACCGGAACAGGAGGCTTACTATAAATCAATTTCACTTGAAAACCACCAGAAGGAAAACGACTGGTCGGGGTTCATCCACTTTCTTAATGTACTGAACAATACAACTGATCGTAATTTCCACGATTCCATCTTAACCGTTTTTGATGTGGATGAATTTTTACAGATACTGGCATTTGATATAGCGGTCAACAACCTCGATTATTATGGAAACTCAGGACGAAATTTCTATTTATACAATCAAAACGGGATATTCCACTGGATACCATGGGACTACAACCTGTCGTGGAGGGAGGGCGCTCCGCCCATAGATGTTGCACCGGAGGAGTACCCGGTACTCATCAGGCGAATCTTGCAGGTTCCCGAGTTCCATAAAACATTCCTGAATAAATATTGCCTGACAAGAACCTATTTGTCAGATCGGGTTGTGGATGATTTGGTCACGGAAGAGGCCATGGCAATCAATGAATCCATGAAAGATGACCCTTATCAGGACTATCCGGTTGAAGCCTTTCAGATGAACAGGGATTCAATGTGGATGCGGATTCCCGGACTTAAACCTTTTGCCGCCCAACGATATCAGGAGATCTCAGAAACACTTGACCTGTATAATGTAGATTGCAATGTTACAGGAAGCAACCCAATTCAGGATAAAAATCTCTTTCAGATGTATCCCGTTCCTGCCAGCGATTGGGTAAATATTGGGATATTCCCGAATCAGAAAGTGAGTGTCTCAATTAT
>Ga0209800_10003404_pt1 | contig 12687 bp, 13 predicted proteins | sample Higcelweek8metaG_FD_187174 | JGI IMG/M metagenome (GOLD analysis project Ga0209800, IMG submission 187174) | Freshwater pond sediment microbial communities from the University of Edinburgh, under environmental carbon perturbations - High... | ecosystem: Environmental > Aquatic > Freshwater >... | reverse complement strand
GTGCTGCCCGAGCTTGTCTCGACCACCAAGTCCGAAGTGCTGCGGGAGATGACGGGCGCCATTGCCGCCCGCCATCCCCATCTTGACGCCGAGCTGGCCCTCGCTGTTCTTCTGGACCGCGAGGGGCTCGGCACCACAGGCATCGGCGATGCCGTCGCCATTCCTCACGGCAAGCTGCCGGGGCTGGAGAGCATAATCGTTCTGGTGGCGCGCAGCAAAATGGGCGTCGACTTCGAAGCCTTGGACTTCAAGCCGTGCAGCATCTTCTTCCTTGTGCTGGCGCCGGAGCAGATGACCGGAATCCATCTGCGCATTTTGGCGCACATCTCGCGCCTCATCAAGGACGATTCCTTCCGCAAGGACTTTTACGACGCGAAAGACCAAGACGCGCTGTATAAGCTCTTGCAGTCCTACTAGAAAGGCATGCACGTGGCGCAGCTCCCGCAGGAATCCCTTTCCGTCGTCGTGGTGACGGGGCTCTCCGGCTCCGGCAAGAGCACCGCGCTCAATGTCTTTGAGGACCTGGGGTACTTTTGCGTTGACGGGCTCCCCGCGGCCATGTTGCCCAAGCTGGCCTCGCTGTTTCTTGGCAAAGATTCGAAACACCGCGGCCTCGCCCTCGGCATGGACCTGCGCCAGCACGACTTCCTGGACCAATGGAACGACGCGGTTCAGGAACTGGCTTCCAAGGGCGTTTATGTGCGCGTGCTGTTCGTGGAGGCCAAGGCGGCAACCATCATGCGCCGGTATGCCACCACCCGCAGGCCGCACCCTTTGGCCAGCGGCGAGCTTGGCCTGGAACAGGCCTTGGTGAAAGAGCGGGCCATGCTTGCACCTCTGCGCAACGATGCCGAACTTGTGCTCGACACCACAGAATACTCGATCCATGATCTGCGGCGTTCGATTCAAGAGCGCTTCATGGCCAAGAACCATGAGGGGCAGGGCATGCGCGTGCATGTCATCTCCTTTGGATTCAAATACGGTGTTCCGGCTGAAGCCGACCTGGTGTTCGATCTGCGTTTCTTGCCCAATCCGTACTTCGTGCCCGAACTGCGGCCCATGTCCGGCAAGGATGCCGCGGTTGCGGAGTATGTCCTCAGCGGGGAGCCGGGGTTGACGTTCAAGACAAAACTTCTTGAATTTCTCCAGTATCTTTTGCCACTTTACGCAGCAGAGGGCCGCTACCGCATCGCAGTCGCCATCGGCTGCACAGGCGGTCGTCATCGCTCTGTTGCCATGAGCGAACTGCTGCTCACTTCTTTGGTTGAAAAAGGCTATTCCGCGACTTTGGAGCACCGGCACTTCGACCTGGGCTGAATCGGAATGCACCAGAACACGCGCCCAACGCGCGCATGCAGGCGAGGATATGGCTGAGACAAACGATGAGAAGAATGCCGCCCGGTTGATCGGCGTCCTTGTGGTCACCCACGGGGAGTTTGGCTCCGCGCTTCTTGGCGCTGCACAAATGATCGTCGGTCCACAGCCGGGAATCGAATCCGTCAGCGTGTTGGTCGGACGCGGTGTGGACGAGATCGTCTCGGAGCTTAAGGCTGCGCTTTCCCGGCTGGAGTCTGGGCTTGGCGTGCTTGTCCTTACCGATCTTTTTGGCGGCACGCCCACAACGCTGAGTCTTTCTCTTCGCAAACTCGGCAACATCGAAGTTGTGGCCGGCGTGAACCTGCCCATGCTGCTCAAGGTTCTGCAGGGCCGCACCGATACCCTTTCCGAACTGGCCGCGCAGGCCAAGGCAGCCGGCGTGCAGGGGATAGTTGTCCCCGGCGAAATGCTGCGCAAGAAGTCCTAGGAGCATTCAAGTGTTTTGGGTTCGCGTGGACAACAGACTCATCCACGGCCAAGTCGTGGAGGCATGGGTGCCGTACATCGGCGCGCACAGCATTCTTGTCGGCAACGATGACCTCGCCCAGGACGAACTGCAGCAGGAGATCATGTCGCTTGCCATCCCAAGGGCAGTTGAAAGCATATTCCTTCCCATCGACCAGCTTGCAGGTGACGAGAGACTGATGGGATCAAACCGGGAGGGCACGCTGCTGTTGTTCTCCACCTGTCTGGATGTCCGTCGCGCCGTTGAAAAAGGGCTGCGGCTGCCTGTGCTCAATGTGGGCAACCTGCACTACGCCACAGGCAAGCGCCAGCTCTCGCCCAGCGTCTCCCTCGGTCCGGAGGACGAAGCCACCTTGCGCTATCTGGTGGAGCAGGGCGTGGAGCTTGATTTCCGCTGTGTGCCGAATGATCCCGTCACGGTGAGGTTCCCATGATTTCCGCGAGCATGACCGGCCCGGTGTGGTTCGCCACGATTGGTTTTTTTTTGCCCTGTTCTCGCTTTTCCGCTTTTCTGTAAGTCTTGGGCTTATTGAACGGCCGCTGGTGGTGGGCCTGCTGTGGGGCCTGTTCATCGGCAATCTGGACATAAGCCTGTTTGTCGCCATCTTCTATGAGCTGCTCTGGCTCGATTTCATACCCGTCGGCACGTTCATTCCCCCGCACATGACGGCGGCCTGCTTTTCCGCCCTGGCTCTTGCCAGCTACTTCGGGCTTGATTCCCTCCCCTTGGTCGTGCTGCCGCTTCTTGCGGGGCTGCCCATGGCCTGGCTGGGTGCCCGGCTGGAACGCACCATGCGCGACAGGCTGAACCGCTCTTACAACGGCGTGCTGCAATGGGTTCGCAAACCGATAGATATGAATGTTCCCGGCAAGCTGCTGCTTGGCAGTCTTGCGAGCAAGATTTTTGCGAACTGGCTGTTCTTTCTGGTCGGAACCGGAGCCCTGGCGCTGGGAATCCGATTCGTCCTGAACCACTACGGCCCGTTTTTGGCGTCTTTTCAGATTTCCTGGAACCTGCTTCTCATCGCGGCAAGCATCGGGGGAATGCTGGCATTGCGTTTGCGCAGCCTGTATGTTTCCGTTGCTGCCGGAGCAGTCGCCTTGGGATTTTTGCGCTTCTTCGGCATCTTCTGACTTGGCAAACTCCGTGTCTTGTGATAAATGGAACAATCGTCCGTGAGGAATGGACCTTTCGTGGCATACACATAATTTTGAGGAGGACTTTACATGGCTATTATCGTTTGCGGTCATAAAAATCCCGATGCCGACTCCATCACTGCTGCCATCGCCGTTGCCGACCTGCTGAGCAAGCGCGGCATGGAAGCCACCCCCGTCGCCCAGGGCCCCCTGACCCCGGACGCGGCCTTCGTGCTGGAGAAGTTCGGCGTGGCCGCCCCGGCCATCGAGACCGATGCCACCGGCAAAGAAATCGCCCTTGTCGACCACTCCGATCTCGCCCAGTCCCTGGACAACCTGGACAAGGGCAAGGTCATCTTCATCGCCGACCACCACAAACTGGGCGACGTCACCACCCCGAATCCGCTTGAAATCTGGGTCATGCCCGTGGGCTGCACCGGCACGGTCATCAAGGCCATGTACGACTTCTACGGCATCGCGATCCCCAAGGCCAGCGCCGGCATCTGCATGCTCGCCATCCTGAACGACACCGTTCTGTTCAAGTCCCCCACCTGCACCGACGCTGACAAGGCCGCTGTTGAGGCCCTTGCCAAGATCGCCGGCGTGGCCGACTACAAGGCCCTGGGCATGGACATGCTGAAGATCAAGGGTTCCGTCGAGGGCATCCCCGCTGTCGACCTGATGAACCGCGATTACAAGGACTTCAACATGGGCGGCAAGAAGGTCGGCATCGGCCAGGTTGAAGTGCTCGACCTCACCCTGCTCGACAAGATCAAGCCCGCTCTGGTGGAAGAGTGCAAGAAGCTGCAGGTCCGACGGCCGTACACCGTCCTGCTGCTCCTTACCGACATCATGAAGGAAGGCTCCGAGATCCTCGTGGTCTCCTCCGACGCCTCCCTGGTCGAGAAGGCCTTCGGCGGCAAAGTCGGCGGCGCGCTCAACTCCATGTGGGTTGAAGGCTGCATGAGCCGCAAGAAGCAGGTCGTTCCTCCCATGGAAAAGGCCTTCGCCTAACTCGCAGCACCACGATGAACATTGGCGGGCTCCTTCGGGGGCCCGCCTTTTTTTTGCATGTTTCGCCCATAAAAAAGCCCCGGCAACTGGCGCTGCCGGGGCTAGGAACTTGCGAAGAGGGGGGGGCGCTAAATCAGACCGCTTGCGCCAAGCATCTGCTTCAGCTGCTCCAGGTGCGCGGGTTCCATGGGCACCAGCGGCAACCGGAACTCCAGATCCATCTTGCCCATCAGGGAAAGCGCGGTTTTGACCGGGATCGGGTTGGTCTCCAGGAACATGGCCCGATTCACGGGCATCATCTCCAGATTGAGCGCCTGCGCACGCGCCGTGTCACGCTTGAAAAACGCGTTGATCATGGCCGACATTTTGCCCGGCAACACGTTTGAGGTTACCGAGATGGTGCCCATGCCGCCAACTGAAAGCAGCGGCAGCACAGTGAAGTCGTCACCCGAGAGGACCACGAAGTTTTTGCCCATGGCCTCAATGAGTTCGGTTCCCTGCTTGATGTCGCCTGTGGCCTCCTTGCAGCCGATGACCTCGGGCACCGCTTTGGCGATGCGGGCAATGGTCTTTGGCAACACGTTCTGGCCCGTGCGGCTAGGCACGTTGTACAAGATGAAAGGCATGGAGGTGCCGGCGGCAAGGGCCTTGAAGTGGGCCACAAGTCCATCGGGCGTGGGTTTGTTGTAATACGGGGTGATGATGAGCGCAGCGTCCGCGCCGGCCTCTTTCGCAAGAGCCACCAGCTCTTTGGCCTCGTGGGTGTTGTTGGACCCGGCCCCGGCGATGACGGGTATACGTCCTTTCACCTGGTCCACGCAGATTCTGATGACCTGCCCCTGCTCCGCATGGGAGAGGGTGGCCGCTTCGCCGGTGGTGCCGCAGGGCACAACACCGTCGATGCCTTGTTCAATCTGCCATTCGATGAAGGCTCTGTAAGCCTCCTCGTCCACGGCGCCGTTCTTGAACGGCGTCACCAGTGCGGTAAACGCGCCGCGAAAGCTCATTCCATCCTCCTTCTAATCCGTACCCATTTGCTGCATAAGCGAAAGCATCTGTGGATCTTCCTGATACTGATCAGTCAGCCCGAAAAGGCTCATACGAATATTTTTGTCTTCCGTCCATTTAAATGTGGAATTGTGCTCCGGCCAAGCAAGGATCTCCACGCGCAAGACTGACTTTCCCTGCGCATAGGAGCGAACCCAGGCGGTTCTCGCATCGGCCGCCAGCATCCCCGTCATCCCGATGCCAGGACCGGAACCGAGGAGGATATCCGGCAGCACCCTTGGATTGGTCTTCTGCAACAGCTCCTGCTCGTGCGCATACCCCCATGGGCTCATGACGACAACAAGTTTGGCTGTGCTTTGCAGACTCGAAACGGCATTCTCCATTTGCTGGATAAGACGCTGCGGTACAGAGCGTGCAGAGGCCGGCAAGGGCGGCAAGAGGATGACGCCGATTTTCGGCCCGCCTGGAGAATGCAGGATATGCTGCTCCAATTGATCGGAACCGTGCCAGGAAGCACGGGGCTGCACCCCGGCCTTGGCGAAGACGGTGCGTTCCGCCGGTGTGACAAAGATCAGGTCATGGCGCAGTTTATCGAAGGCTCTGGCCATGAATTCCAGCCGCTTTTTGGTGGGCTGCTTGGCCGGCATTTCTTGCGTGAACTCAAAGCCGCCAGCCAGAAAGTAGACCGGGGCTTCTTTGGTGGCGCTCTGCTTCAGCGCATTCTGCAAGCTGACCCGACGGGCCAGTCCACCGATGAGTTTCCCGCCTCAAGTGGGGCAGGGGCGTATTTCACCCTCGGTGTTGGCACAAAAAAGCAGGGTGAGCCGAGGCCCACCCGCTATGGCTTGCGTTGCAAGCGCCAGAAATGCAAGGATCAAAAGCAGAAGAACGCGGCGCATGCTAGTCGTTGATGAATTCCTTGAGTTCTTTGCCAGGGCGGAAGAAAGGCAGGCGTTTGGGGTGGACTTCAACAACCGTGCCCGTTTTGGGATTGCGCCCGGTGTAGCCTTCGTAGTCTTTGACTTTGAAGCTTCCAAACCCGCGAATTTCCACCCGGTCGCCGACAACCAGCGCATCCTTGATAGAGTCGAAAAAGGCGCTCACGACCTTGGTCGCATCGTCGATGTGCAGCTTCTTGTCATCTGCAAGGGCCTTGATAAGTTCACTTTTGTTCATTGACCGCTCCGTGTTGTTGGGCAGTTCGTGGCGCTGTGTCACCATTGTTTCTGGGGGGACTTCACAGCATCTAAGGGACTTATGCCTAAAAAACAGTGATTCCGTCAAGGGTTTCGTTAGGTTGAGGCCGAAAGAATTTGTTTCAAGGCCATGCGGCTGGAAATTGCGTCCAGGTTTTCATCGCGATAATGGGCAACGCGCTCCGCAAGCCTTTTGATATCCTGTATTGCCGGGCACTGTGGGGCGTGGCGCGCCAGCGGGGTCTGGTTGATGACGGCTTCGGTCATCTTGCGGTCAAGCCGCACATGCCCCAAGTGCACCAGCTCGAAGCCAAGAAAATTCTTGCAGGCGAGGTTCAGGCGCTCGAATGTGGCCTTTGATTCCTGTGCCGAAGCCTGGTTCACCACCACAAGAAAGTCGCGCACGCCGTAACGTGCATGCAGCACTTTAATAATGGCGTAGCCGTCGGTGAGCGATGTCGGCTCTGGGGTCACCAGAACGATGCGCATTTGCGCCATGCGGGCGAGGGAAAGCACTGTGCCGCTGATGCCCGCGCCGAGGTCCAGCAGCAGGAACTCATAACCGGACACCAGGTCGGTGAGCTTGTCGAAAAGCGCACCTTGCTGGTTCTGGTCCATCTCGACCATTTCGGGTACGCCGCTTGCCGCGGGCAGGATATCCAGCCCCGGTTCTACGGTTTGGACGACTTCGGCAGCAGTTGCCGCACCAGCGAGCATGTCCTGAAGATTCTTTTCCGGGGCAAGGCCCAGCAGCACATCAAGATTCGCCAGGCCAAGGTCGCAGTCCATGAGCAGAAGCTTATGCCCCATATCGCGCAGGGCAAAGCCCAGGTTGAGCGAAAGGTTGGTTTTGCCAACGCCGCCCTTGCCGCTCATGATGCAGAGACTGACTGTCTTGCCGGGATTGATGGTGTTCAAGGTCATGGCTTCCTGCTAGTCGGGCAATTTCTTGCCGGTGAAAAGGAAATGTTTCTCGCCCGCATGCACCAGCGACTCGCGAGAGGCCAGCACTGCATCCGCACTGGGGGCCACCTCAAGACGATTTCCGCCCAGGCGTCTGGCATCGGCAATTGCGGCAAAGGCGCGCTCCATGAGGGCCGTCGAGTCCAGGGTGACCAGGCCGCCATAACCCACAAGTCCGGCGGAGCAGACAAGACCTGGTTCGCTCACTTGCCGGATGCGCCGCAGCATGGCCCCAAGCAGACGTTCGGCCGCGGCGAGGGGGGTTCCGGAAAGAACAATGGCAATCGGCCCCTCGCGCAATACCGAGGCGTGGTCAAACAGCCTCAGTTGCGCCTGGGCCAGCTCAAAGACCATGTCGGTTGCATCGGCGGCCTCGGGTTCCACAAGCGCCAAAGCCAGCGGCAATTGGCAAAGCCGGGCGCGTTCCATTTCGCACAGCAGAAAACGGTGGAGCGCGGCGTCGTGGTAGGCCTCGCCCAAGTCGGCCCTGGTTGCAGGGGCGCCGATGTTTTTGGCAAGCGATGCGGCCGGTGCGGCCTGCCAGCGGTCCAGGGAGAGTTCCTCGCGTAGCCTGCGCCAGGACTCCGCGTCCAGCCCCTCGACCACGCGCATAAGGCAGAGCGCCTGCTCGTCATTGCTGGAGCGTTGTTTCCGGCACACCGCCTCGATGCCGGAAAGCTCACGCGCCAAGGTGTCGTCAGCCATTGCCGGATTTCCTTTCCCCGTGAACATAAAGCAGTGTTGAACGCAGGAATTCATCGAGCCTGCCGTCCAGCACGGCGTCCACGTTGCTGTCATCAAACCCGGAGCGATGGTCTTTGACAAGCCGGTAAGGCTGGAGCGTGTAGGTGCGAATCTGGCTGCCGAAGGCGATGGCGTCCTTTGTAGCGTAATCGGCCTTCTTGCTGGCCTCCAGTTCCTTCAGCTCCCGCTCGTACATTCTGGCCTTCAAGATCTTCATGGCCAGGGTTTTGTTTTTGAGCTGCGACTTTTCGTTCTGGCACTGCACAACGATGTTCGTGGGCAGATGGGTTATGCGCACAGCGGAGTTGGTGCGGTTCACGTGCTGCCCGCCAGGACCGCTGGCGCGGAACACGTCGATGCGCAGATCCTCTTCCCTTACCTCAATCTCGATGTTCGTGTCGATGTCCGGGTACACGTCGACTGAGGCGAACGCCGTATGCCTACGGCCGGAGGCGTCGAAGGGTGAAATGCGGATGAGCCGATGGATGCCGGCCTCGCCCTTGAGCAGGCCATAGGCATACGGGCCGGTGATCTGCAACGTGACACTCTTGATACCCGCCTCTTCGCCGTAGAGCCGGTCCAGTTCGTCGGCTTGGAACCCGCGCGCCTCAACCCAGCGAAGATACATGCGCAGAAGCATTTCGGCCCAATCCTGCGCGTCGACGCCGCCCGCGCCGGGATGGATCTCAAGGATAGCCGGGCTGTTGTCGTCCGGTCCATTGAGCAGGGTGGCCAGTTCCGTGTCATTCAGGCGCTTTTCCAACTCGGCGAGGTTCTCGTCCAGGGCTTCCAGGGCGTCTTGCTCCTGGTCTTCCTGGGCGAGCAGCAACCATTCGTCAACATTGCTTTTTGCCTGGGAGAGGGCATCGTACATGCCCAGGCGGAATTCGAGCGCGCTTTTTTCGCGCAGCACGGGGGTCAACGCTTCTGGTTTGTCCCAGGCGCCGGGTTTGGAGAGCAGGGCCTCTATTTCCTTGAGACGCTCTTGCGATTCGGCCGAGTCAAAGCCGCCCCCAAAGCGTTTGGTACTGGTCCAGAAGGGACAGGCCCCGGGTTTTCAAGTCAGCGAATTGCAGCATGGGTGTTCTGTGGCGCCGGATTAGTCCTGGCTGAGGTTTATGGTGTTTTCCTCCTCGCCTCTGAAGATCAGAAAGGCGAAGACGACAGCGAGAATGCCGAGGCCGATGCGGAGTTCGTCATAGAAGCTGTGGAACACGGTGAACTCCGAATGCGGATGAATCGTGCTTGCCGCGGCCAGTTCCTGGAACTGCGGTCCCGCCACTTTGATGCGGCCCAGCGGGTCGATGAAGGCGGAGATTCCGGTGTTGGTGCTGCGCACGATGTAGCGGCCCTGTTCAATGGCCCGAAGCGCCGTCAATTGCAAGTGCTGATGCGGGGCGGAGGTGTCGCCGAACCAGGCGTCGTTGCTGATGTTGATCAGCAGGTTGGCGCCTTGTGACACCCGGTCCTGCGCCAGGCCGGCAAAGATGGCCTCGTAGCAGACCAGAACGCCGAGTGAGAGCCCCCCGCTTTGCAGGGCGCGTGTGTTTTGGCCCGGTACAAAGTCCCCAACACCGGAAACAAGCTTTTGCAAAGGCAGAATGCTCGCCAGCGGCATGTATTCGCCAAAGGGAACCAGGTGCTCCTTGTCGTACCAGGTGCGGACAGGAACGCGGTTGTCGAGCAGGAAGGCCCGGTTGAACAGGATGAACCCGCCGGGGGCGTCTGTCCGCTGGTACGCGGGCGACCCAAGCACGATAGCCGCCTTGCCGTTTTTCACCAATTCTTCAACAGGCTGGTTGAGCGGCGTGTTGTCCTGAAAATAGAAGGGCATGGATGTTTCCGGCCAGACGATGAGCTCCGGTGAGGATTTTTCCGCTATCTCCCTGCTGAGCCGCACGTACTTCTCAACAGTCGCCTGCTGGTAGCTCGTATCCCACTTGATGCTTTGGTCGATGTTTCCCTGCGCTATGGCGACGCTGTGGGCCGGGGTCGTTTCAACGAAGCTCGACTGCTGGTTCCAGCCCAAGCCGAGCAACAGGCCCAGGCTGAGCAGTGAAATGAGCGCACAGGCGGGGCTGCGCGTACTTTGCACAATCCCGGCGGGAATCAGCACCAGTAGGCCGGAGAGGCCATACGCGCCGACATACGCCGCCGCCTGCACCAAGATGGGCCAGGGAACAAAGGCCGAGGACAGCGTGAGCCAGGAGAATCCGGAGAGGATGCTGGCTTGGGCCAGTTCCATCACCGTCCAGGCCACACCCAAAAACACTGTTGCCAGCAAGGGGGATATGCGCTTTGAATAATAGGCGCAAAGGCCGAACAAACCATAATAGCAACCCATGGCCATGGACAGCAGCGCAGGAACAGGCAAGGCCAAGATCCAATGGACATCCCCATAGTGCTGCACCGGCCAATACACCCAGTACAAGCACGCCAGCGAGGCCAGCGAACCGGCCCGCCAAGAGTACTTGAACGCCTGCGCCGCAGTGGACGACGCCAGACCGAGGAAGATGATGGAGAGCGGCAGCAACAGCACCGCTGCGGGGAAATGCAGCCACGGGCTTGCATAGCCAAGCAAAGCCCCCAGAGCGGCGATGATGGACCAAAGCAATGGATTCAGCAAGGTGTGCGCCCTATTCCGCGCGCAGCACGCGCAATGTTTCAATGTGCTTGGCGTCGGCCTCGTGCACCTGGAACCGCCAGCCGCCCAGGTCGAAGCTCTCGCCCGTTGTGGGAATATGCCCGGCGAGTTCGCTCAAATGACCTCCTATGCTCTCCACGAGATCGGAGCTGAGGTCAAGTCCGAAGCGTTCATTGATTTCATCGAGTGAGACGCGGCCGGAGACGATCTGGCTGCCGTCGGGGAGTTCCTGGACATCCTCTGGGCGCAGGGCGTCGTATTCATCGCCGATTTCGCCCACGATCTGCTCCAGCACGTCTTCCATGGTCAGCATGCCTGCGGTGCCGCCGTACTCATCCAGCGCAATGACCAGATGGATCTTGCGGGACTGCATGTCGTGCAGCAGGCTCTTCAGGTTCGTGGTCTCTGGCACAAAATGCACGGGCCGCATTATGGACGTGATGGAGGGCTGTTGCCCGGCGGGCAGAAGCAGGGGGCCGAGCACATCCTTGGCATGAACCACGCCAACCATATGGTCACGGTTTTCACGATAGATAGGGATGCGCGAATGGCCGTGCTCGATGATGAGCTCGGCGATTTCGGCAAGGGTGCTTTCCTGTTCGGCACAGAAGATGTCCGGCCGGGGAATCATGATCTCGCTGACGCGCCGGTCCTCAAGTTCGATGACATTTTGCAGGATGCGCACATCGTCGCTTTTTATCTCGCCTTCGGCCACCGCATCTTTGAACATCTCATCCAGTGGGGAATCGCTTTTGCGAAACAGATTGCGGATGGCCGAAAGTATTGTGCCGTTTGACCCTTCGTCCAAGACAGGTTCCTCATGCGGACGGCCGTGATGTGCCGGTTTGGGGATTGATGCGACCAAGAAGAAGGACGCAAACTATAAAATTAGATTCCAAAGGGGACAATGTCAATAATCACACGTTGGTCACGCTTTGTTTTTACCGGCGCGCTTGCGGAGTTGAATCTCCAGGCAGGCCACCGCCGCCGGGGTTATGCCGGAGATGCGCCCAGCCTGTCCAAGCGTTGCAGGACGAGTGCTGGTCAGTTTCTCCACGGCTTCGCGAGTGAGGCCGGATACTTCAGCATACGCCATATCCTGCGGCAATGGCGTGTCTTCCACGTCACGACTGTGTGACACGCGCTGCTGCTCGCGTTCCAGGTAGCTCTCGTAGCGGATCTGCGTCTCCGCCTCGCGCAGCACGTCTGGGTGTTCCTGCTCCAGGCGGGGCAGCAGCGGAGCTAGGGCTTCGATGCTGACCTGATGCTGGCGCAAAAGTGCGGAGAGCGGCACGGCCTTGCCCGGCGCCACGGCGCCAATGCCTGCCAGCAGGTCGCGGGTTGGGGCATCCGGTCGCACGGTGACGGCTTCAAAAGCTTGCAACAGGCTGTCAAGACGTTGCATCTTGTCGGAAAATCTTGCGTATCGGGCATCATCGACCAGGCCAAGGGCACGGCCCAGCGGCGTAAGCCTGGCGTCGGCGTTACCCTCGCGCAGCAAAAGCCGATATTCCGCGCGTGAGGTGAACATGCGGTAAGGTTCGGTGGTGCCGCGCGTCACCAGATCATCAACCAGCACGGCCATGTACGCCTGATCGCGCCGGGGCAGAAATGGCGGCAGGCCCCGTTGCGCGCAAAAGACGTTGAGTGCGGCCCAGAGCCCCTGCGCCGCCGCCTCTTCGTAGCCGCTGGTGCCGTTGATCTGCCCGGCCATGTAAAGCCCTGGCAGCGGCTTGGATTCCAGCGTGGGCAAAAGCTGTGTGGGCGGCGCGTAATCATATTCAATGGCGTAGCCGGGCCGGGCGATGACGGCGCGTTCAAGGCCCGGGATTGTGGTCAGAAGCAGCTTCTGGATGTCCAGCGGCAGGCTTGTGGAGATGCCGTTGGGGTACACTTCCGGGCTGTTGAGCCCCTCCGGCTCTATGAATATCTGATGCCGCTCCTTGTCCGGGAAGCGGGCGACCTTGTCCTCCACGGAGGGGCAATAGCGTGCGCCAGTGCCCTGGATGACGCCGGAAAACAGCGGCGAACGCTCGAAGCCCGAGCGGATTGCCGCATGGGTTGCGGCGTTGGTATAGGTCAGGTGGCAGGGGGCCTGCGGCAGGGGGATGCTGTCCGTGAGAAAGCTGAAGGGCAGGA
>Ga0209800_10003402_pt1 | contig 12692 bp, 11 predicted proteins | sample Higcelweek8metaG_FD_187174 | JGI IMG/M metagenome (GOLD analysis project Ga0209800, IMG submission 187174) | Freshwater pond sediment microbial communities from the University of Edinburgh, under environmental carbon perturbations - High... | ecosystem: Environmental > Aquatic > Freshwater >... | reverse complement strand
CATTCGCACTGGAGTTGGAAAAGCGACTTAAATTCAGATTTAAAGCGAAGGAAGTTGATAAAAATAGGTACAGTTAGTCCAGATACCAAGAACTCCCTAAGTTTTTTTGAAAACCTCCCGTATTCATCTTTGTTGATTGTGGCTTCGGGTAAAAGTGTATGGATGTAACCGGTGACATGTGAGACTATAGTTACCTTTTCGTTTTCCAGTGCCCGTCGTGCTTTTGCTGAAAGTGATGTGCCGTTGAACCACATATTTTTGGTTACGATCCTGCGGTTATTTGTTATCAGCCCCTCTTTCTCGGTTATAAAGTTTTGCGAGTGGAGCGGTGTGGCTATCATAAAAATTTCCTTCAGGGGAATCCTGCCAATGACGAACATGGCAGCGGCGTATAAAGCTGATAGAGAGACACATTCTCCGGCTCCGGTAGTGAATCCCTCTTTATACTTGAAAGCTGTCATTGCTTCAATTGTTTCCGTTTTCCAGTAGGGAATAACATTTGTGTTGAATTTATCCAGACCAAAATGTTTCCTGATATCTATGTCGAAGTAATATTTGTCGCCCTCATACCCAAAAAGCGCGTTAGCTTGCCTCAAATGGTTCATGTCAAAGAAATCCTTGAATCTCTCTACCTCAGTCTCCTTCGTTGTAAGCCCCCAAGTAGCTAGATCCAGGTTAAAGACATATTTATCTATTATATACTGTTTTATCCTGTTGGTCTTAAAATTAAAACTCTTTTTTTCAATATCTTTAAACCAAGGATCTTCTTTCCATTCCCAGAGGATAGGCGACATAATGTCGGCCAAAACCAGTGGAAAAAAGAGTTCAGGAAAAATAAAAATCTCCATATCCGAAAGGGTAAAGGCCGAAGAGAGCCTTTCCATCTGTTTCTTGTCCATCATACCAAAATTTTAAACAATTTTTAATTCTTCTTTCACAAAGGTACTCAATTTTATTACCCAACCAATCCCGAATTCTCTTTTCTAAAAGGTGGGAGGTTCAGATTTTAACGACAAAATGCTATCTTTGTTCGGTAAAAAAATAAGCTGTTGGATCTATTAAACCATTCAAAAAAACTGTTAAAGCTCTTCTCCGATGCGGATAAGATAGTATTGATTTGCCATATTAACCCGGATGGCGACGCTATTGGCTCAATGCTGGCCCTCTATTACTATCTTATTTCCAAGAACAAGAATGTTGAGATGGTTTCGCCTAATTATCTGCAGGATTTTCTTCTGTGGATGGACGGTGCCGAAAAGGTCAATATTTTTTTAAAGCGCCGGAAGAAGTGTTATAAATTTGTTGAGGAGGCGGATCTCATTGTGATGGTTGATTTCAACCAACCCGATAGGTTAGGGGAGATAGAGGAGGCGGTAAAGCTCTCAAAAGCATACAAAGTGGTTATTGATCACCATGTAAACCCGTCACAAGGAGCTGATTATCTGGTTTCTTTGCCTTCACGCTGCGCTACTGCGGAGATTATTTATGACTTGGTGACAAACATGGAGGGCAAGCCTTTTGAAAATATTCCTTATGCCGAAGCTGTGTACGTCGGTATAATAACCGACACGGGGAGCTTCGACTTTGGGTCGTATGATGGACACACCCTGAGGGTGGTGGCCGAACTGCTCGACTTTGGGGTTGATAAGGAAAAAATCCGGTTAAAGGTGTACAATAATTTTTCGTCGGAGAGGATGAGGTTGATGGGATTTGCCCTAGACCAGAGGATGGTAATCTTGAACGAATATAGTACGGCATATATTTATCTTTCAAAAGAGGATCTATTGGGATATAACCACGTTAAGGGCGATACCGAAGGCTTTGTTAATCTGCCACTTGAGATCAAAGATGTTGAGTTCTCCGTTCTGTTCATGGAAAAGACCGATTTGATAAAGTTATCCTTTAGGTCGAAGAATAACTTCCCGGTAAATGAATTCGCCGAAAAATATTTTGGTGGGGGCGGACATAAAAACGCGGCTGGGGGGGAATTCAAAGGTTCCCTGTATGATGCTATAGAAAGCTTCTCCAAATTTGTCGCTATCGACAACCCATGCTCAAACAAAAAAGCAGAAGAGTGAACAAATTTTTCTACATAACAGTGTGTTTTCTCGCCCTTTTCTCGTCGTGTGCAACCAAAAACAACGAACAAGTAGCGGAAAGTGGGGTAAGTAGACAAGAAATGGAGGAGTTGAACCGTTATATGGTGGAAAAAGACAAGGAGAGGATCTCGAGTTATATTGAACGCAAGGGTTTGGAAATGGTGGAATACCCACTTGGCTTTTGGTTGGGAGTCGAAATAGATGGCAACGGTGAGTATATCAAAGATTTTGACAGGGTTGTTTTTGAATACGACTGCTCATTACTCGACGGAACCCTCTGTTATTCATCTAAAGAACTTGGCAACAAAGAGATAATAATGGGGAAAAGTGAAATGGAACCGGGACTAGACGCGGGGTTAAGGATGCTTAATAGCGGGAGCGAAGCGTATATTATTCTCCCCCCTTTCTTGGCCTACGGGTTGAAGGGCGACGGTAAAAACATCCCGTCGAGATCCGTGATAGTATATAGAATTAAAATATTGACAATTAATTGATAGACAAAATGAACGTAAAAAAGAAAAATTTGTTTTCCTTGGTATTGGCGTATCTATTGATCACCTTATTTGTTAGCTCTTGTGTCGCATTTCCTAATTACGAGAAAGAACAAGAAAAGACTATCGCCAATTTTGTGGAAAGCTCGGATGAAAATTATATAAAAAAGGAGAGTGGATTGTATTATGCTGAGGTAACAAGTGGAGTTGGAACACCTCCAACTACCAATGATACTGTTTATATCAATCACTCTACCTTTTTGCTGACCAATGTCCTTGTTGAGACAAACTTTGGCCTAGATCCTGTGGATTATGTTATAGGAACGGGTACGCTTCTTCCAGGCGTTGAAGAGGCTTTGACCTATATGCAGCCAGGGGGGAAATCATACGCTTTGATTCCTTCATATCTGGGTTATGGCAATTACTCCATTTATTTTGAACCCTACACTCCGTTGGTTTACTATATACAACTTGTTAAGGTAGGCTATTTCAACGACCAGAAGTAGGGGCTAGACCACAAAAACCGCGTACCTGTCCTTAATCTGGGGTATATTCTTCTTCCATTGTGCCACAGTTTTAGTGGAAATTGATTCACTTGGAAGGGTTATGTCCATAGCCACGCACAACAACGTTTCGTCGCGGCATACCCTCAACACTGTATCCAACATCTGTTGGTTACGGTAGGGCGTTTCCATGAAAATCTGGGATACCCCTTTGCGCGAAAGTTGTTCCAACTCCTTGACCTTTTGTTCCCGCTCGGCAGGTTTTATCGGAAGATAACCGTTAAAAGTAAAGTTCTGCCCATTGAATCCCGATGAGATCAATGCCAAAATAATAGAGGAGGGTCCGCTCAACGGTACCACAGTTACCCCCTTAGTATGGGCATATTTGACAACGAGGGCTCCCGGATCGGCTATGCACGGAAGTCCCGCTTCACTCATCAAACCAATATCTTTCCCCTCAAATAGGGGTCCAAGCAATGAGGCAATCCCATCAGGTGGGGTGTGTTCGTTGACCACTAAAAATTGGCACCCATCAATAGGAAAATTTTTGTCGATCAACCTCAGATAACGTCTCGCCGTTCGAATCTCCTCAACAATAAAGATCCGTAGTTTTATTGTTTTGTTTATTACCTCTTCAGGTATTACATGGCGGAAGCCTTCACTTCCAAGGGTTACCGGTACCAGATATAATGTTCCTTTGTCCATTCGAAAATATTAATTTTAAAACGACGGATCCAACTCCCAAGTGATTTAACCATTGATAACCTCCGCCGATACTTTATGTTACCTTTTTTTGGGAAACGACCATAAAAGTAGTAAAAATATTAAAGCCTTTTTAGGTTGTCTGTTTTAGATTTTTAGTTTAGGTTTGTTTAAAATATGCAACAGTGAAATATACTTTTCTAGGTACCGGAACTTCGCAGGGAGTCCCCGTTATAGCTTGCGATTGCCACACATGTCTTTCAAGCGACGCCAGGGACAAACGGTTAAGATCGTCGCTTCTTCTCGAAACCAAAGGGAAAAATATGCTTTTTGATGCCGGCCCCGATTTCAGACAACAGATGTTAAGGGCAGGGGTGAGGAGGTTGGACTCCATTTTGTTGACACATGAGCATAAAGACCATATCGCGGGCATGGATGATGTGAGGGCATATAACTATAGAAGCGACGATGCTATTGATATCTATGCCGAAGTGAGGGTCCAAGAGGCGATTAAAAGGGAGTACGCCTATGTTTTTGAGTCGCTTTACCCCGGAATACCCAGGATGAGGTTGTATAACATCGACGGGAAACCTTTCAATGTAAATGGTACCGAGGTTACCCCAATAAGGGTTATGCACTGGAATTTGCCGATATATGGGTTTAGGGTAGGCAACTTTGCCTATATTACCGATGCCAGCGAAATCCCTGAAAAGAGTATGGAGTTGTTGCACGGAGTAAAGTGTTTGGTAATCAATGCCCTAAGAAAAGAAAAACATACGTCCCATTTCAATCTGCGCGAAGCCCTGGATATAATCGCGGCATTAGCTTCCCCTAAAGCGTTCATAACCCATATCGGACACCAGATGGGTCGATACGAAGAGATAGCGAGTTCACTTCCTTCGAACGTTACGTTGGCTTATGATGGTTTGTGCGGGGAAGTAGGGGAGACCGATTAACGTCGGTTGTAATTCTTTGTTAGCTTCTTTTGGTAGCCCGAAGAAAAATAGTATTGGTTCCTACCTAACTGTGAAGTATTTACAATTGAACCCTTTCTCCTTTTTTTCGCGTATGAACTCTGGTTCGCCGATGCGCAACCGGATAAGGCGACAATAAGGGAAAAGATCAAAACGGACTTCAGTATTTTTCCAGTTTTAGACATACCTAGGCAGCCTTTAAATTGTGCTACTAATTTACAATAAATAAATTGTATGTCGGTACCCCAACAGCAATAATCTTCTCCAAAAATTAGGAATGGAGTTTTTTCTCTATGTCGGTAATCTGTATTTTGAAGTGTTTGTCGGTGTCAATTAGGTTGTTGACAGTTTTACAGGCGTGGAGAACAGTAGCGTGGTCTTTCCCCCCAATTCTCGCTCCAATGCTCGCCAAAGAGGCCTTTGTGAGGTTTTTGGAGAAAAACATGGAGACTTGGCGGGCCTGGACTATCTCGCGTTTTCTGGTTTTACCCTGGATTTGCTCTATGGGTATCTTGTAATAGTCGCATACTATCTTCTGTATGTAATCTATTGTGATCTCCTTTCGGGTGGTGCTGACCAATTTTTCCACCATCATCCTGGCCAGGTCTATTGTAATCTCCTTTTTGTTAAGGGTCGATTGCGCGTATAAAGAGATCAGCGCGGCTTCGAGTTCCCTGATATTATTGGTGATGTTGTTCGCCAAATAGTCGTATATATCCTCGGTCAACTCTATCCCGTCGTTATATGCCTTTTTCTTTAATATGGCCAATCGGGTTTCATAATCAGGTTTCTGTAGATCGGCTTGTAAACCCCATTTGAAGCGCGATAATAAACGTTGTTCCATATCTTGGAGTTCAACCGGAGGCCTGTCGCATGTGAGGATAAGTTGTTTACCCGACTGGTGAAGGTGGTTGAAAATATGGAAGAATGTATCCTGCGTTTTTGATTTTCCGGCAAATTCATGTACATCATCAAGTATCAGAACATCGATCATCTGGTAAAAATGCAAAAAGTCGTTCTGGTTGTTGTTGCGTACTGATTCTATGTATTGTGTCTGGAAAATATTGGCGTTAACGTACAGCACAATCTTTTCGGGGTGTTTTTCTTTGACTAGTATGCCTATTGCTTGGGCAAGGTGGGTTTTACCCAGACCGGAGTCACCGTATATCATAAGGGGGTTGAAGGCAGTTCCACCTGGTTTGTTGCCTACGGCTAAACCTGCGGAACGGGCCAGACGGTTACAATCGCCCTCCACATAATTCCCAAAGTTGTAATCAGGGTTTAGCTTAGGATCAAAATGAAGCTTTTTGATGCCCGGGATTACAAACGGGTTTCTTATTGATGGCGCCGCGGAATCCAAAGGAACTTGGATTGGCTTGTTGTTGAGATCAGTCTTGTTCTTAGATGGATATTTAACGGTATAAGGCTTGCCCTCGGGATAGTTAGCGTTTTTCATCACAACGTTATACTCGAGTTTTGCGTCTGTACCTATCTCCCTTCTCAGTGTCTTCCTGAGAATATCGATATACTGTTCTTCCAAATATTCATAGATGAATTGACTTGGAACTTGGATAGTCAAAACATTGTTTTCTAACTTCAGTGGAACAACAGGCTCGAACCAAGTTTTAAAACTGTTAGCGGGAATGATATCCTTAATAATTTGGAGACAATTGTTCCAAACGTCAACGTGTGATTGATTCATTTAGATTGGCTGTTATCTTGTTACAAATTTTATTCTCCTTTCGGATTTGTACAAGCAATATTTGTAAAAAAATATGTAATAAAAAAATTTATTTTGGCTTGGAATTTTGATAAAAATGATATGGTTTTAACCATCAGTTACTTATATGGTTTAAAATTTTTTATAAATAGATAAAATATTGAATATCAACAAAATACATTAATACGATCAGTTTGATGGTGTGCTACAATCTGTTATAAATTACTGCTCAAAAACCGACATTAGGGGATAAAAAAAAGGAAGATTTTGACATTGCATTTCTTCCCTTTTCATTATCAGTAATATGTGGGGACAATTCTCCTAAAAATATCGAAAATAATAATTTTAAAACCGGTTTTAAAGGGTCTTTTTTGTTGTTTGTCGTTTACAAATGAAGGGTAATTTTTTTTGGAAGTATTTTCCTCCAAATATGTGGATCCAAACTACCCCCTTTTAATGGCAATCCTTAAATAACAATCAACATGGACAAAAAATCAATTCCTACCTTAGGGTAGCATATACTTATATTTATAAAGCGCAAAAGGTAAAGAAAAACTATTTTCTGCCGAAAAGGGAAAAATGAACGTATTTTTTTGGATTGTTGTTAACATCTTCCAAAAGTAGGTTCAATGTTCTTATGGTGCTGTCGATGTTATTGTACAAATCCTCGTCGGTTAAAAACTGTCCGGCACTGCCTTCACCGTCATTCAGGTTTTCAAGAAGGGTTGTTGTCCCTTCCAAAGTCGATTTTAGCTCGGATATTGTTTTTGAGAGCTCCGCCATGGCCAGACTATCCGAAATAGATTCTGCATTGGAAATAATATCCTCTATTTTACCTGAATTGGCGGCCAACATATCGCTGAAAGCAGTTAGGTTGCCTATCATCGTATCCAACTTAACCCGGTTGTCGGATACCAGGTTGTTCAGCCCAGATGTTGTTGATTCCAAATTTTTGGCCACGGCGTTGATGTTGGCAATAAACTCAGGGGTCAATATAAGCGAAACGGAACTGGCTATCGAATCCAACCTACCGATCACAGAGCCGAGATTATTCAGAATAGGATCAATGTCGTTTTCTAAAGTTGTTATTATTGAGGCGTTTAATCTTCCCTTTAAAGTGTCGCCGTGCGAATAATAACCTGGTCCTTCACCGTAAATCAACTGTACTTTCATGCCGGCTATTATGGAGACAGGTTTGACCTCCGCAATGGTATTAATTGGGAGTCGGAAGTTTTTATCGACAGAAAGTACCGCCAATAATTTTCCGCTTGTGGCGTTGAGAAACCCAATGTTCTGGACAACGCCAACTTGGTATCCATTTACTTCAACGGGACTGGATTCGGCAAGGCCGCCGACGTTGTCATAAACAACATAGTAGTTTACAGTACTTTTAAAAACATTGTTGCCCTTTAAAAAACTGAACAATACAATCGCGGCGATTAATGTTGCCAAAGTTGTAATCCCAATCTTTACTTCATTAGATATCTTCATTTTCAATTTTTGTTATTGCCGGTTTAATGTTGTTTGAACCTTACCTATATTACTCCAATACCTGGCGCAAAGGTACAATTTTGTTCCCTTTTAATGCGATTACAAAGGCATCAGGATAGTCGGTCCCAATTTTTTTCCTGTACTCTACCGCATCGTCGTAATTACTGAATTCCCCTATAGTATATTTATATCTGTTATTGTCTACAATCTCGGATACATTGCTATATCCCTTGAAGGTTGAGGGAGATAGATCCTTTTTAGTTGAGGTAGTAGCAATTTGTACCCTGAAAGCTACCTCATTGTCGTCTTCTCCTGTCGTTGTATTTTGGCCGGCTTGTTGTTGGGCCGTAACGGTTGTCGCCGTAGTCCCCCTATTTTGTATTGATATGGAACTTTTACTTTCGAGTTCGTTCAGATAATCCCTGCATGCCCTAAATATTGCTGAAGCAAGAAAATCTTGTCCTTCCTTTGAGGTCAAGAACCTTTCTTCGGCCGTGTTGCAGATAAAACCGACTTCAGTTAGGATGCTCGGCATAGTGGTGTTGTATAATACCCAATATCCTGCCTGTTTTACCCCCCTGTCCTTTCGGCCTACCCTCTCCCTGAACTGCTCCTGGAGGTTCGAGGCAAGAACCATACTCTGCTCCTGGTAAAGATTATGGGTAAGGGTGAAGATAATGTACGACTCGGGCGATTGGGGATCAAATCCGGCGTATTTGGCCGAATAGTCCTCTTCAAGGGTGATAACTTTGTTTTCGCGCATGGCCACGTCCAAGCTAGCCTTATCCTTGGCGAGACCCATGATATATGTCTCCGTACCCGAAACCTGGTTCTTCTGTCGGCTATCCTCCACACTATTTGCGTGGATCGACAAAAACAGGTCGGCGTTGTTCCTGTTGGCTATCTTTGGCCTTTCAAGCAGGTCAACCGAAGAATCATCGTCTCTGGTGTAGATAACCTTCACGTTATCAAGATTATCCTCCAAGTACTTACCTGTTAACAACGCTATCGCCAACGTAATGTCCTTTTCCTTGCTGAAGGATCCAATTGCTCCAGGATCCGATCCGCCGTGTCCCGCATCAATTACAACAATCCATTTACCGTCGGTTTTAGGATCGGCAATCAACTTCCCGTTGGGGAAAACAGAGGCTATTGAAAGAATAAAAGTTAAAATAAAATTAACATGTCGCCTAACGACGTTTTTAAGAACATGGCTCATCTGTGTTCGCTTTTTTTTATAGTTTTGTCGCTTGCATTGGTGGCGGCGCAAAATTTGTACAAAAATAGTATTTAAGTTGCATCTTTTTACGGAAAAGCGGTTTGTTGTTGTAGTATTCTTCCTGATGATAAGGTCGGTTTCCTTATTCGCGCAGATAGATGGCTCCTTTTATGACTCCATTTATTTGGGTCTTGACTCCGCACGGATCAAGGAAACCAGAACTACGCTAGCTATCTCAAAGGATGCTATTGATCAGAAGGTTACATACTCGGCCAAGGGTTATATAAAGAGCGATATCCCCAATAAACTCACAATACTTGTAGGTTCCGCCGAGGTTACCTACGGTGATATAAATATCACGGCTGATTCCATAGTGTTTAATATGGCGACTAACGATGTCTACGCCGTAGGGGTCAAGGATACTTTGGGTATTATCACAGGAAAGCCTGTGCTTGATTATGGGGATTCCGACTTTGAATCCGATACTTTGAGGTACAACTTTAAAACGGGAAAGGCAATTGTTAAGAATATTGTTACTACCCAAGAAGAGGGACTGTTAAGGAGCTCCGTGGCAAAAATGCTCGACGACGGCTCATCTAACCTCTATAAAAGTACCTATTCGACATGCGAACTGGATACTCCACACTTTTATATTGATTTGGATAAAGCCAAGATTTATCCTGGAAAGAAAATAATATCTGGCCCAGCTAATCTGGTCTTCGAAGGTGTGCCGTTGCCCGTTTATTTGCCTTTTGCCTATTTCCCCATACAGACAAAAACCGCTGCTTCAGGGTTGATTTTGCCAAAATATAACTATGAGGAGAACCGGGGTTTTGCCCTCACCAATGGAGGTTTTTATTTTGCGGCGAGCGAGTATTTCGACTTGAGCCTGACTGGAAGCATATATACCAACGGAACGTGGTTAACCGACATAAGCACAAAATACAACAAGAAATACAAGTACAGCGGAAATTTTGGTTTTAGTTTCGCCAACAACATTTCTGGCCATAAGGGGTTGGAAGATTACAATGAATCGACTAATTACAGCTTGCGCTGGGCTTTTAACCAAGATGCCAAGGCCAAACCGGGGACAAAGTTCTCGGCGAACGTAAACATGAGCTCAAGCGGATACGACAAAAACAACAGTTATGATGTTGAACAACATATAACAACCACTAAAACGTCGAGTATCAGCTATGCGAAATCATGGGCAGGAACTCCGTTCAACCTTACCGCTAGTATGAACCACAGCCAAAACTCGGCCAACGAAACCGTCACTTTGAACCTACCAAAAATCTCCTTCACGGCTTCAAGGATCTACCTTTTTAAGAGGAGAAACCAAGTCGGCTCCTCAAAATGGTATGAAGATATTTCGATACAGTATACCGCCAATTTGAACAACCAGATTAACACCTATGATAGTTTGATGTTCACTAAAGAGGTGTTCAGCAACATGAAAAACGGCTTTTCGCACCAGATACCGTTAAGCATACAGTTTACCCCATTTAAGAACTTCTCGATAACGCCGTCGCTTTCATACAAAGGTGTTTTGTACACGCAGAAGCTCGACAAGAACTGGGATGAAGCTGCGGGAGCGATAGATGTGGACACGTTAAGCGGACTCTTTTATGGACACTCAATTAATCCAAGTTTAAGCGTGGGTTATACGCCACAGATTTTTGGGACATACGAATTTATTAATCCTGATGCCAAGATAGAGGCAATTCGACACGTACTCAAACCCTCAGTAACGTTCAGTTATGTACCGTTTTTGGAGAGGTTGAGCACCGATATGTACAACGAAGTCCAGTATAACGACGATGGCGATACCAAGGAATATTCCATTTTTGAGGGAGGGGTTTACGGGACACCTTCATTGTCGAGTAGGAGCGGGACCATCAATTTTGGGTTAAACAATGTATTGGAGGCAAAGGTGAAACAACAGTCCGATACTACCGGTAAAGCCCAGGTAGTCAAGTTAGTAGATAATTTCAGCATAACAACCTCATATGATATTTTTGCCGACTCCATGAACTGGAACCCCGTTTCAATGTCGCTTAGAACAACTGTCGCCAAAAAAATCAGTATCTCCTCGTCGGCCAAGTTCTCACTATATGGACTGGACAGTGACGGCTCTTCAATAGATTCGTACCAATATTCTATTGACAAAAAGCTGATGCGACTCACCAACATGTCGGCTTCCGCCAGCTTCAGTTTAAGCGATCTGTTAAAAGGGGATAAGGAGGGTGGTTCCGCCGCATCAAACGTATCGTCGCTGCCAGATCCCTCTGGAGTTGGGCCGTCGGAAGCCGTCGACCTGCTGGGTTACCCTGAAATGGATATCCCATGGACAATGAACGTCAGCTACAGTTTAACCTATTCAAAGCCCAAATTTGAGCCCAACCTGAGCCAAACACTCTCGCTCAACGGTAGTGTAACGTTGACAGATAACATGAGTATTGGTTACCGGACTGGATATGATTTTACCAATAAGGAGATTACCACTACACAGATAAGCATAAACAGGGACCTTCATTGTTGGAATATGGCGGTTAGCTGGATTCCTGTTGGAAATTTAAAAAGCTGGAGTTTCTTGATAAGAGTTGATGCTTCCTTGCTCTCTGATTTGAAGTACGAAAGGAAAAAGGATTACCACGACAATTATTAACCCTTAAAATAAATCCAATGTACAAACTGTTTAGATTGACGCTGGTAGGATTGCTTTTCCCGCTTTTATGCGGATGTGGCAAAGTTGTGTCGACGGACGAAACCTCCGCCGCTAATCCCAACGAAGCGGTTCTTTCGATGTTGAACGAAACCCGCACAACACAGTATTTTTCTTCCAACGCAATGTCGGTTCAAGACATTACCGCTATCATTGAAGCTGGAAGGAACGCGACAAGTGGCAGGAATATGCAACCTTGGCATTTTTCGGCCATAATCAACCAAGATGTTATTAAAGAGATATCCGCGGGTATGGCTGTAATGCCTCCTACCGGTGCACCACCATCAGCTCCTGCAGGAGCCCAAGGGGCAACGGCTTCACCTTCACCTTCTCCACAGTTGCCGCCAAGTTCATCAGCTTATCCTAAGGTAGGATTCGCTACCGCACCAGCCGCCATAGCTATTGCTTGTACCCCAGGCGACGAGTTTTCGGCCGGTCTGGCGAGCCAAAACATGTTTACAGCAGCTCTATTAAAAGGTTTTGGAGCTAAGATCGTTGCCGGAGGTGCCGCTGCCCTTAACAGCGATGGAAATAAAGCTAAATTAGGTATTCCAGCTGGGATGAATATTGTTGCCATACTTATTGTTGGTATAGCTGACACTACTATTGATATGACAGCCGACGGGGTCACGGGTGCTTCAACAAGAAAACCGTTTAATGAGATAGCTACTATTATTGAGTAGGTCTATATTCTAAAAATAAAAAAGGGAGGTAAAAGCCTCCCTTTTTTTATTCTATATCCCTAGATTATTCGGCGATAACTTCGCA
>Ga0209800_10003401_pt1 | contig 12694 bp, 8 predicted proteins | sample Higcelweek8metaG_FD_187174 | JGI IMG/M metagenome (GOLD analysis project Ga0209800, IMG submission 187174) | Freshwater pond sediment microbial communities from the University of Edinburgh, under environmental carbon perturbations - High... | ecosystem: Environmental > Aquatic > Freshwater >... | reverse complement strand
TGAAACATAATTATATATTTCCTCTGATATATCTTTAAAAATTTGATTTATTTTTTCATTATCACTTTCCGGGATATTATCTCTCTTTTGAATCATTACTGTAATCAGGTATGGCCTATCATCAGCATAAACAATTCCTGCATCAGCATTAACCGACTCCCCTACTCGCACTCCAGTTTTGTGGACAAATTTAACTTCATCAGGAAGGCCTAAGCTCAAATATTCCTGGGGTGCTTTTTCTAAAATATCTAAAAATTTCTGTGAATTTTCAGGCAAAAGATAGGTTGAATTATATAAAGAACGAAAGAAAATTGAATACCGCTTAGCCGTAATTCGATTATCGACATCCTGGGTAGATTTCTTTTTAACATCCGACACGATATCATCCATACCAAGATGATTATAAATATCTTCAATTTCTGAGCTATCCAAATTTCTAAGTAACACCAGATGAGCGGTATTATCTGACTTTATCAAGGATTCCTCCAACAACTTCTCAATTGTCATCGTGGTACCCGTCGGTTGCTGATAAAGAGTTCCAAAACCGTTATCCTTATCTTCATCCAAAATCACCAATTCATTATCAAAGTTCCATTTCCCACTTTCCACCTTTTTCATCATCGCCATCGCCACCGGGATTTTTATTAAACTAGCTGGCCAAACTTCTTCATCTTTATTGATGGCAATATTGGCCCCTGTAGGCAAATATTCAAAATAAATTGAAACCAGATAATCCTCTCTTTCTTCATATTTACTCGTCAAACTCTCTCTCAGACTCTGAAAATTAACAATCAAATCATGGCTTTCTATCAAATCAACAGCTGGATTTAAAAAATTATATTTATCCTCGAAGCTTTCTACTTTTTCATTTTTTAAATAAGAATTTATTAATAAACCATTGGTAGCCAATAGTAAAATTACTAAGATAAAAATCTTAAATTCTTTCTTATCATTTTTTAATCGAACAAAAAATCGCTCTATTTTATTTTTTTCTTTTTTGTTTTTCATATTTTCTTTAACCCCAAAAAAAGCTACCACCCCATAGCTCCTAGAAGATATTTTTATAATTAAATTATAGCATGGAATTTATAGAGCATGAAACATAAAACATATTAATATATACAACATTTAAACAATCATTCTAAGTCTTGCAAAATCCCCATTTTTAGACCATAATAAAACGTGATATTTAATATAATTAAAATTTATAAAAGCTTATGATAGATAATAAAATATTCGAAAAAATGACCATTCACGCCAAAAATAGCCTCAATGAATCGCTGAACATTGCTCGTTATTTTAATTCTGAGTCGATAGAGCCTGAGCACTTGCTTTTTGCCATTCTTTTAGAAAAAGGCAGCTTGGGTAGCAACATTTTAAATGATTTGGGAGTTGAAAAAGAAATTTTTGACAAAGTGCTTGTTATCAAAAAGAAAGACAAAAAAAACATCCCCCAGCAAGAAGCGTCCAGTGATTTAAAAAAAATAATTACCCACGCCTATCTCTTGGCCAATAAATTTAACTATCCATACATCGGCACTGAACATTTGGTTTTTTCTATTATGGAAATTCCCAATGATAATATCAAGAAAATTCTTAGCGTGGCCATTCCAAAAAAATCAGGCATTAAATTAAAAAATAATAAATTATCTGAAAAAGTTTTAGCTACCCCACTGAGTGAACATAGCCCATTAGATAAAAGCTTTTTAGCAGGCATCTTTAAAGCCTTAGACTTACCCGCCCTAGATTTCCCCTCTTTAGCTGGTCAAAACAAGCAATCCAATACTACACCTAACCTAGATTATTTTTGCACCAATCTAAATGAAAAAGTAAAGAAAGAGGATATCATCCTAGTAGGCAGAGAAAAAGAAATCGAAAGAATGTTTAATTCATTGGGAAGAAAAACTAAAAATAATCCCCTCTTGGTAGGTGACCCTGGTATTGGAAAAACTGCCTTAGTAGAAGGCTTGGCCAAAAAAATAAATGAAGAAAAAGTCCCACAAAACTTACTCAACAAAAAAATATTAGCCCTTGATATTGCTCTAGTTGTGGCAGGGACAAATTTTCGTGGAGAATTTGAACAAAGATTAAAAGATATTTTACAGGAGGCTTCAAATAATAAAAATATTATTCTTTTTATCGATGAAATTCATGGCATCGTGGGAGCGGGGAATGCTTCTGGCGGACTAGACGCTGCCAATATTCTTAAACCTCTCTTAACTCAGGGTCACATTCGCTGTATCGGCGCTACTACCCTTGAAGAATATAAAAAATATATCGAAAAAGATCCTGCCCTAGAAAGACGCTTTCAGCCTGTCGTCCTTAAAGAACCCAACGCTACCGATACACTTGAGATAATTCGTGGTATCAAAAAAAATTATGAAAAATTTCATAATGTAATTATTTCTGATGAAGCCATCCAGGCTTCAGTTGAATTGAGTAATCGTTATATCCAAGATAGATTTCAGCCAGACAAAGCTATTGATTTAATTGACGAAACATCTTCTCGTATAAAAAATAAAGCCACTATTTCTAGCACCTCTATTGAATTAAAAAAGGTTGAAAAAAGTCTAACCGACTTAATAAATAAAAAACATTCTCTCGTGACTGAAGAGAAGTATGACGAAGCGATTGACCTGCGAAAGGAAGAAGAAAAATTAATTGAAAAAATATCCCAACTCAAAAAAGAGCAAACTAAATTTGAAAAAGAAAACAAATTATCAATTGATAAAAAAGATATCGCTCAAACAGTCTCACTCTTTACTCAAATTCCGATTGAAAAAATTCTTTCTCAATCATCAGATAAAACTACTAACATCGAGAAAACTTTAAACACCCTTATTGTCGGTCAAGCAGAAGCGGCTCGTAAAATATCCGCCTCAATTCTGCGCTCCCAAAGTGGCATTAGCGAAGTTGAAAAACCACTGGGCTCGTTTCTTTTTCTTGGGCCAAGTGGCGTAGGTAAGACCCTATTTGCGCAAACTTTGGCTCGAGAATTCTTTGGCGACAATCACTCTTTAGTTAAAATAGATATGAGTGAATTTGTCGAAAAACATAATGTTTCTAGGTTAATCGGAGCTCCAGCTGGATATATCGGCTACGGTGAAGGTGGCAAATTAACTGAGAAAGTTCGTCGCCAACCCTACAGCTTAATTCTCTTTGATGAAATTGAAAAAGCCCATCCAGATGTTTTCAATATTTTACTGCAAATTTTAGAAGATGGAAGCCTTACTGATGCCGAGGGCAGAAAAATTAATTTTAGAAATACTATTATTATTTTAACTTCTAACATCGGGACTAAAGAGTTTACTCAAGCTTCTTCAATTGGATTTTCCACCTCGGGAGATAAAAGTAAATTAGAAAAAAAGTTTGATAATATCCGCCAAAAAGTTTTAGACGAGTTAAAAGACAAAATTAAATTAGAAATTCTTAATCGTCTTGATGAGATTATTGTTTTTGACGCACTGGACGAAAAAGATATTGAAAAAATAATTATCCTTGAATTAAAAAAATTAATTACACGATTAGCAGAAAGAAAAATTAAATTAACTTATTCTAAAAATTTAATCAAATTCCTTTTGACCAAAAGCGCTTCCCCAGAAAAAGGAGCTCGCTATATCAAAAAAAATATTCGTGACTTTGTCGAAAATGAAATCGCTAGTAAAATTACCTACAATCAAGTCAAAAAAAACACCCTCTTTGTCGACGTTAAAAATGATAAAATTTTTAGCAGATAGTTCTCTTTCTTGCCTAAAAAATCTAACGTACTAGCATGGATATTAAAAAATATATCTTAGATACAGTTTTTCCCATTCGTTGCATCTCTTGCAATCGCTACAATAAATGGGTTTGCAAAAAATGTTTGGCAGAGATAAATATCCAAAAAGAACAAGTTTGTCCAATCTGCAAAAAGGTTTCTAACTCAAATGGAGAGGTTTGTTTTTCTTGCAAAGATGCCCAGTGCATTGATGGTGTCTTGGTGGCTTCTTTTTATAGACAAGCCAAAAAGAAAACTTTACTAGCTGAATTAATCCACTATTATAAATATAGATTTATAATAGATATCGGGCAATCCCTGGGGGAAATTCTAAGGCAAGCCCTCCTCACCTCCACCCTACCACTACCCGACATAATCATTCCCATCCCTTTGCACCCCCGACGCTTGCGTTGGCGAGGCTTCAATCAGTCTCTAATTATGGCTCACTACCTAGAAAAAAATTTAACTCCTGGCTTTACAATTCCGGTTTCCGATCAATTACTTTTGCGCAATCGTTATACTAAGCCTCAAATGGAAATTAAAAATCGCTACCAAAGAAGATCTAATGTTAGCAAAGCCTTTATTATCGATAAAGAAAATTTAAAAAAAGTTCCCCTTAAAAATAAAATTGTACTATTAGTAGATGATGTCGCCACCACTGGAAGTACTCTCTTCGAGTGCGCCAAGGTTCTCAAAAAAAGTGGCGCCAAAAAAGTTTATGGGGTGGTGCTGGCAAGACAATAAAAAATAGTTTATAAAGTTTTTAAAGTCTCAAGTTTATAAAGTAAGGATATAGTCATCAAGTCATCAAAATATAATTTAGAATTTAAAATTTAAAATTTTCAATCAATTTTAAATGACTAAATGATTCAAGGTGCGGATACTGAATTTTAAAGCATTAAATAATTTAAAAATTTATTTGAAATTTGATATTTTTAATTTGGAATTCTTAGATTCCTAGATTCTTAATTTTTAAATTCAAATAAAAAAACTTAACTTTTAAAGTTAAGTTTTTTAAACTCGTTAACTCGCTAATGCGTTAACTAAAAAATAAACAATCAAGTATTCTACTTATTAATTATCGTATCCCCATTAAGGATCAAGTTGAAGTTTTTATTTTCACCACTAGCGGTTGTGACATTAACTACTGTCGGCACAATTCCACTTCCAGATTGTTTTTGAATTTTTAATTGATAAGCCTTGTTTTTTAATTCCTTGGGTAAACTGTATTTTATCTCTATGGTTTTAGTTGTATTCAAGGGAACTTCCACAAATCCACCCATCACTTTTTTATCCAAATCTTCACTATAATTTATTTCCCCAACATCAGAAGCGCTACTAATCATGCTACCTTTTGGCAAATAAACTCTCAAATAACTTAGATAATCTCGAGTCATCCAATCTTTAGTTTTACCAGTATGCTGATAAGTAATTTTTAAAGTTGCTTCTGGAATTTCTTTGCTCATATCTACTTGATATTGCATTGAACGTTTTATAAAATAATCACTTTTATAAGCTCCAATATTGGCATCTACCACCATCAAATAATCATTATTCCAATCCTTATCAACTATTCCATTCCAATTTGTCTTAAGTACTAAATCATTTAACTTTTTGTTATTAAAATACAATTGGATATTTTTATTTTCTAATTCAGAAATCAAATTCTTGGCCAATTTTACTTTATCTAATTTTGAAAGTTCGGCTGATTTTTTAAGTAGCTCATCAAGAAATTCACTCATCACATCTTTTCGATCTTCTCGATCGATTCCCTGTAATCCAAAATCTATTTCTACTTGCTTTTCAAGAGTTACCAATGCAGTCTTAGACTCAAATGTACTTGGATAATCTTCTAACTTAATTGGTCCAGTTACCTCCAAGACTTTTTCTAAAACTGCAGCATTAATTGCAAACACGCCATCAAATTTTTCCTCTCCTTGTCCCTGATAATAAAAGTCTAGCGCTTTCTTGGCATTAGTTGGAAAATCTGGAGAATAGTTTGAATCTCTAAATTTCCAAGAATCAATCTTGAATATCTTTTTCATTGGAAGAGGCATATCAGTATTTTCTGGAATTCTTCCGTCAAAATTGGAGGTGTCATGAATTTCATATGAAGTTATCTTGCCGTTTTGAGTTTTAATAATTGCAAAAGAACCTATGAAACCGCCCCCCGGACGCAACTCCATGTTATTTTGAAAAAGCACTAAAAAAACTTTATCCCCCGTAATTATCTCCCTGGATAGCTTAATCAAAACACTTGATTCAGAAACATTGCCAACTTTATCCAGATTAAATTTATCTCTATAAAAAAAATAAATAACCGAAAAAATCAGCACTCCCACTAAAATTGAAATTAGTAAAAATTGTATTTTTTTTGACATTTTTTTAAAATTATCTATTACCTAATAATTGATTTAATTTTCTTTTAAAATCTTCCTCAGTTGGCTCACTTACCTTTTTGGGCGCCTCACTAATTGGCTCGCTAAGTGGCCTATTTTGCTCTCCTATAATATCATCACTCAATTCCCTTTCAACAATTTCATTTTCTAAAAATGTATTATCTTTAGCAAAAACTACATCATGGGAATGATTAGCGTGTGAGATACTACCGAAAACTCTCTCTTCCAAATTCCTAACCGCATCTTCATCTATAAATGGCACTCCTACCGGAACATCTTGTATTTCATTATTCACAGCAACTAAATCCTCATCTGCTATAGGCAAATTAATTGGCGAAGAAGCTTTCTTAAAAACGGGTTGAATCACTTCAGCGGCATTGGAGTAAATAGTTTCTCTATTCTCACGTTTGGGAATAGTACTTTTAACCTCAACATCCACTTGCCTAACTCTCTCCTCCATTGGTTGAGATGATGAAAGCTTTCTTATCTTTTCACTGTTCATTCTTAAAACATTTTCTAAATCTTTTGATCTAACTTGACGCTCTCTCTTCGGCTTTTGACCACCTAAAATTGAACCTCTTATCACACTTTCCACCAAATCAAGAAATGTCTGAATCAAAAGAGATAAAACTAAACCAATTGAAATACTAATAGCTAAAATATATAACCGTCCAATTTCTTTCTTGAAAACTTGCTTCGAGGCCACCTCCAAGCTGACATCATTTTGGGCATCATAATATTTATTAGCATAATCTATAAAATTTCTAGTCATCAAATCGCTTTTCTCACTAGCTTTAACTTGGGTTGATTCTTCAACCTCAAACTCTACCAAGCTATTCCTCTTATCCATATTTAGTCCTACTTCGCTTCCAACAATATCATTTTTCTTAGCTAAGGCGACTAAGTTTTCTTTAATTCTATCAAGATTCAAGGCTGTTTTTTCGTTTTTAGCCACGATTAAAACATCCGACTTGACAACAAAGGTAGCCGAATTGTCCATAAAAAAGACATACGCTCCAATTGTGAAAGCTAGCGCTACGAAAACAAAATAGGCATTTATATGCTTATTTATCCACTTTTTTAGGTTAGAATTCATAAAAATAAAGTAAATTACTTTAATATCTTATAACTTCTAATGATAGCAAAAAAACATACTCTTGTCAATGCCCGCTTTATAATATATAATTTAATCAAAAGAACAAACAAAAATAAAAAATCAGTTTTTTTGATGAAATCGAACATTTTCTCAAAATTTCTGGACAAAAACAAAATGACGATTATTAACAATGAAGATAAAACTTTACAAATAGAGGCCTTACGAAAGACTATAACCAGTGCCGAAAAGACAATCCAAAGTGCCAAAGCTATGCTTTTGCAATTAGAAGGCAAAAAGAAGGCTGGTCGCTACACAAAAGTCTCTGACTCAGAAGAAGGAGAGGTTGTTTTTGGCACCTTTGATGGTCAAATAATGATTGGCGATGATGGCAAGCAATACCCAGTACCAGCCAACTACGCCTCCAAATCAAAGCTTGTTGAGGGCGATATGCTTAAATTAACCATTAATAATGGCTCTTTTATGTACAAACAGGTTGGTCCAGCTGATAGGAAGAACTTAATCGGAATTGCTGGCCAAGATGAAGGTGGTAATTATTTTGTAATTTCCGAAGGTACTCCTTACAAAATTTTACTCGCCTCAATTACATATTTTAAAATAGAACCAGGAGATGAGGTCGTTATTACTGTTCCGACTGCCATAAGCAGTATCTGGGCAGCAGTAGAAAATGTTTTACAAAAAAACGATGACATCAGTGACCATGCAGAAAAACCGGCTAAAAATGAACCTACTAAACTTACAGAAGAAGATTCTTCCGAAATAACAGATGAAACAATTTCCCTAGATAAGCCTGAAGATGAGGAAGATATCATGATTGACGAGTGGATGAATGATATTGAAGAAATAAAAAAAGAAATTCAAGAAGAAAAGACAAAAATAGAAGCTTAAAAAATAATATAAAAAAAATATGACAGAAGATGCGCAATCAATGGGTAGAGATTTTAAGTTTAGCATTGTTGCTGGATTCCTTATTGGATTATTATCCATGCCAGTTATCAAAGCCGCCAAACCAGAACTCTACGAATCAGTTTTTTATACAATCATTCCTTTCTTTACCATCGCTACCCCACTGGGAGCAGTTATTGCCTTTAGAATTGGCAAAAAAATAAAAGTCATCTGGCAATTAGCTAAATTTATAGTTATCGGAGTTTTAAATACTGTTGTAGATTTAGGTTTTATGTCTTTCTTAACTTTCTTGGTCAAAAACAGTTTTAATATCGGCTCTCAAGACACCTTTTGGGCTATCGGAGCTACCACTATAACTTTTTATTCTATTTACAAAGGCGCTTCTTTTATCGTAGCCAATGTTAACAGCTACTTTTGGAATAAATATTGGACCTTTCAAGGTAATAACAAAAAAACCTCTTCAGAAATTTTACAATTTTTCGTAGTTAGTATTTTTGGCTTCATAATTAACATCATTACCGCTTCTTACGTCTTTGGTAGCATTCAACCAATTGGTGGCTTGAACCCTGATCAATGGGGCTTAATCGGAGCTGCTATCGGAAGTATTGCCGGATTACTATGGAACTTCGTCGGTTATAAACTTTGGGTTTTCAAAAAATAACTTTCAATCTAATTTATAAAAAAACACGCCTCTAGCGTGTTTTTTTTAAAAATTTTATCAATTTTAGTAACTGTGCTAAAATTAAAATTGCTATTAAACTTAACTTAGAGAAAAAATATGTCCTCTACTCTTTACCGCAAATATAGACCTGCTAAATTTTCTGACATCGTTTCCCAGCAACATATCGTAAAAACTCTTTCTAATGCCATTTTATACAATCGCATTGGGCAAGCCTATCTTTTTACCGGCCCCAGGGGGACAGGTAAGACCACTATGGCGCGCCTTTTGGCCAAAACGGTCAATTGCCTTGCACCAGTTCAAAAAACCAAAGAGGACTTCCTAGCGCCTTGTCTTAAATGCGAAAACTGCCTCCAAATTGAAAACAATTTATCCGCTGATATTATCGAGATTGATGCTGCCTCCAATACTGGGGTAGATAACATTCGCGAACTCCGAGAAACTGCTAAATTATCTCCCCTAAAGGGCAAATACAAGATCTATATTATCGATGAAGTGCATATGCTTTCCTCAGGAGCTTTCAATGCCTTGCTTAAAATTTTAGAAGAACCACCAACTCATATAATCTTCATCCTTGCTACAACTGAAATTCATAAAGTGCCTGAAACTATAATCTCTCGCTGTCAAAGATTTGATTTTGCCAAATTTGATATCGAAGAAATCATCGGCAAACTTTCTGTTATTGCTAAAAACGAGAAAGTTAAGATTGACAATGACTCTCTTGAATTAATTGCTATCAGCGCTGAAGGTGGGATGCGAGATGCCGAGTCACTATTTGAACAAATCCTCACTCTCGAAAAAGATGAGATTACTAGTCAAAAAGTAGCTGAAATTTTGGGAATTAGCGATAGCGGATCAGTAGAAGAATTAACCGAATTAGTTTTTGACAGAAAAACAGCCCAAGCTTTACTATTGATAAATAAAATTTACAAAGACGGCTCCAACCTTGAATTCCTAGCTAAAAATTGGCTAGAATATCTACGCAAGATAATGCTTTTAAGTGTGGACGCCACTATGAACAAAAAGATTTTTACCAAAATGACCAAGGAGCAGAAAGAAAATATCCTTCTCCTCTCCCAAAAAGCTCCCATCGGATTTGTCGTTACTTGTATTAATAAAATATCCGAAACTATTCCTAAAATTAAAGAATCTTTTATCCCCCAACTTCCACTTGAATCTTTGATTGTTGAATTAATCCAACCCCTTGGCTCAGCTGATTTTAATCCACCCGTAAATACTACCCCACCGCCAAGTGCCAGCAAAAAAATCGCTTCTCAACCAGCTCTAAAATCAGTCGTTAAAACTCCCGCTACAATCTCAGCCCAAGAAATTCCTGTCATCGCAGAAAATCCAGTAGAAATCAAAACTGATATTGAAATAATCCAGCCAGAAACAGTCGAAGCACCTCCTATTCAAGAATCCACTCCTACTGGAGAAAAAATTAATATTTATGAAGTAGAGAAAAACTGGAAAGTTATTATTGATGAATTACGCAAAGAAAATTGTTCGTTAGCGATGATGCTTTCTAACTCCAAACCGATTGAAAGCAACAACAATACTACGATTAATATCGTCATTCGCCATGCTTTCCAAAAAGATTTGATTAACAAAACTGAAAACAAGTTGACAATTGCCGATATTTCTAATAAAATCACAGGGTTGAGGTTTAAAGTCGAAGCCATCACTGAAGATGAATCTGGAATTAAATTAAAGAGAATTTTACCTGATGTTTCGCAAGAAATGATCGATAGTGAATGTGGGATCGGCAACAACTCTCAAGAGTCACTCCTCTCCGATGCCATGACTTTAATGGGCGGAACGATAGTGACTGAGTAAAAATATCAAATTACAAATTTCCAATATCAAATGAATGACTAAATTATCAAATTAATTATTTTTTAATAATTTTAATTTTGAAATTTGTTTGAAATTTATAATTTGAAATTTGAAATTTTACTACATTTTGGGGATTAGTCCGCCTCGGCGAGCCTCAGCGAGACGGGCCAAGCGGTATAAAATAATAATGAATGCTACTGTTTATTTATTACTAAGCAAAAAAGATTTAAAAACATATGTTGGTTCAACTGATAATATAGAAAGAAGATTCGCTGAACACAATAATGGAAAAGTAACATCTACAAAAAATCGTAGACCACTAGAATTAATATATCAAGAAAAGTTTTCAACTTTAACAGAAGCTAGGGCAAGAGAGAAATATTTAAAGACTAGAAAAGGCAGAAAAGAATTAAAAATAATTTTCGAAAAATTATAAATACCATATTGGGGATTAGCCAAGCGGTAAGGCACCAGGTTTTGATCCTGGCATGCGGGGGTTCGAATCCCTCATCCCCAACAAGGTTAAAAAATCGCCATTTTTAGGTGATTTTTTTATTATATTATAGGGCTTTTTATAGCTAATTGACGCCATTTCTTTGCCCTGGATTTCAAGGTTCCAAAGTACTTTTTCTAGCACTTTTCTTTTTTTCTTGTCATCGCCTGCTAAAAACCGTTTTTTAGCTCTATTGGCGTACAAAAAGACTTCTTTGGTAAGTTCCAAAGTAGCTAAGCCATTATCGGGATTATTGCCACTATTTTTAAGTTGTTGCTCTAATGTTATTTTTTGCTTACTTAATTCTTTTGATTTTGCCTCATAGACCTCGTCCGAGATTAAATCAGCCAGTTGATTATCTAAAAGCTTATTTTGTTTCTTATTTACCAATTCTAGCTGTGTGAGAATGGTTTTTTGAATGTCTTCTTGGTAATTTTCTTTATTTTTCAATTTTTCCTTACTTGCCTCGTACATTATTTCAATCAATTCTCTGTTAAATTTCAAATCATCAAAAGCAGTCGCCACGATTCCTTCTAAGTATTCAGAACGCATATAGCTTTTGTGTTCCTCACAATTACCTCGTCCGTTCGTACAATAATAATAATGGTGTTCTTTTTTGGTTGTAGCGGTCAAAGAACATCCGCAGGACTTACAACGAAAAAATCCTCTTAAAGGAAAGAAATGTTTCTGCTTTTTACTATGGTTTTTACCAAGTAGAACATCTTGAGCATTATCGAAAGCTGGTTTGGAAATCACTTGTTCGTGGCTCCCCAAATAATATTTTCCGTTTCTAGACATAATGCCTGAATAAAAAGGATTGGATAACATCGTATGAATTTTGCTTTTGTGAACTTTCTTGCCTGAACGAGTGCGAAAACCATCATCGTATAAAATATTAGCAATATCTTTTATGCTATAACTTCCAGTGGCATATAATTCAAATCCTCGACGAATAAACGGGGTCATTTTTTTATCTAAAGAAATTGTTTTGTCGGCTTTATTGTTTATATATCCTAACGGTGCGGGACCAGGCCACCCTCCTCGTTCTAATTTAGCCCGATTGCCACGTTTTACATTGACACTTAAATCGTCAGAATATTTTTTACCTACGCCAAAATCAATCGACAACATAAATTTATCAATCGGATTATCCACGATAACTTTATCAATAGTTCTAATTTCCTTGATGTTACCATTTTCTAAAAGTTCAATAATTCTCGCTCCGTCAAAAATATTTCTCGTTAATCTGTCCACTTTCCAAGATAAAACAATACAATTTTTATTTTTACCTATATAATCTAGCATTTCATTAAAAATTGGACGTCCGATTTTCTTAGCGGACATACTTTCTTTATAGGTTTTATCAATCTTAATTCCCAAGTTATTTGCCATACGCAAAAGTTCATTTTCTTGCGATTCGATAGACATCGCTTGTCGCTCTTCTTGTTCAGTTGATTTTCGTGCGTAAAGTATATATTTCATATTCCATAAAATACTAAAATTATTTAAT
>Ga0209800_10003400_pt1 | contig 12694 bp, 14 predicted proteins | sample Higcelweek8metaG_FD_187174 | JGI IMG/M metagenome (GOLD analysis project Ga0209800, IMG submission 187174) | Freshwater pond sediment microbial communities from the University of Edinburgh, under environmental carbon perturbations - High... | ecosystem: Environmental > Aquatic > Freshwater >... | reverse complement strand
ACTGGGGGGCGGGTTGTTCGCGCACATCCTGGGCTACGTGAACCCGCACTCGTTTGACATCATGAAGTCCACCGAGGTCATGGTCATGGTCTACCTGGGCGGCATGGGCTCGCTCTCGGGCGCCACTTTGTCGGCCGTGCTGTTCACGGTGCTGCTGGAGGTTCTGCGGCCGCTGGAGATCTGGAAGTGGGTGGTCATTCCGCTGCTCTTGATCCTGCTCATGCAGTTCCGGCCCGAGGGCATCATGGGCAACAAGGAGTTGTCCGACCTGTTCCCCAAGCTGAAAAAGTACTACTCGTTCAAATAGGTCCCTGGAGAGCTCATGTCGCTGCTTGAAATCAAAGGACTCACCCGACGCTTCGGCGGCCTCATCGCCGTGAATGACTTCAACATCGAGCTTGGCGAGCGCGAGATGGTGGCCCTCATCGGCCCCAACGGCGCGGGCAAGACCACGGTGTTCAACCTCGTGTCCGGCTTCTACCAGCCGAGCGAGGGCGGGATAACCATCAACGGCCGCGACACCAAGGGCCTGCGCCCGCATCAGGTGACCAGCCTGGGCGTGGCGCGCACCTTCCAGGGCATCCGCCTTTGGGGCGAGATGTCCGTGCTGGACAACATCCGCGTGTCGCAGCACTACCGCGCGGGCTACAGCCTGCTGGACTGCTTTCTGCGCACCAGGAAGTACATGATCCGCGAGAAGGAGATCGAGAGCGTGGCCTGGGAGCTCCTGGAAGCCATGGATCTCAAGGAATATGCGCTGGAGCTGCCGCGCAACCTCTCCTACGGCCTGCAGCGCCGGGTGGAGATAGCCCGGGCCATGAGCCTCAAGCCCTCGCTGCTGTTGCTCGACGAGCCCGCGGCTGGCCTGAACTCCGCCGACGTGGAAGGCCTGATCAAGCTGGTGCGCTGGATCCACGACACCTTCCCGGTGACCATCTGGATGATCGAGCACCAGATGAAGGTGGTCATGAGCCTGTGCTCGCGCATCAAGGTCGTGGACTTCGGCGCCACCATCGCCGACGGCAGCCCGGAAGAGATCCAGAACAACCACGCGGTCATCAAAGCCTATCTGGGAGACGACACGATTTGAACACGCTGCTTGAAGTCAAGAACCTCAAGGTTCGCTACGGCAACATCGAGGCCCTGCACGGCATCTCCTTCAACGTGGACGAGGGCGAGATCGTGACCTTGATCGGCGCCAACGGCGCGGGCAAGTCCACCACGCTTTTGTCCATCTGCCGCCTGCCGCCCCCGGAGGCCCCGCGCGTCATCGAGGGCGACATCCTCTACAAGGGCCAGAGCATCCTGAACCTTCCGCCGCACAAGATCGTGAGCGATCTGAACATGGCGCTGGTGCCCGAGGGCCGCAGGATCTTCGGCAACCTCACGGTGGAGGAGAACCTGAAGCTGGCCACCTATGCCCGCACCGACGGGGGCGAGGCCATCGACCGCGACTTCGAGCGCGTGTTCACGCTGTTCCCGCGCCTGGCCGAGCGCCGCAAGCAGCGCAGCGAGTCGCTCTCCGGCGGGGAGCAGCAGATGCTGGCCCTGGGCCGCGCGCTCATGAGCAAGTGCAGCTTCATCATGCTCGACGAGCCGAGCATGGGCCTGGCCCCGCTTCTGATGTACGACATGTTCCGCACCCTCAAGGTGCTGAACCAGGAGGGCATGACCATCCTCTTGATCGAGCAGAACGCCAACCTGGCCCTGCGCTTCGCCCACCGGGGCTACGTGCTGGACACCGGCGAGATCGTGGCCCAGGGCTCCAGCGAGGAGCTGCTGGCCGACCCGGAAGTGAAGAAGGCCTACCTCGGCGGGTAGGGTGGCGCGACGGAAACGTCGTTTTGACGAAATGGTGAGGGGGAGTTGTCGCTCCCCCCTTTTTTTGCGCCGAAGGATCCGCGCGGCTAGCGGGCGGCGTCCACCTCGGCAAAGGCCTCGCGCACGGCGCCCAGGCCGTTGAGCGAAGCCGGGAAGCCTGCGTAGCTCGCCATCTGCATGGCAGTCTCTACGATCTCGGCCCGCACCAACCCAACGTTCAGTCCGGCCTTGACGTGGACCTTGAGCTGCGGGCGCATGGTGCCGCGCGCGATGCTCGCGGCGATCATGGCCAGCTCCTTGCGCCGGGGCGAAAGGCCAGGCCGCGAGATGACGTCGCCGTATGAAAAGTCCTGGATGAACCGGGCCATGTCCGGGGCGATGTCGGCCAGCATGTCCACCACGGCCTGGCCCGCGCCCCGGCTGGTGGCCTCCAGGGCGGCCAGCCCGCGCGCATGGCGGGACGTTTCGGCGGGAGCGGGCGGGCTCTCGGGCCGCACCCCGCGCGTCTGGAACACCGTGCGGGCGCAGGCGAGGGCGTTCAGCCCAGCCGGAAAGCCCGCAAACACGGTGGTCACGTAGAGGACCTCCACCACCTCCTGCGGGGTCAGGCCCACGTTCAGGCCGCCGTCGATGTGGAACCTGAGCTGCGGCTCGGCGTTGCCCAGGGCGGCGAGCGCAGCGATGGTCGCCACTTGGCGGTCGGGCAGAGCCAGGCCGGGCCGGGCCATGATGTCACCGTAGCCGAAGGCCACCACCATCTCCACCATGTCCGGGGCGATGCCGCCCAGGGCGGTGCGCAGGTTCTCCTCGGCCTTGGGGTTGAGCAGCACCAAATGCTCCCGCCCGCTGCGCAGCCTTTCGCTTTCCATGATTGCTGTTCCTCCTTCCCCGGCCAGGGCCGGAATCGTGTGCATGACGAGGACCATGAGCATGAGAACCATGCTCGCTTCTGGAATCCCAAAGAATCGCCTCATAATCACCTCCTGTTGTTGCCCGAGCATAGGGCGAAGCAATTGGTATGGAAAATATATTTTACTATCATGATTCATATGTGTAGAGTCTTGATATGGAATTGAGACAATTGCGCTATTTTGTGGCTGTGGCCGAGGAACTGCACTTCGGGCGCGCCGCAGTGCGCGTGCACATCGCCCAGCCGCCCTTGAGCCAGGCCATCCGCGCCCTGGAGGACGAGCTGGGCGCGCGGCTGTTCACGCGCACCAGCCGCAGCGTGGCCTTGACCCCGGCGGGCGCGGCGCTGCTGACCGAGGCGCGCTCGATCCTGGCCCAGGCCGAGGCTGCGGCGCGGTCTGTGCGGGGCATTCATCTGGGGGAGGCCGGACAGCTCGCGGTGGGGTATATGAACCCGGCCATGGACGCCGTGCTCTGCCAAGCGTTGGCGGCCTTCAGCCTGGAGCGGCCCGGCGTGGGCCTGCGCCTGCGCGAGTTGCCCAGTCCGGCGCAGCTGGAGGAGGTGCGCGCCGGGCGGCTGGACCTGGGCTTCATCCGCCAGGCCGGGCAGGACCTGCGCGGTCTGGAGGCCCTGACGGTGGTGCGCGAGCCCTACGTTCTGGCCCTGCCCACGAAGCATCCCCTGGCCCGTCTGCGCGTGGTGCCCCTGGCCGAGGCTGGAAAGTGCCCGCTGATCCTCTTTCCCCGCACCCAGATGCCGGAACTGCACGATGCCGTTCTGGCGGGGTTCCGGGCCTGCGGGGCGGAGCCGCGCATCGCCCAGGAGGTGCAGGGCAAGCACGCCTCCCTGGCTCTTGTGGCTGCGGGGCTTGGCCTGTGCCTGGTCCCGGCCTCGGCTAAAGAGTGGCGGCGTGCGGGCGTGGTGCTGCGGCTGGTGGCGGGAGAGCTCCCGGTGGTGGAGATGAGCGCGGTCTGGCAGCCGGAGCGTTGCGGCGCAGCCGGAATGCGGCTGGTGGAGCTGGCCCGGACCTGCGGCCTGGGCGGGGGTTGAAACCCCTTCCCTCCTCGTTCCTTTCCGCACAAGACTTGCCAATTTCCCCGGCGCGGTTATAGTTGTGGTCTCGCGCGGCGATTTCCGCCGCCGGGCAAGCGCAAGGAACCGCATCCGCCATGCCCCGCAGCAAGAAGACCACAGCCCCGGCCGCCAGGGCCTGCCCGGCCCCGCCACAGCCCGTCCGCCAGGAGCTGCTGGACATCATGGCCGCGGCCCCGGCCCCGGTGCGCCACGCCCTGGGCGATCTCATGGGGTCCATCAAGGCCGGGCTGGACGCCGCGAACCAGACGCCCAAGTTCGTCGACGGCCGGGCCCGCGTCCATGACTGGCGCAACCTGCTGCCCATGCTCACCGACATCCGCGCCAAGCTCGACAAGCCCATCGCCGCGCGGCTGCGCCGCCGGGGCAAGGCCAAGGCCGAGCTGGCCAGCCTGGACGGGAAGTTCACGCTCCTGCGCCGCGCCCACGAGCAGATGTCGCTCATGTTCCAGATCACCTACGCGCTGGTCAACGTGGGCGGCGAGTTCCAGACGCCCGAGGAGGTGCTGGAGCAGAGCGCCGAGGTGCTCATTGAGCACCTGGAGGCCGACCTCTTCGTCTGCCGCCTGCGCGACGAGTTCGAGGAATGGGTCAACGTGGCCGCCAACACCCTGGACGGCACGAGCACGCCCATTCTGGTGCGGGCCATGGAGGAGAGCATCCCCGGCCACCCGGTGATGCAGGCCGTGGCCAGCAAGCAGTGGAGCTACGTGCTCTCCAACAACCTCATGAGCTCCGAGCGCGGGGGCGAGTCGTACGACTGCGTGGCCTTTCAAGAGGGCTACCGCTCGCGCCTGGCCTTCATCCTGCGCGGGCACGACACCCGGCCCTTCGGCCTGATCATGCTCTATTCACGCGCGGCGGATTTCTTCAGCGGCTACGACCACCAGTTCCTCGTCGACTGTTCGCGCCTGGTGTCCCTCACCGTGGGCTCGCGCCTGGAGGTGGGTCGCGACGCCCTGGCCAAGGCCTCGGGCGGCATGGCCCACGTGGGCAACAACGCCCTGTCGGTCATCAAGAACTGCCTGGAGCTGGTCAAGGAGGACCTGGAGGCGGGCATCAAGGCCGGGGCAGTGCCTGCGCTGCGCCCGTTCCGCAACGCCGTCGACCTGGCGCGCGAGATCGAACTCATCGGCTGCGCGCTCAGCGGAGCCGAGCGCCTGCGCGGGGCCATCGCCAACCTGCTGGACGCCGTGGACCACCCGCGCATCATGCACTACATCCGGGGCGAGGAAGTGCTCGACCTGGACCCTGCCAGCCCTCCGGACACGAACGCCTAGGGCCTGTTTCTAAAAGTGCCTTTTGCCTTGGCGCGCGCAGCGTTGCGCGCGGCTGCGGGCCTACTCGTAGCGCAGGGCGTCGATGGGGTTCAGCTGCGCGGCCTTGCGCGCCGGGTAGAACCCGAAGAAGATGCCGATGGCGCTGGAGAAGGCCACGGCCAGGATGATGGCGTTGGCCGAGATCAGGGTGGGCCAGTCGAAGATGGCGGAGATGAGCAGCGCGCTGCCCACGCCCATGACCATGCCGATGATGCCGCCAAGCAGGGTCAGCAGCACGGCCTCGGCCAGGAACTGCAGCAGGATGTCGCTCTCGCGCGCGCCGATGGCCATGCGGATGCCGATCTCGCGGGTGCGCTCGGTGACGCTGACGAGCATGATGTTCATGATGCCGATGCCGCCCACGATGAGCGAGATGGAGGCCACCGCGCCCAGCAGCAGGCTCATGACCTGCGAGGACTGCTGCGACACGGCCAGGATCTCGGTTAAGTTGCGCACGGTGAAGTCGCGGTCGCGGCTGGGGCCCACGCGGTGGCGCTGGTCGAGCAGGGCGGTGATCTCCTTCTCGGCCTGGGGCAGCAGGCTCTGGTCCTTGGCCTGCACCAGGATCACGCCCACGGTGTTGGGGATGGGGCTGCCGAAGAGCTTGCGCTGGGCCGTGGTGATGGGCACGTAGATCACGTCGTCCTGGTCCGTGCCCTGGGGAGAGCGGCCCTTGACCTCCAGCACGCCGATGACCGTGAAGGGCACGCCCTTGACGCGCACCTGCTTGCCTGTGGGGTCCTCGTCGCCGAAAAGGGTCTCGGCCACGGTGTTGCCCAGGGCGCAGACCTTCTGGGCCGTGTCCGAGTCGTTCTGGGTCATCTCGCGGCCCAGCACGGTCTTCCATTCGCGGATCCACAACGTGTCCGGGGTGATGCCCTGGACCACGGTGGACCAGTTCATGTTGCCGTAGACCACCTGGGCCGTGCCGCGCACGCTGGGCGCGGCCAGGCTCACGGCGGGGCACTCGTTGCGGATGGCCTTGACGTCGTCGTAGGTCAGGGTGGGCGCGGAGCCGCCGCCCGCGCGGATGCCGCCGCTGGTGGTGGAGCCGGGCAGCACCAGGATGAGGTTGCTGCCCATGGTGGCGATCTGGTCGGCGATCTGCTTCGACGCGCCGGCGCCCACGGCCACCATGACGATGACCGCGCCGATGCCGATCATGATGCCGAGCATGGTCAGAAACGAGCGCATCATGTTCACGCGCAGGGCGCGCAGCGCGATCTTGAGGGGCAGCAGGAGGTCCATCAGGCGCCTGCCTGTCCGGCCTGCCTGGCCGGGCCGGTGTCATCGATGATGATGCCGTCCTTGAAGGTGATGCGCCTGCCGGCAAAGGCCGCAATGTCCGGTTCGTGGGTGACCATGATGATGGTGATGCCTTGAGCGTTCAGCCGCGTGAAGATGTCCATGATTTCCTCGCTCATGTGCGAGTCCAGGTTGCCCGTGGGCTCGTCGGCCAGGATGAGCGCCGGAGTCCCGGCCAGGGCGCGGGCGATGGCCACGCGCTGCTGCTGGCCGCCGGAGAGCTGGTTGCTGAGGTGCCCGGCGCGCTCGGCCAGGCCGACCAGACGAAGCGCCTCCATGGCGCGTTTTTTGCGCTCGGCCGCAGGCACGTGGCCATACACCAGGGGCAGCTCCACGTTTTCCAGCGCGCTGGTGCGCGAGAGCAGGTTGAAGCCCTGGAACACGAACCCGAGCTTGCGGTTGCGGATGTCCGCCAGCTGGTCCTTCTTCAGGTCGTGCACGGCCTCGCCGTCGAGGGTGTAGCTGCCGGAGCTCGGCCGGTCCAGACAGCCCAGGATGTGCATGCAGGTGGACTTGCCCGACCCGCTGGAGCCCATGATGGCCACGAACTCGCCGCGCGATACGGTGAGCGACACCCCGCGCAGGGCGTGCACGGTCTCCTCGCCCATCCGGTAGACCTTGGTGATGTTCTCGATGCGTACGACGTCGTTCATGCTAGAGCCTTGGGCCCATGGGCGGGCCGCCCGCGCTGCTGCCGGACTTGGACGCGCCGTTCTTGCCCTTGGCGGCCACGGCCTCGATGATGACCTCGGCGTCCGCAGGCAGGCCGCCGCCGGCGACCTCGGTCTCCTTGTCGTTGCCGATGCCGAGCGTGATGGTCACGGCAACGGGCAGGCCGTCCTTCAGGAGATAGATCTTCTTGCCGCCGCCGCCCTTGCCTGCGGCCTTGGCCGCAACCCTGGCTCCGTCCTTGTCGGCGCCGGCCGCGTCCGCCGTCTTGGGCCGGAAGCGCAGGGCCGCCGTGGGGATCTTGAGCGCGTCGGCCTTCTTGGCGGTGATGAAGGTCACGTTGGCGGTCATGCCGGGCTTGAGCTTGAGGTCGGAGTTGTCCACCCCGACGACCACCGTGTAGGTGACCACGTTGGAGACCGTGGTGGCGGCGTTGCGCACCTGGGTCACCACGCCGGAGAAGTTCGACTCGGGGTAGGCGTCCACGGTGAAAGTGGCGTTGCCGCCCTCCTTGATCTTGCCGATGTCGGATTCGTCCACCGTGGCGTAGATCTGCATCTTGGTCAGGTCCTGGGCGATGGTGAACAGGGTGGGCGTGGTGAAGCTGGCGGCCACGGTCTGGCCCACGTCCACCGCGCGGGAGATGACGATGCCGTCCACAGGGGAGCGGATGGTTGCGTAGTCGAGATTCGTCCTGGCCTGGTCGAAGCTGCCCTTGGCCTGGGCCACGGTGCCCTGGGCGGCCCCGAGGGCGGCCTTGGCCGAGGCCGCAGCGGTGGCATAGGTGTCGTAGTCGCTCACGGAGACGGAGCCGTCCTTCACCAGGTCCTTGTAGCGGTTCATGGTGCGGGTGGTGTCGGCCAGGGTGACCTTGGCCTTGTCCAGGTTGGCCTGGGCGGCCAGGTAATTGCCCTTGCTCTGCTCCACCTGGGCGCGGAAGGTGGCCGGATCGATCTGGGCGATGATCTGGCCCTTCTTCACCGGGGAGTTGAAGTCCACGAAAAGCTCCTTGATGGTGCCGGAAACAGCCGCGCCCACAGACACCGAAACCACCGGGGTGATGTTGCCGGAGCTGGTCACCGTGGACACGATCTCCCCGCGCGTGGGCTTGGCCGTGCGGTAGCTCTCGGCCTGCTTGCCGCCCCGCAGGTACAGGTAGGCCCCGCCAGCCAGGGCCAGGACCAGGGCGGCCGTGACGGCGATCTTGAAGCTATTTTTATTGGTAAAGGTGGGCATCAGCTGCGCTCCTCAGGATCATGTTCAGGGTGTTCGTCCAGCGCGGTCCAGGGGAAGCGCTTGATCTCAAACAGCGTGTGCAGCAGCTCCAGTGCCGTGGACAGGGTGGCCAGGGACGCCGCGTCAAGGGCGGCAAGCTGGGCCTCGAACTGCGTGCGGGCCAGGGTGTGGGCCTCGGCGAGCATCTTTTGCCCGGCCCTGGTCAGGGCGATGGACACCTGCCTGCGGTCGGTCTTGCCGGGCTTGCGGGCAAGCAGGCCGCGCAGCACCAGGGTCTCCACCATGCGCGAGGTCGTGGCCGTGGAGACGCCCAAGAGCTCCGCCAACTGCCGCAGAGTTGCGCCGGGGCGCATGCAGGCGTGCATCAGCACCCGGAACTGCGGCACCGAGAGCTCGGGTCCGCGTCCATTGCGCATGCCCGCCCGCAGGGACTGCATGAGCGTGGGGGCCAGGGCCAACAGGGCCTCGGAACAGCGCCGGATGTCCGGGAGCGGAATTGTTTTGTTTGCTGATTGTTGCATGTGCTAATTATGTGTCCGGCTTATTTTTCCGTCAAGCTGCACGTTCTGTATGCGTAGCGAGAATCATGCCAACAAGAAGATTAGGAAAATACCGGCTATTCAAGCTATTATCTCCCGAATTGTGCAGAATGTTGCAGGCGCATGTGCAAGGGGTTGCCCTGCGGGAGCAACGGCCTGCCGGCCGCCGCGCAAAGCCGCGCCCTTGTCAGAAGGTCGACCCTCCCGGCGCTGGCTGCGCCGGATTTCCGGCTGGCCTTCACGGTGCGGGCTGTGCTATTGCTGTGCCGGGTCCGGTGTTTCCGCCAGGCCGCAGCGCCGGGTCATTTGGTCGAACCATTCGGCCGGGCGATCATGATACGACGCATCAAACGACCGTGCGGTTTCCGCACAGGGAGCGAGAGCATGAAAAAGTCCCTGACCCCCGACGAACTGCGTCTTGAGCTGGCCTCGGCCACGCCGCCCCTGGTCATCGACGTGCGCCGCGTGGACGACCATGACAGCGCCCCGGAGGGCCTTCCCGGAGCGGACTGGCGCGCTCCGGTGCTGCTGGAGGACTGGGCGGGCGGCATCCCGGCCAAGGCCGACGTGGTGGTCTACTGCGTGCGCGGCGGCCAGGTGAGCCAGGGCGTGCAGGCGGCGCTTGCGGAGCGCGGGGTCACGGCGCGCTACCTGGAGGGTGGGCTGGCGGCCTGGACCGCCACGGAAAAGAAAGGCTAGCCCCCACCCCCCTCGCAGGATTCAAGCCAGCAAGCCCATGGACGCGCCAACTCCCGCACCTTCTCCCGCACCGGTCGACGTGTCGGCCAATGTGTCGGCCAATGTGTCGGCTCCCGCCTTCCGCGAGTTCTTCCGCTACTGGCTGAGGCTCGGGTTCATCAACTTCGGCGGGCCCGCCGGCCAGATCGCCATGATGCACAAGGACCTGGTGGACCAGCGGCGCTGGGTGCCGGAGAAGCTCTTCCAGCGCGCGCTGGGCTTGTGCATGCTCCTGCCCGGGCCCGAGGCGCACCAGCTGGCCGTGTACCTGGGCTGGCGGCTCTTCGGGTACCGGGGCGGCATGGTCGCCGGGCTGTTCTTCCTGCTGCCCTCGGTGGGCTTGATGCTCCTGCTTTCTTGGGTGGCCGCAGCCCACGGCGGGGTGCCGCTCATCGCGGGCGTGTTCCGGGGCATCGCCGGGGCGGTGGTGGCCATCGTGGCCCAGGCCGTGTGGCGCATGGCCAGGAAATCCCTGAAGCACCCGGCGCTATACGGCTTTGCGGCGGCCAGCTTCATCATGGGCTATGCGCTGCGGCTCAAGTTTCCGGGCATCGTGGTGGCGGCCGGGCTCATGGGCCTGTGGCTGGGGGTGGTGCGGCCGGACATCTTCTGCCCGCAAGGGGTCTGCCTGCCCGAAGACGAGATCCCCGCGCCCGCGCCCCGGCCCCTGCGCCACCTGGTCTGCGTGGGCGGCGTGGCCCTGGCCCTGTGGCTGGCCGTGGCCCTGCCTGTGTATCTGTTCTCCGAACCAGGCTCGCTGTTGCCGAAAATCCTCAGCTTCTACTCCAAGGCCAGCTTCGTGACCTTTGGCGGGGCCTACGCGGTGCTGTCCTACGTCTCGGACATGGCCATGCGCCTGGGTTGGGTGGGGCAGGAGCAACTGGTGCTGGGCCTGGGCCTGGCCGAGACCACGCCCGGCCCGCTGATCATGGTCACGCAGTACGTGGGCTTCCTCACGGCCTGGAACCACCCCGGCGCGCTGACCCCGCTCACGGCGGGCATCCTGGGCGGCCTGCTGACCACCTTCGGCATGTTCCTGCCGAGCTTCCTGCTGGTTTTTGCGGGCGCGCCGTTCCTTGAGGCCCTCACCGCCAACCCCCGGCTCCAGGCCATGCTCACCGGCATCACGGCGGCTGTGGTGGGGGTGATCCTGAAGCTCGGCGTGGTCTTCGCCACGGCCACCTTCTGGCCGGGGGCGCTTCTCGGTTCGCCGGATTATTTCGCCCTGGCCGTGGCCGCGGCCTGCGGGCTGGCCCTGTGGCGCCGGAACACCGGTGTGCACTACCTGGTGTTGGCGGCGGGCGCGGCGGGCGCCGCAATGAGCCTGCTGGGCTGATGCTTCGCGGCCGGGCATCGCCTCCGGGGACCTGCTTTCCCGGCCAAGGAATGGAGCCATAACGTCAGCATCGGAGATTTCATGCGCAGGCTGCAACTGGAGCGTAAGGGGATGGGGCTGCCGTCGAGGCTGGTCTTCCTGACCAGGGTCTTCTGGTACTCGCTTTTTGCCACGCTGTTTCTCTGCGTGAGCCTGGGCATCGGAACTGTGGGCTACCATCTGGTTGCGGGCCTGGGCTGGGTGGATGCGTTTCTGAACGCCTCCATGATCCTGACGGGCATGGGCCCGGTGGACAGGCTCCCGACCGACGCGGCCAAGATTTTCGCCAGTTGTTATGCCGTGTTCAGCGGGGTTTCCTTTTTGACCTTCTGCGGGGTGCTGTTCACGCCGTTCTACCACCGCTTTATGCACAAGTTCCACCTGGATCTGGACGAGAGGCAGCTCTGAGCGCACGTCTGCCCGGAGGGGCCTTCCGCTGATCTCGAAAATTGCATTCCGCCGGGCCTTGGAGTAGGAAGCGGCCTGTGCGGCCCCACCCTCTGACGTTCGGGGCCGCGCGGAGATCCTGACCAGCACCGGAGACCGCCATGCGCCTTGTTCCCAGAATTTTCGGCCAAGCCCTGGGCCTTGCGGCCCTGTCCGCTGTTCTCGCCTTTGCCGTCAACGCCGCCCGGCCCGACGGCCTGCCCCTGGCCCAGGCAGCGGCCAAGCCCGCGCCCAGCGCCGTGCAGCTTTCCCCGGCCAGCGGCGAGATCGCCCTCAAGGACGCGGCCCTGCTGTTTTTGTCCGGCCGCGCCGTGTTCCTCGACGCGCGTTCGCAGTTCGAGTTCCAGCTGGGCCACATCCAGGGCGCGCTGTCCCTGCCGCCGCGCAGTTTCGCCGCAGACTTCCAGGACATCAAGCCCCTCTTGGCGGGCAAGGACGCGGTCATCGCCTACTGTGACGGCCCGGACTGTCCCTTAAGCCATTCCCTGGCCAGGCACCTGGCCGATGCCGGGGTCAAGAACGTCTACGTGCTGGTGAACGGCTGGAGCCTGTGGCAGGCCGAGAAGCTGCCCGTGGCCAAGGGCGCGGCGGCACCCCTGTCCAAGGCGCCGCAGGCGGTCCAGGCGACCCAGGCGGCGGCCCAGGCTGCCCCGGCGGTTCAGGCCTCCAAAAAGGGCAAGGCCAGCGCCTCAAAGGCCAAGGGCCAGGAGAAGCTGTGCACCGACTGCACCAACTGATGCCCGTGCCAGCGCGCGCGGCGGACTTCCTGCTGCGCTTCGCCCTGGCCTTGGTGCTCTTCTATGCCAGCGCGGACAAGCTGCTGCACCCGCAGGACTTCGCGGCCATCGTCAAGGGGTACCATGTGTTGCCGGAGGCGCTGGTGAACCCGGTGGCCATCTGGCTGCCGTGGCTGGAACTGCTGCTGGGGCTGTCCCTGGTGTCGGGCTATTGGGCCGAGGGCGCGGCGGCGCTGACGGCCGGAATGTTCGCCGTGTTCTGGGTGCTCTTGATCGTCAATTATTTCCGGGGCATCGACATCAACTGCGGCTGCTTCTCCACCAGACCCGCCGACCCCGCCGCCGAAGCCACGCCCATACTCTGGTACGTCGGCCGCGACGCCGCGCTGCTCGGGCTGGCCCTGTTCACCGCCTGGGTGCGGCTGCGGGTGGCGGGGGAAGAGGGCGGGGAGTAGCGCGCACTCCGATTTTTGAAAGGCAAACGGCCCCGCAGAGTCCATTCAGAC
>Ga0209800_10003399_pt1 | contig 12694 bp, 10 predicted proteins | sample Higcelweek8metaG_FD_187174 | JGI IMG/M metagenome (GOLD analysis project Ga0209800, IMG submission 187174) | Freshwater pond sediment microbial communities from the University of Edinburgh, under environmental carbon perturbations - High... | ecosystem: Environmental > Aquatic > Freshwater >... | reverse complement strand
GGTTGCAATGCAGACCAGCAGTATGGTTCTGTATATAAGAAAAATGGCGGGAAGGTATCATAGGAGGAGACTGAAATGAGTAAGAATAAAGCCTATTTATTACCGCGATTAGCATTTAGCGGTATCAAAAAAAATTTGATTATTTATGCACCATATATGCTGACTATGTCTTTTATGGTATGCGTTCTTTTTATTTTTGATTCAATTGCCAGAAATGAGATGATGAAAAACTTGCCTTATGCAGACTATGTTACGATGCTGATGAAGGTAGGTGAAGTATTGTTAGGGATTATAATAGCGCCTTTTCTATTCTATACCAACAATATTTTAATGAAGCGACGTAAAAAAGAGTTTGGACTCTATAGTATTCTTGGTTTAGAAAAAAAACATATAGGAATGATGATGGGATTTGAAACAGTAATCATTTATATGATGTCGCTTTGTGCAGGATGGATTATGGCAATCGTATTTTCAAAACTTTCCTTTGCCATATTACTGCGGATATCAGGACTGCCGATTACCATAGATTATACGGTGACAGTTGCTACCTTTGTAATGACAATTGTATATTTTGGAATACTATCGGGTGCTAATTTACTGGTCAATCTGCTACAGGTATCTATGGCGAACCCAGTTGAGCTTCTTTATTCATCTAGTAAGGGGGAGAAGGCAGTTAAGAAACTATGGGTCACAACTTGCCTGGGCATCCTTTTTCTTGGTTGTGGATACACGATTGCGCTCATCAGTAAATTGGAAGATGGATTAATATTTTACTCTTTTTTCCTTGCAGTATTTCTCGTAGTGGTTGGAACCTATTATATGTTTACTTCTGGTAGCATTTCGTTTTTGCAGAGAATGCGTAAGAGGGTGAAGGTTTATTATCGTAAGGAAAATTATATTACAATATCAGGTATGCTTTATCGCATGAAGCAAAATGCGGCAAGCCTTGTCAACATATGTATCTTTGGTACGATGATAATGATAACCTTAATCTGTACACTGTCGTTACCACTCGGACAGGAGGCTGCAAATCGGTACAATTATCCGTATGATGTGAGATATGACTTTGTGAATAAGGAATCGTCTGAAAGAGGTTTTATAAAGGGAGCAGAGCAAATCGCAAAAAGTGAAATGGTTGACATAACTGAAAAGGTGGAATATGTACACCGTGATTTCACAGCGTTACGGGAGGAGAATGTTTTCAATTTTTTTGATGAAACAGCAGACGACGGTATCAAAAAAGATTATACAGATAATGATTATATTGTACGTATGCTGACCTTGGAAGATTATAATCGTATCGAGGGAACCGATGTGAAACTAGGAGATGAGGAAGTAATAGTATTTTCAACCTTTATTGATTATGGATTTTCAACAATCATACTTGATGGCAAAGAGTATAAAGTGAAAAAGGAATTGCAATCACTTAATTGTGAGGCAAAAGAGAAAAAGAACTATCCTAACCATTTTTATTATGTGATTATGCCAGAAGAAGAAAAAATCAAAGAAATTGTTTCCTTATATGGGGGAAGCAGTGATGGGATCTATACAGTGAAATTTAATGTAGATGGTGAAAAAGCTGATATAGAGCAATTTGTAGATAAACTAGGTTCTTTTGGAACTGCGATTCCGACACATTATGCCAATGACAATATTTTTGATTATGCGTATCGCGCTGCTTCCATGAACGGCGGACTACTATTTTTAGGAATCTTCTTTGCCATTGTTTTTACATTGTGTCTGGTATTGATTATGTATTATAAGCAAATAGCAGAAGGACTCGAGGACAAGCAGAAATTTGCAATTATGAAGCAAGTGGGATTAAGTGATATAGAAATACGTACCACGATTAACAAGCAGATCAGGACGGTGTTCTTTTTACCATTGATTGGTGCTATTTTGCATACTGCCATAGGACTTAATATGGTAATCAACATGTTGAGTGCATTACATATCTATGATGAGAAATTGATTATATCCTGTGCAGGTATTACAACAGTTGTTTTTGCTGTATTTTATGGAATCAGTTATATGCTGACTGCTAAGACCTACTATCGTATTGTGAGGTAATAGAGCAAATGAAACGATTATGACAGGTAATTATTAATATCGCTAAAATAATATAAAAAAATGTAAATATAAAAAAATATTTGGAATTGTATTGACAGATATAAGTAGTAATGATAAGATTACACAAACAATTCGGAGGAAAGACAATGAAACTATTCCTATTTTCAACAGCATATTTTTTCTTTTACTTTTTTGGCTTTATGGGTTTAAGCAAAAAAGTGATTTGTGCTGCCGAAAATGTTTCATATGTACAATGAATTGAAATAATCATTGAAAACATTGAGCCTCGCAGTGAAATCACTGCGAGGCATTTTTTATTTCTTTGAAAAAAGGCATTTTTATTTTCTTGAAAAAGGCATTTTTATTATATTATAAAAGGAGGATTACTATGATTGTAGTATTAAAACAAGATGTGGATGAAAAACAAAGGGACCATTTAAAAGAATGGCTTGAGGAGCAGGGGTTATCCGTACATATTTCGGAGGGTGAATTTTGTTCGGTATTAGGACTGATTGGCGATACTGGAAAAATCGATGTGGAGTTACTTGAGAGCTTAGATATTGTAGAAACTGTAAAACAGGTTAGTGATCCATTTAAAAGTGCCAACAGAAAATTTCATCCTGAAGATACAATCATTTCAGTTGGAAATCTAAAAATTGGAAAAGGAAATTTTCAAATCATTGCAGGCCCTTGTTCCATCGAGTCATCAGAACAAATATGCCAGGTAGCAGAAGAAGTGCAAGCAGCAGGAGCCACTATTTTACGTGGCGGTGCATATAAACCGAGGACTTCGCCATACGATTTCCAAGGACTTCGTGCAGAGGGTCTGGAGTTATTGCTGGAAGCTAAGAAAAAAACTGGAATGCCAATTATTACGGAACTGATGAACGTAAATCATCTGCCAAAGTTTGAGGAAGTTGATATTATTCAAATAGGTGCGCGCAATATGCAGAATCATGAAATGCTGAAAGAACTCGGAAAAATCCGGAAACCTATTTTATTAAAGCGTGGTCTTGCAAATACGCTAAAAGAACTATTGATGAGTGCTGAATATATTATGGCAGGCGGAAATGAAGAGGTAATTTTATGTGAGCGTGGCATCAGGACATTTGAAACATATACGAGAAATACACTAGATTTATCAGCAATACCTGCATTGCGTGAATTGACACATCTTCCTATTGTTGTTGATCCAAGTCATGCAACTGGTATTGCCAGAATGGTTCCACCAATGGCGCTTGCAGCTGTTGCAGCAGGAGCAGATGGACTTATGATAGAGGTACATAATAATCCGGCGAAGGCTTTGTGTGATGGAGCGCAGTCTCTGACGCCAGAACAGTTCAAGGTATTGGCAGATAAGATTTTTAGAATAAGTGAAGTGTTAAAGGAAAAGTAAGAACAAATATAATGAAAAGTAAGCGCAAAGGTAAAGAAAATACGAGGAGGAAAAGAAGATGAAGGATATTACGAGTATGAGAAATGAAATTAGCCAGCTAGATAATGAACTAATTCGATTGATTAGTGAAAGAATGAAAAAATGTGGAGATGTGGCAGAGTATAAGAAAGAAAATGAACTGTTGGCCTATGATAATGAGATCATGCAGGAGAAGTTAAAGGATATTATGGAAAATACGGAGGAATCGTTACGCTCTTATGTCTATATGCTGTATTCATTTCTTTTTGATATCAGTCGTACCTATGAGCAGAGCTTAATGAATCCATCGACTGCATTGATGGAAAAAATAACAAATGCTATTGAAAATACGGATAAAGTATTTCCACCCTATGCAGTAGTAGCCTGTCCAGGAGTAGAAGGTGCATTTTCACAGCAGGCATGTGAAAAAATATTTGAGATTCCCAATATTATGTATTTCAATAATTTTGAGGGTGTATTTTCGGCGATTGATAAGGGATTGTGTAAATATGGTATATTGCCAGTTGAAAATAGTACAGCAGGTTCTGTAAATGCGATTTATGACCTTATGATGAAGTATCATTTTTGCATTGTGCGTAGTATTCGACTGAAGATTGACCATAGTCTTCTTGTGAAGCCGGGCACAAAACTAGAAGATATAAAAGAGATATTTTCCCATGAACAGGGATTTGGACAATGTGCTAATTATATCAAGGAATTAAAAAATGTAAAGGTGACAGTTTGTGAAAATACGGCCAGTGCAGCAAAACTTGTATCTGAGTCCGACCGTAATGATATTGCGGCGATTGCTTCGATTGATTGTGCACGTTTATATGGATTGCAGTCATTAGACGAATCTATTCAAAATACAGATAACAATTATACCCGTTTTATTTGTATATCAAAGAAAATGGAAATATATGCAGGCGCAGATAAAACAAGTATCATGATGACGATTGGACATAAACCAGGCTCATTGTATAAGGTATTGTCGCGGTTTTATGCATTAGGTATTAATTTGGTTAAGTTAGAGAGCCGTCCTTTACCAGATCGAGATTTTGAATTTATGTTTTACTTTGATTTAGAGACATCTGTTTATTCTAAAAGATTTACACAGCTAATCTGTGAACTAGATGAAATGAGTGAAAGGTTTAGTTATTTAGGGAGTTATTTAGAAATCATGTAGAATAGGGTAAGAGAAAGAGCAGTCATGCTCGTTAACATTGTAAAAATATCTAAAATGATATAGTATTAGGTTGAAAGCAATCAAACAATTTACAGAAGCAGAAAGAAGTATTGAAATGAAAGTATATTTTGTAAGACATGGTGAAACAATGTGGAATAAAGAGAAACGTCTGCAGGGACAGGTAGATATTCCACTTAACGAGTACGGGAGAGAGATGGCACGTCTGACGCGAGAGGGAATGAAGGGTATTTCTTTTGATATCGCATATACGAGTCCTTTATGCAGGGCAAAAGAAACGGCACAGATTATTTTAGAAGGAAGAGACATCCAAATTTGTGAAGATAATCGTTTACTGGAAATGGCATTTGGCAGCGGGGAGGGGATAGGAATCATAGAGGCTATTGAAAACAAGCTGGAACCAATCTATAGCTTTATATGCTCTCCAGAGCAATATATTCCTGCTGAAGGTGGCGAAAGCTTTGACGGATTATCAAAAAGATGCACACAGTTTTTAGAAGAAGTCATTATTCCGGCGGAGGGTAAACATGATAGTATTCTTGTTACCACGCATGGGGGACTCATATGCAGTCTTATTTGTTATATTGAAAAGCTGCATATAGGTGAATTCTGGAAAGGAAATCTTCAAAAAAACTGCGGAGTGACGATTCTTGATTGTGTAGACGGTAATATAAGTATTTCGAACAAAGGACTGTTGTTTTACGATTCGGCTTTAGAAGCATAATGAATTATGCTCATGAAAGCTATTATGCAGGAAAATTATGGATTATTCCTATAATTTCCTGAATTAACAGAATTCAAGAACGAAAACATTGGATATTGACAGAATTAACAAAATAATAGTAATATTGTATATGCAAAAATAAATAAAAGAGAAAAGAAGTGGTTTTATAGAAGGTGATGATAAAACATAGAAAGAGGAGAGAAGTATATGGAAAAAAGGAATGAAAGTGAAAACAATAAAATTAGTTTTTTAAGCTCGGTTTCTGCTAAAATAACACTGGTTGCAATCGGATCAGTTATTATTGCTGTTGCAAGTTGTTTACTTTTAATTATCCCACGAGTTGAGTCTGAGTTGGGAGAAGTAACAAAAAATTATATGTACAACATGGCAGCGGATCAGAGGACTATTTTAAACAATAGTACAGAGGGTGTAGAGGGTACAGCAGAACTATACGCAGACACATTATCATCTGTTAAGGTTGAGGGAATAGATTCTTCTTATGCCTATCTGGTGGATAGAAATATGAGTTTATTATATCATCCAGTAAGTGAAAAGATTGGTATTGTCTTAGATATTCCTTTTGTAACAGAAATTGTAAATGAACTGAATGCTGGAAGGATACCAGAAGATGCTGTAGTGGAATATGAGTATGAAGGTATTACAAAGTATGCCGGGTATGCAGTTACGAATGAAAATCTGCTACTTGTCGTAACGGCAGAGAAGGATGATGTAATGGCACCAATTAGCAACATTACAAAGTTTGCTATTTTTGCAGGTATTGCAGTCATGCTCCTTTGCTCTATATTAGGTTATCTGCTTAGCATGGTTATCGCAAAGCCTATAAAGCAATTAACGGGTATTATCATGGATACTTCGAAGTTTAATTTTATAGCAAATCCGATTATGGAAAAAATAAGTAAAAAAAGAGATGAAATCGGCGCTATGGGCCGTGCCATTCGTATGATGCGTGTGAATCTTCGTGATATTGTAAAAAGCATAGATGAAGCTGGCAAGAAAATTGAAAATAATGTGAATGCACTGCAGAGCGTAACAAATGTCGTAAATAGTATGTGTACGGATAACTCTGCAACAACGGAAGAATTGGCAGCAGGGATGCAGGAGACGACAGCAACGACAGAAACGATCTTCAGCAATATTGGATACATGAAAACGGGAGCAGCTGACATTGGACAGCTTTCAATCGAAGGTGCAAAAATGTCTAAAGAAGTCATGAACAGGGCAAATTCACTTAGGGATACGACGATAGGAGCAAGCAACCGTACAAAGAGTACATATGAATCAGTAAAGACGAAATCCGATAATGCAATCGAAGGTTCTAAAGCAGTGGCGAGAATCAATGAATTGACAGAAGCAATTATGGCAATTTCGTCTCAAACCAGTTTGTTGGCATTGAATGCAAGCATTGAAGCAGCACGTGCAGGAGAAGCAGGAAGAGGCTTTGCAGTAGTAGCAACGGAGATTGGGAACTTAGCCGTGCAGACATCTAAAGCAGTGGCTGATATAAATCTTATTGTGGGAGATGTCAATTCTGCAGTCAATAATATGGCAGAATGCTTAGAGGAGTCGACAGAATTTCTTGAAAAAACAGTGCTTAATGATTATAATGATTTCATGCAAGTGGGAGAGCAATATAATCAAGATGCGGATCAATTCAAGAATAGTATGAATGATATCTATGAATCCATTAATAACCTGACAGAATCCATCAGCCAGATTGTTGATGCCCTTGCAGGAATTAATGCGACGGTTGGGGAATCAACTGTAGGAGTAACTGATATTGCGGGTAAAACGACGGATATGGTTGGAAAAACAAGTGAAACCTATGATTTGGTTTCAGAAAGTCTGGAGTGCGTGGCACAGCTGACAGAAATCGTACAGAAATTTACATTAGATTAAGAGAAAGTGATTTTATAAGAAAGCAGGCGTTACATGTGCTAAGTAACGCCTGCTTTTTCGTGGAAAGAGTATTTTTAATAGCTTATGGCTTAGGGTGCATGAAATAACTGAATTCCATTTCCACCTGCTTTTTTTATCCTATACATTGCCTTGTCAGCATGTTTAAGAAGGTCTGAAGAGGTAGTTCCATCCTCTGGATAAAATGCGACACCAAAACTTGCGCTCAGTGAGATGGGTTTGTTTTTTATCATATTTAATTCTATAACTGTTTTTTGAAAAGAGCCAATATATTCGAGAGTGTCTTGTTCGCTTGCACTATTGGTAAGCAGTAAAGCAAATTCATCGCCACTAAAACGTCCCAGCATATCGTCAGGATGTTTGACTTTCAAGAGTCTGGTAGTTACTTCGCGTAGCAGGGTATCTCCGGCGGCATGCCCCAAAGTATCATTAACACCTTTAAAGCCATCTAAATCAAAGAAAACTACAGAAAATCGATCTGCATTAGGTGTCATTAAAAGAAGCTCCAAATTATCAATGAACTGTTTTCGATTTGGCAATCCAGTAAGGCCATCATAGTAAGCCATTTCTAATAACGCTTTTTCTGAGCGAAAAATAAACAGGCCAATAGGGAGACCTAAACATAGTATAATCAAAATTAATAGAGACATTAATAAATTATTATTGTCTGCCAGTTTGTCTGACTTATTATAAATTTCCTGACGCCATTGCTTGCTTAAAACAATACTCTCATCAACGAAGTATCTGTGTTGGTAGTAGCTTTTTCTTAAAGCCATTTGTGCCTCATATATTGAGTCTTTATTGCCTGCATTTACAGCTGGAACTACCTGATTATAAAAGATGTCGTAAAATTCATTTGCAAAATAATAGGAGTCTTCGAGAAATACTTTTTTTAGATTACCATAATTAGGAAGATTCTCTTCCCAGTAATTATGTCGCATATAATAATTTTTTTCAAGCTTTTGGAATTGTAAATATAGCTCTTCACGTTGATCTGCATTAAATTCATTAATATACTCCAAGGCAACAGAATAGGATTCAACTATATATTCAGGTGGTGGAAGAATATCAGCAGTCAGATTATCAGAAAGAATAATTTCTTCATAAAGATTTCCACCAATTTTATAACGACTCATGATGGCAGATGATAATACTAGTCCAATTAACAGAATGAGAGTCATTGTCATAAAAGCAAATGTGATAAATGTTTTAGGGAGTTTGTTTCTTCTTAAAATATTCATAATTTTCACCTCCTGTAAGGGATATTAATACCATTTTACAGTTTATATATGATTTAAGTTTATGATATACGCAGTCATTGCTTTTAGCAAGGGCAAAATAAATACTATTTTTCAGATGATATTCGTTGGAAGAGAAAACGAGTATGGTAGCGTAGGTAAATGCATGTAAATGCATGTAAATGCATATAGATGCATGTAGATGAGCAAAAGAAAAAGTGGACAGGTTATTCAAATCCCAGTATACTAAATTTAATTTCACATAAGAGAGGTCATTTTTTGTTAATTGTATTTATCGTGGAGAATAATTAATTTATGAATAGGTAGCGATTGTTGGTCTGCAAAGTGCAGACGATTTTTTGCTGTACCTTAGTACCATAATAAATGCGCATATGAATAGTAACCTATGTAGCATATGTATTATGGATGCTTCATAGGTTTTTTGTTTTCCTTTTATATTGCGATTAACACATATAACGGAGGAAATATAAAAATGGATCGATCATTGTTGATATTAGAATTTAATCAGATATTAGAACAACTTAGTACATATGCAATTACCAGACAAACAAAAATATCCATAAGAGATTTGCAGCCCTGCATCAATGAGGCAGAGGTTAAAAAGTATTTACGTGATACAACGCAGGCACGACAGCTGATTGATGATGTGGGAATGCCACCAATTCCTTTCATGGAGAATATAGAAGAATATATCATAAAAGCAGTAAAAGGTGAATTGTTATTACCAGAGGATATGGAACAGATAGGTATGTTCCTCGTTGCTATTGGTCGTTTGAAATCATATCTGGAGAGAGGTCGGGAAAAGCAAATTGGATTGGCTTTTTATAGTGAAAATCTCTTAAGCCTTGGTGATCTGCGAGAAGAAATTGAACGCTCAATTCGCAATGGCAAAATAGATGACTATGCATCTGCGACATTAAGAAATATTCGAAGACAGTTGCAGATTTTAGAGGATAGAATGAAGGAAAAGGCCGAACGGATACTGCGCACGAATCAGGCGCATGCGTCAGAGTCATTTATTGTAAATCGAAATGGACGAATCTGCCTTCCGATTAAAAAGGAATGTCGTAACAGGGTACCATGTACAATAGTGGAAAAATCATCAACAGGTGCCACACTTTTTATTGAGCCACAGGCAATCACACAATTGCGTGAGGATTATGAACTATATAAACTAGAAGAAGATAATGAAGAAAGGCGGATTCTTTATGCTATCATGAACAGCATAGCGGAAGAGGAGTCTGCATTAAAAGAAAACATAAGAGTAATTATCTTACTGGACTTCATTTTCGCAAAAGGTAAAATGAGTGCAGAAATGCAGGCAATAGAGCCCCAAATAAATACCGAACGTCAAATACGGCTTGTGGCCGCACGGCACCCAATGCTAAATGCAGCAGAATGTGTCCGGCTTGATTTTGAAATCGGAAAAGGTGTTAGAGGAATTATTATTACGGGACCGAATACAGGCGGTAAAACAGTTGCTATTAAAACAGTTGCATTATTAAGTGCCATGGCTTGTGCTGGACTTCATATTCCATGTAAGTGTGCAGATATTGCTATAAATGCGCAAATTCTATGTGATATTGGAGATGGACAGAACATTGCAGATAATCTCTCCACTTTTTCTGCACATATTGAGAATATAATCGAGATTTTGAAACGCGTTAACGAGGAAAGTCTGGTAATATTAGATGAGCTGGGATCGGGTACAGACCCTACAGAAGGTATGGGGATTGCAATTGCTATTTTAGAAAAGCTCCGGCAGAGTGGAGCACTATTTTTAGTGACGACCCACTATCCAGAGGTAAAGGAATATGCTGGGAAATATGAAGAAATCGTAAATGCCAGAATGGCATTTGACCGCATAAGCCTAAAACCGCAGTATCGGTTAGAAATTGGGGAAGCGGGAGAGAGCTGTGCATTATATATTGCAAAGTGCCTGGGACTCCCAAATGAGATGTTAAAAAGGGCAGCAATAGAGGCATATGGAGACCAGTCTGCGCAACTGATCCAAGAATTAAAATTAGAAGAGGATGATGGTGGATTACAGAAGGTTCCATCGCCAACGGTAAGAAAGCAGGAAGTTGTAAAAGTTCGTTCAGAGCAGGATGGTGGATTTGAAAGAGGTGATAGTGTAGTCGTTATGCCAAACGGAAAAATTGGTATTGTAGTCAAGGCGGCTGATAAAAATGGAGATGTTATGGTACAGGTACAGAAGGAAAAAATGCTATTGAATCACAAACGCTTGAAACTTAAAGTACCTGCGAACCAATTATATCCAGAGGATTATGATTTTTCGATTATATTTGATACAATAGAGAATCGTAAAGCAAGACATAAAATGGGGAAAAATCATCAAGAAAATCTAATGATTTATACGGAGGATTACTAAAGGTATGGAGTTGTTATCACTAATATTGTTGGCGATTGGTCTTTCAATGGATGCCTTTGCAGTATCTGTTTGCAAGGGGCTGGCAATGAAAAAAATTACAATTAAGAAAGGCTTGATTGTGGGAGCTTGGTTTGGCACATTTCAGGCGCTTATGCCATTTCTGGGTTATATACTGGGAATACAGTTTGAATCATATATCAATACAATTGCACCATGGATTGCTTTTTGTCTATTGGAACTCATTGGAATTCATATGATTAAAGAGGCTATGCCTAATGCTTGTAAAAGAGAAGATGAATTTCTGAAAGTCAAAGAAATGTTTTTACTTTCACTGGCAACGAGTATAGATGCACTGGTTGTAGGGCTTACATTTGCTCTAGTTCCTTTACAAATCATAAAGGAAGCCAGCCCCTTGATTAATACAATCATTGCCTGTAGCAGTATTGGTGTGACAACCTTTATTCTTTCGTTCATTGGCGTTAAAACAGGGAATGTATTTGGTGTAAGGTATAAGAATAAGGCAGGGATTGCAGGCGGCATTATACTGATGTTACTAGGCTTAAAAGTTTTATTAAACTACTTTGATATCTTATAAATGAAACATTAAAGTAAGTCACATTTTAGAATTGTATTTTGGAGAATAGTTATGAAAAAAAAGATTTTTCAGACAATATTAATAGATGTAGATGATACGTTGCTGGATTTTGGAGCGTGGGAGAGAGAAGCAATCAAGCATTCTTTTTCTGCATGTGGATATCCAATGACGGAACAGATTTTTTCTTTATATCAGGAAATTAATCATGATTTATGGAGGCGCTTCGAAAAGGGAGAAATTAGTAAAAAGACTATCTTTGACACAAGGTTTGTGAAACTGTTTGAAGAAGCAAACATAAGTGGGGATGGTGTGGCTTTTGAGAAAATTTATCAGCCAAAACTAGGCGAGGGAGTAGTCCTGATAGATGGTGCCATCGAATTGCTGGGGTATATGCAAAAAAAATATGATATCTATATTGTGACAAACGGTGTATCAAAAACACAAAAAAGTAAATTGCATTTATCTAAAATAGAGGAGTATGTGAAGGATGTTTTCATTTCTGAGGACATAGGATATAATAAACCAATGAGAGAGTTTTACGAATATTGTTTTACTCATATAGGAAAAATTGATAAAACAAAAACGATTGTAATAGGAGATTCATTAACTTCGGATATGCTTGGTGGTGAAAATGCAGGAATTGTAACATGCTGGTATAATCCGAAAGAAAGAATAAATGATTTAGGAGTGCAAATTGATTATGAAATAAAAACCTTGTATGAGTTGTATGAAATTCTTTAGATAGTGTAGATTAGAGATAACTGCTTATACAAGAGTTAATTAGGAGGATTTATGCATGCGTAAGACAAAGATTATATGTACGCTCGGACCGGCTACCGACAGGGACGGCGTACTTGAGCAATTAATTGACGAAGGAATGAATGTGGCAAGGTTAAATTTTTCTCATGGTTCTTATGAAGAACATGGGAAAAGACTAAAAATGCTTCGCGCTGCTAGTCAAAAAAAGGATAGGCCAGTTGCTGCCTTGCTAGATACAAAAGGACCTGAAGTTCGCATAAAGAGTTTTGAAAATGGAAAGATTGCGTTGATAGAAGGCCAAATGTTCACGCTGACAGGAAGAGAAGTAGCTGGAGATGAAAA
>Ga0209800_10003396_pt1 | contig 12707 bp, 8 predicted proteins | sample Higcelweek8metaG_FD_187174 | JGI IMG/M metagenome (GOLD analysis project Ga0209800, IMG submission 187174) | Freshwater pond sediment microbial communities from the University of Edinburgh, under environmental carbon perturbations - High... | ecosystem: Environmental > Aquatic > Freshwater >... | reverse complement strand
GCCAGCAACCAGAAGTAAGCCCAGGAAAGTTGTCCACGAAAAAATCGAAAGTAAAAGCAACAGGATGCCGCCGATTATGTATTCGGGGGTTGTGTGTTTTTGCTGATAGGTAAAACGGATACTCCATACCAATGCCCCGATAAGCACAATGAAATAGAATAATGTTCCTGAGTTAAACGGAAGTCCGAAGCTGTTGATGAACAATATTTCGTATTTACCTGCCAGGCTAACCGAGTAAGGAATAACCATGTACATGATAAATGCAAGGATAAAAAAGGATATCCCGAGCGCGGTTACAACGCCTTTCCATGTGGTTTTGTATTTGCGGAAATAGAAAACCAGGGCAATTGCCGGAATGGCAAGCAGGTTCAGGAGGTGAACGCCAATGGAAAGACCCATAAGGTAAGCAATGAGAATGATCCATCGCTGCGAATGAGGCTGATCCGCTGCCTGGTCCCATTTTAAAATGGCCCAGAAAACGATGGCCGTAAAAAACGACGACATAGCATAAACCTCGCCTTCAGCAGCCGAAAACCAGAATGAATCGCTGAAAGTATAAGCCAATGCGCCTACCAAACCGCTACCGAGGATAGCAATCATGCGTCCTGTCGAAATTTCTTCGTCTTTGGTGAATTTCAGGCCCAGCATGGTAATACTCCAGAAAAGGAATAGGATGGTGGCCGAACTGCTGATGGCTGACATATAGTTGATCATCAGCGCAACTTTGCTTACATCGCCAAACGCAAATAAGCTAAAAAAACGCCCCAGTAATTGGAATAAAGGCGCTCCGGGCGGGTGGCCAACCTGCAGTTTAAAGGCAGTTGAAATGTATTCGCCGCAATCCCACCAGCTGGCGGTAGGTTCAACGGTTGACAGGTAAACCCACGACGAGAGTGCAAAAATTAGCCACCCAAGGAGGTTATTCAGTTTCCTGAATGTTTTCATGAAAAGTATAGTTTAATGAATAAACAAAATTTTGAAGGCACGAAATTAACCAAATAATACGAAGTATGAATAACTTTTAGTAATTGTTAAGAAATAGCAGTCGGCACAGTTGTTAACGGGGAAGTGAAATGGGGTAAATCCGGATTCTTCATTGGCGAGGAATTAATGCAAATTGCTGCCGGCAAATCAAACGTAATCGGTATGATGTTTTATTTGAATAGGAAGAGACTAAATATTACTTTAATTTAGGGATGTATCAAATAAAAGTTAAATTTGTTCGATGTTCTTGATGATTTGAATGAGTATTGCCCGTTATAACCCAATCAAGAAAAATGACAATACTATGCGAATTCCAATTCTATTCCTCTTAATCCTGATAACTCATTTTGCATATCCGCAATGCAAAATAGTTGGTCGGATTTTTGATTACGATGAAAATTATCCAATCGTTGGTTGTATCGTACAATTTGATTCAATAATTACGGATAAAATGAATCATTTGAATGCTTGTTTGGCTGATGATTCAGGTTATTTTCAAGCTATATATTATCCAAAATCATCGAAACTCGATTTGGCTTTCTCGCAAGCCGGACATGAAAAACTTATCCTGAAAAATATTCCAATAAGTAATACTTCATTCGTTGATGTTGGTGATATTTGGCTCTTAGGTGGAAGTTACTATTGGGATGGTACAATAACTAAAAAGCACCTTTGGGGATTATTTAGGACAACGAAAGGATGTGGCGGTTATGAAATAGGTTTTCTTGAGAGAAACAAAGACAAACATGAAATATTGCTTAATTATCCTAAAACCGGCAAAGAGAAATATTTTCAGATATTTGATCGCACATTGATTCTGGACTACAGCGAAAAGGGAAAATAAACGTTCTTTAGTAAATACGACTTCATGCAGTTGACACGAATTGGGTTGGATTGTTTCATATCATTGCGTTCCAAACGTTAAATCAATCTGCCTCCTGTTTTTTTTCCTTTCAAAGTAAAACAAAAACCACCGGAGTATTGTTAGTAAAAATAAAACTCAAATGGCCGAAATAAAAACAAAACAAACTGATGCTGATGTTCATACATTTATCAATTCCTTTGCCGATACAGAACAAAAGCGCCGCGACAGCTTTGAATTGCTGAAACTGATGCAGGATGTTACAGGCTGCGAGCCCAAAATGTGGGGACCTTCCATTATTGGTTTTGGGAGCTATCATTACAAATCGGAAAGAAGCCGGCAGGAAGGCGACTGGCCGCTTATCGGATTTTCGCCACGCAAAGCAGCCATTTCGCTTTATGTTTACAGCGAAGGCGCTGAACAAGATCAGGTTTTAAAAAACCTGGGTAAGTTTAAAATGGGCAAAGGCTGCATTTATATCAAAAAACTGTCCGACATCGATCAAAATGGACTTGTAAAACTGATGAATGAAACCATTCGGGTTTTGCAATTGAAGTATGGAAAATCATAAACCCTGTTTCTGCAATATGAAACGTCGCTTCGGAATTAAACTCCAAATAACCTCATCCTGAATCCCATCAACGGAAATATTCGATACTTGCGATACTTTTTTTTTATAAAATTACATATGTAAAAAAAATATACTACTTTTGCAGTCCTTTTGGAAGGAAAATCAATTTTGTCCGATGGTGTAAAGGCAGCACGAATGGTTTTGGTCCATTCGGTCTAGGTTCGAATCCTGGTCGGACAACTTCGATAGAAACAACCGGAATATTTATTAAACCGGTCAACAGAATTCAACAGTTTGCATACCTGTAGTATCATGCAAACTCGTTACGACAAGTGGAGGGGACTTTTGTCCCCTCTTTTATTAAATTGCATTTTTTAAACAGAAATAAAGTAATACCAATGATCAGCGAACAACTTATAAAAGATCTTACCGCTCAGCATCTTGAGGGTTCCGATCGTTTTATAGTAAGCGTTGCAGTGCGTTCCGATAACCGCATACGTATTTTTATCGACAGCGATACGCATGTACTTATTGAGCATTGTATTGAACTGAGTAAATTTATTGAGTCGCAACTGGATCGCGAAACCGAAGATTTTGAATTAAATGTTTCTTCGTCAGGTCTCGATCAGCCTTACAAACTCTCGCGTCAATACATTAAAAATATAGGCCGCGAAGTTGCTGTGCTTTTAAAAGACAACAACAAAATTGAAGGTTCACTTATTGCTGCCGATTGCTGAAGGATTACTGTAAAGTCAATCACTAAAGTTAAAAAAGTCATTACCGAAACTACGCATACCTTTCTTTATAGCGATATAAAGGAAACCAAAGAAATAATTAAAATCTGAAACTCAAATAATTGATTTGCCATGGGCGAAATGGAACACATCAACCTGGTCGAGACATTTTCTGAATTCAAGGAATTCAAGAACATTGATCGTGAAACCCTGATGCGTATTCTCGAAGACGTATTCAGGCATATGTTGATTAAAAAGCATGGTACCGACGAAAACATCGATATCATTGTGAATGTTGACAAGGGTGACCTCGAAATCTGGCGCAAGCGTACCATCGTTGAAGATGACGAACTGGAAGATGATAATCTCCAGATTTCATATTCCGAAGCCATCAAAATTGAACCCGACTTCGAAGTTGGCGAAGAGGTAGTTGAACCTATCAAACTGGCTGATATCGGACGTCGCGAGATTCTTACCGTAAGGCAAAATCTGATTTCGAAAGTTCAGGAATATGAAAAGGACAACATTTTCCGTAAATACAAGGACCGCATCGGCGACATAGTAACCGGTGAAGTTTACCAGGTATGGAAAAACGAAATCCTGGTTCTTGACGATGAAGATCTGGAGCTAACCATGCCACGTACCGAGCAGATTCCGGGTGATTTCTACCGTAAAGGAGATACCATACGTGCCGTTGTTGCCCGCGTGGATATGAAGAAAAACTCACCGGTAATCATACTTTCGCGTACATCGCCACTATTCCTTGAGCGTTTGCTCGAAGCGGAAGTTCCTGAAATATTCGATGGCCTTATCACTATCAAAAACATTGTTCGTGTACCTGGCGAAAGAGCTAAAATAGCCGTTGAATCGTACGACGATCGTATTGATCCTGTTGGTGCCTGCGTTGGGATGAAAGGATCGAGGATTCATGGTATTGTGCGTGAGTTGAGGAACGAAAATATTGATGTTATCAATTTCACTGCCAATTCGAGCCTTTACATTCAGCGTTCGTTAAGCCCGGCAAAAATCACTTCTATCACTCTCGACGACGAAAGCAAGAGAGCCGAAGTATATATGAAGCCCGACCAGGTTTCACTAGCTATTGGTAAAGGTGGTCATAATATTAAGCTTGCAGGAAAACTTACCGGTTACGAAATCGATGTTTACCGCGATACCGATTCCGATTACGAAGATGTTGACCTGCAGGAATTCAACGATGAAATCGATCAGTGGATAATCGACGAATTGAAGAGTATCGGATGCGATACAGCCAAAAGTGTACTTGAACTCAGCGCTGATGAATTAGTGCGCCGCTCGCAGCTGGAAGAAGAAACCATTCGCGAAGTGCACAGGATTTTGAAAGCCGAGTTTGAATAATCCACAACCACAGACGATGGCCAACTGAATGTAAAATCAGTAGCTATCAGGGCATTGCTGCAGTGTAAGCAGGCTCACCTCTGTAATCAATTAACAGAAGTTTGAAAATTAAATCGTACTTTTACTCACTTATTCCGAGCTTCAGGCGAAATTTCGAAAAAAGCATGTCAGACGGACCTATATCAATCAGGCTTGGAAAAGCCGCAACCGAATTTAATGTCGGTGTATCCACTATCGTTGATTTCCTTCATAAGAAGGGATTCAAAATCGATAGTAATCCGAACACCAAGTTAAGTCCGGATATGCATACTCTTTTGTTGAAAGAATATCAGCCCGATAAGGCTGCAAAAGATATTGCAAAACATATTGAGTTGGAGTACCAGGCTCAGAAAGCTGCTAAAGCCGAGGAAAAGAAACCGCTCGTAAAAGAAACTGCTGAAGTAAAAGTAGTTAAGGAAAGCGAAGTAAAACCTGTGGTTCATGCTCCGGTAGAAGTACCGGCTGCTCCAAAACCAGTTGTTGTTCAGGCACCACCTGTTGAAGCTGTTCCTGAGAAAAAAATCGTTGATCCGGCTCCTGTTGCAGATGTCCCGGTGGCTAAACCGGTTGAAGCACCTGTTGCAAAGGCAGAACCTGCAGTAAGCGCCGAAAAGGAAACGGAAGTAAAAACTCCCAAATCTGAAGCCGTTGCAGAGAAACCTGCAGCAGCGGAAGTAAAACCCGAAACTGTAAAATCACCAGAACCTGTTGCTGAAACCGTTGCTCCTGTTGTAAAAGAAACTGCCCCTGTTGCTGAAACAATTGACGAAACAGCAGATGCTGCGCCTACCGGTCCTAAAGTTTTAGGTAAAATTGACCTGAAGCAGTTTGACAAAAAGCCAAAGAAAAAGGAAAAACCTGAAAAACAGGAAAAGGGTGCCCCCAAAGATCATAAGAAAGCACATGCAGAAGCACCTAAGGAAATTGTTGAACAGCCTGTAATTCAGCCCAAACAGGCTGAACCAGCGCCAGCTCCGATAGTTGCTGAAGTTAAGGAAACACCGGCAGAAACAGTTGCCCCTGCCACCCCGGTAGCACCACCCGCAGTTGACGATTCACCTGCACGCGCTACGGATCAGCCTTCTGCCAACGGAATTTATCATAAAAATGATGCCAATTATCTTGCAACCAAGTTTACCAAGCTCGAAGGCCCTAAAATATTAAGTAAAATTGAATTGCCATCACCTTCGCGCCCTGAACCCCGCAAACCAGTTGCTTCATCAAGTGATGAGGACAGCAAGTCGAAGAAACGCAAACGCAAACGCCTTAACAAAGGCAAAACCGGAACCGCTGAAGCTACTCCGGGCGCAACACCAGGAACAGCAACTCCAAGAGTTGTAACACCTGCCAGACCTCACGACAGGAACAAACCAAAACCAGCCGCTAAAGGACATTCGCGCCATGCTGAGCCTAAAGCTGAGCTCACCGAAGAGGATATCGCAAAACAAATCAAAGAAACTCTGCAGCGCTTAAGCGGTACAGGGAAATCGAAAGCTTCGAAATACCGCCGCGAGAAAAGGAATGTTGCCAGCCAGCATATGCAGGAGGAGATTACAAAGCTGGAAGAAGACAAACTAACACTCAAAGTAACTGAATTTGTTACTGCCAACGACCTTTCGGTGATGATGGATGTACCGGTTACAAAAATCATTGCAACCTGTATGGCTGTTGGTATGTTTGTATCCATTAACCAGCGACTCGATGCCGAAACAATTTCCGTGTTAGCCGACGAATTCGGGTATAAAGTTGAATTTGTAAGTGTCGAAGTTCAGGAAGCAATTGATAACTCTGATGAAACTGACGATCCTGCACTTCTGAAACCCCGTAACCCTATTGTTACTGTAATGGGTCACGTTGACCACGGTAAAACATCGCTCCTCGACCATATCCGCAGTGCAAATGTAATTGCTGGCGAGGCCGGAGGTATTACACAGCACATCGGTGCTTACGAGGTACAACTTGAAGATGGACGGAAGATAACTTTCCTCGATACTCCTGGTCACGAAGCATTTACCGCAATGCGTGCCCGTGGTGCACAGGTTACTGACATTGTAATTATTGTGGTTGCTGCGGATGATACAGTGATGCCTCAAACCAAAGAGGCTATCAATCACGCTCAGGCAGCAGGTGTTCCAATGGTATTCGCCATAAATAAGATTGATAAAAACGGAGCTAATCCCGAAAAAATAAAAGAAGAACTTTCGAAACTTAATATCCTTGTCGAAGATTGGGGCGGTAAATACCAGAGCCAGGAAATTTCGGCGAAAAAAGGTATTAATGTTACCGAACTCCTCGATAAAGTATTGCTTGAAGCAGAATTACTCGATCTCCATGCTAATCCGGAAGCCAGAGCTTCAGGTACTGTAATTGAATCGTCGCTGGATAAAGGACGCGGTTATGTTGCAAAACTCCTCGTTCAGAATGGCACACTTAAACTGGGCGATTTTATACTTGCCGGTTCGGTTTATGGTAAAGTAAAAGCCATGTACAACGAACGTAACCTTCCTGTGAAAGAGGCAGGCCCATCAGCTCCTGTACTTTTACTCGGACTTACCGGTGCGCCACAGGCAGGTGATAAGTTTAAAGTAATGGTCGACGAACGCGAAGCTAAACAAATTGCTACCAAACGTCAGCAGTTGCAACGTGAGCAAGGCATACGTACACAGAAACATATTACTCTCGACGAAATCGGACGCCGTATTGCTATCGGTGATTTCAAAGAACTCAACATTATTGTAAAAGCTGACGTTGACGGTTCGGTTGAAGCTCTTTCCGATTCGTTGCTCAAACTGTCGACACCGCAGGTACAGGTAAATGTAATCCACAAGAGTGTGGGTGCAATTACCGAAAGCGATGTATTACTTGCATCAGCATCCAATGCTATTATCGCCGGTTTCCAGGTTCGTCCAAGTATGAGTGCCCGCAAACTAGCCGAGCGCGAAGAGATCGATATCCGTTTCTATTCCATTATCTACACCGCTATCAACGAAATCAAGCTGGCAATCGAAGGTATGCTCGCTCCTGAAATTGAAGAAAAGATTGTATGCAACGTTGAGATTCGCGAAGTATTCCGCAATTCGAAAGTAGGTGCAATTGCCGGTTGTATGGTACTCGATGGAAAAATAACCCGTAATACCCGTATCCGCGTTATCCGCGATGGTATTGTGGTTCACACCGGATCGCTGGGTTCGCTCAAACGTTTCAAAGATGATGTGAAAGAAGTACTCACCGGTTACGAATGCGGATTGAACATCGATAACTTTAATGATATCAAAATTGGTGATATTGTTGAAGGATACGAAGAAGTTGAAGTAAAACGGAAACTGTAATCACTTACTTTTCTGAACTGTTATATGAGACGGCTACCTTTGGGTGGCCGTTTTTTTTAATCTTAGGAATCAGGATCCAAATTAGGTAAGTATCAATCCTAACTTGTCCCGTTAGATTATTTGCACAGCAAAGAGCTATTGGTAGAAAAACGATGTAACAATTGATCAAGTGCCGTCAGGTAGGCAATAATCAATATTAAAGGAATTTGTTTTTTACGATATTCCGAGTACGACTAAAACCTGCTCCCCGGATACAAAAAAAACACCGGAGGTTTATTTCCGGTGTTCTTGCGATTTTTATAAATTGTGAAGTTAGCGTTGTATTGTTTCTTCTCTGCCAGGTCCTGACGATAAAATTTTCACCGGCAATCCAACCGTATTTTCGATAAAACCTGTGTATTCTTTCAACTTTCCAGGCAAAAGATGATAATCACTGATTCCTGCAAGCGATTGTTTCCATCCCGGTAAGGTTTTGTATAGCGGTTTCACTGGATTGGCCAAGGTTTCGTAAGTGAGATCCTGAACTGTTTCGCCATTCACCTCATAACCGGTACAAATATTAATCGTATCAAAATCGTTCATCACATCCGATTTCATCATCACCAGATCGGTAACCCCGTTGAGCATAATAGCATAGCGCAGGGCAGGCAGATCGAGCCAGCCGCAGCGGCGTGGACGGCCGGTTGTGGACCCGAACTCTTTACCATGATCGCGCAGGCTTTCGCCGGTTGCGTCATTTAACTCGGTAGGAAACGGACCGCTGCCTACACGTGTGCAATATGCCTTGAAAACCCCAAAAACTTTACCGATTGCTGATGGCGGCACACCAAGCCCGGAGCAAACTCCGGCTGTAATTGTATTGCTTGATGTAACATATGGATACGATCCGAAATCGACATCCAGCAGACTGCCCTGGGCGCCTTCGGCCAAAATGGTTTTACCTTCGGCTAATGCTTTGTTGATATACAATTCGCTGTCAATCAATGGAAAGGTGCGGAGTTCTTCAATAGCAGCAAACCAGTTTTTCTCGTAATCATCAAATGACGATTTATCAATCAGTTGCGTTTTATGATCAAAATTGTAGGATTCCAGTATCTTGATATGCCTCTGTTTGAGAGCATTGTACTTTTCGGTAAAATCATTGGCAAGTATATCGCCGAAGCGTAATCCGTAGCGTGCTGTTTTATCAGTGTAACAAGGACCGATTCCTTTGAGAGTTGATCCGATTTTACCGGCACCCATTGCCTGCTCGTATGCAGCATCCAACATGCGGTGTGTAGGTAAAATGAGATGAGCGCGTTTCGAAATGCGGAGGTTAACCCTTGGGTCAACACCTTTAAGCACAAGCTTTGCCAGCTCCTGCGATAAAATATACGGATCAGCAATTACGCCGTTTCCAATAATATTGATTTTTTCGGGATGAAATATCCCTGAAGGAATAGTGTGCAAAACATGCTTATCGCCTTCTATCTGTAGGGTGTGACCAGCATTGGGCCCTCCCTGAAACCGTGCTATAATATCATATTGCGGAGTAAGAACATCCACAATTTTACCTTTTCCTTCATCGCCCCATTGCAGGCCTAACAATACATCTATCTTCATTTAAACACAAATTAAGCAACCCTTTTGAGGTTGCTGTTATAGTGTTGCAAAGATAAAATTATTTACTGACAGTGTCTTAAAAAAAGCAGGTCAAATGCGCGGAAACCTGATTATTTTACAGCTTCTGACTTTACTCGCGTACCGTAAAGGGTAAGTGCATGATGGGTAACTTTGAGCCCGAGTGTTTTTTCAACTGAGGTGATAATATCCTGTAAACGGGGATCGCAAAACTCAAGAACATCGCCATTTTCAATATCAATAAAATGATCGTGCTGTTTGAACTTGAAGGACTTTTCGAACTGCGCACAGTTATTACCGAATTGATGCTTGGTCACCAGGTTGCAGCTCAGCAGCAACTCAATAGTATTGTACAAGGTTGCGCGGCTTACACGGTACTTATTGTTTTTCATCTGGATATAAAGTGTCTCTATATCAAAATGGCCATCGGTTGAATAAATTTCCTTGAGGATGGTAAAGCGTTCGGGTGTTTTACGATGACCCTGCTTCTCAAGATATTCAGTAAACAGCTTCTTAACCGTTTCGTAAGTAAGTTTCTTTGAATCAGATATCATGCTTTTTAATTTGTGGTAAAAATATAAAAATTTCCTATCACTATTTAGAATAAATAAAAATAGATTAAAATTAATTATGAAATTCTACCACTGAACATACAGCAAGCGTAATTATCGCATTATTAAATCATTATACAGATAGTTGAGCTTGATTTAGTTTGTATTAAGATTTTTTTAAAAAGTGCTTCCTGAAAATCTCGTTGTTCGCTTTCCAACAATAAGGACTATATGGGTTTAAACCGGAAGTAATCTATGTTTTCATAAACCGCAGCATACGAGAAGCGGCGGAAACGCCTTCTATTTGTTTTATCCTTTCGACGGTGCGGTTTATATCGAGCGTATCATGAATAAAGAAGCTGATATAGGCTTCGTATAATTCGCCGGCGGTATCGATATGAAACGAACGGATGTTAAAGTGCATTTCAGCGCTTATTACTCCTATAATATCCGAAATCATACTTTTTCGGTCGAAACCACTTATTTTAATTCCGCCAAGGAAAACATTCATTTGCTTGTTGCTCCAGCTTGCGTGAATTACCCTGTTGGCTGAGCGTGCCATAAGTTCTATAGCATCGTTGCAATTGGTTCGGTGCACTGCCCAATGCTCGCCATCGGGTGTGTACGCAATAATTTCGTCGCCGGGCAAAGGATGACAGCAGGTTGCGATACCAAAATTTAAATCGTCGATATCGTAAACAACCGATTGTTTTGCCTTGAATTTTGAAGGGGGCAATGGCAGGTCATTACCTGAGCTTTTATTTTGCAAAGGTGATGATAGCTCTGGATGATCCATACTACTAAATTCCAAAACCTTTTTCTCAGGAATTTCGTCGAGATATACTTTATAATACAAATCAGCCGGACTGGTAAATCCTAGATAATCGCAGAAGCGGCTGATATTGCTTTTACTGAATTTAATATCATACTTTCTGAAGGATTCTTCCAGTTTAGCGCGTCCTTCAGTAGCCTGCACTTTTCGCTGTTCTTTAAGGGCTTCCTTAATGCTGAACCTTGCCCGGGGGGTTATGGCGTATTCGAGCCATTCTTCTTTCGGAAAACTTTTTTTTGAAGCAATAACTTCAACCTGATCGCCACTGCGGAGTTGCTGGTTTAAAGGGACAAGGTTCCGGTTTACCTTAACGCCTATGCAATGGTTGCCCAGTTCGGTATGCACCAGATATGCGAAATCGAGGACAGTACTTCCCGATGGCAAGGATTTGAGGTGTCCTTTAGGAGTCCACACAAATACTTCGTCGCTGAAAAGTGTAAGTTTAATATCGTCGAGAAAGTTCAGCGTATTCGCATCCGGCGATTTCAGGATTTTGCGTACTTCTTCGAGCCAGTCGTCGAGGCCCGATTCCTGAGCTTTGTCTTTATCAATCTGCTGTTTATATTTCCAATGGGCAGCATATCCGCGTTCAGCAATCTCATGCATCCTTCGGGTGCGGATCTGAACTTCGACCCATTGTCCGGCAGGACTCATAACAGTAGTATGCAGCGATTCGTAACCATTGGCTTTTGGTGTCGAAATCCAGTCGCGCAAGCGGTTTTGCTTCGGATTGTAATTATCAGTTATAAGTGAGTATACCCGCCAGCAATCAATTTTTTCCTGGTCAGGAGGTGAGTCAATGATAATTCGCACAGCAAACAAATCATATACTTCCTCGAAAGGAATTTCCTTCACCTGCATTTTCTTATAAATGGAATATACCGATTTGGCCCTTGTATCAATTTCAAAAACAATGCCTTGCGCAGCCATTGCTTTTTTAATCGGATAAATAAATTTCTGAATAAAGCGGGTTCGTTCGGTTTCTGTTTCCTGAAGCTTTGTTGAAATAGTGCGGTAAATCTCGGGTTCGTTGTATTTTAGGGCAAGGTCTTCGAGTTCGCTTTTAATTACATACAATCCGAGGCGATGTGCCAGTGGCGAATAGAGGTAAAGGGTTTCGGCAGCAATATTCTGTTGTTTCGATGATGGCATCGAATCGAGTGTGCGCATATTGTGCAAGCGGTCGGCCAGTTTTATAAGGATAACCCTTACATCGTCGCTGAGGGTTAAAAGCATTTTTTTTATACTCTCAACCTGGGCAGTTGATTCCAGCCGTTCGTATCCGTCTTTGATTTTGGTAAGTCCATCAACAATATAGGCAACTTTATCCCCGAAATTCTGCCTGATCATGTCGATAGTATAATCAGGATTATCTTCGACTACATCGTGAAGTAATGCACTGATAATGGCAGTTTCGCCAAGCCCTATCTCGCCGGCTACTATCCGGGCTACTTCAAGTGGATGATAAATGTACGGTTCGCCTGTACGCCTGCGCATAGTGTTATGAGCCTGCGACGCCATAATAAAAGCCTTCCGGACCTGGTTATTATGAAGAATACCTTTGTTGGCATTCCAGGCACGCATCAAAGCCCGGTATCGTTTTACTATTTCTTTTTTCTCTTTCTGCGGATCTATGGCATACATACACTTACCTTCCTCTATGAACTCTGTAAAATTATAAAAAAAGCTGTTACTCCTGTAAGGGGCTGAATCTTAATTTGGTTTAGTATTTATCCAACCTTAAACTGACAGAAATGTTCTTTTTCCGCTTGATTAATAATTATAAATTATCTGTATTGGAAATCCTC
>Ga0209800_10003395_pt1 | contig 12714 bp, 9 predicted proteins | sample Higcelweek8metaG_FD_187174 | JGI IMG/M metagenome (GOLD analysis project Ga0209800, IMG submission 187174) | Freshwater pond sediment microbial communities from the University of Edinburgh, under environmental carbon perturbations - High... | ecosystem: Environmental > Aquatic > Freshwater >... | reverse complement strand
GGGGGGGGGGGGGGATTGGAGCGCACCGGCCGCCGAGGGACCCGGGAACCAGGGCCGAAAGGTCCGGCATTCGGCCCCGGCCGTCGAAGGGGGGACTTCCGGGTGCTCTTAGGAAGCCTGTGGAATGTGGCGATTTTATGGGGGGCGATTCCCCAACGTTTCCACCGCCTTACGGGCCTTGGGGGTGGTGGTGGCCCCGCCCGAACGGATAGTCAGGACTGGACTCGCGGGCGTTTTTGTGGTGTAAGCGCAGGCAAAGTAGCGGTGCGTGTGTGCCGCTTCCAACAATCCAGCCTTGCGGAGGATGTCCGTGCTTGAAGCCTATCGCCAGCATGTCGCCGAGCGTGCCGCCCTCGGGATTCCGCCCCTGCCGCTGTCTGCCAAGCAGACCGAGGACCTGATCGCGCTGTTGCAGAACCCGCCCAAGGGCGAGGAGCAGGCGCTGGTCGAGCTGATCACCCACCGCGTCCCGGCGGGCGTCGATGACGCCGCCAAGGTCAAGGCGGCGTTCCTGAACGATGTCGCGCGCGGCACTGTCAAATGCGCCCTGATCAGCCGGGCCAAGGCCACCGAGCTGCTGGGCACCATGCTGGGCGGCTTCAACATCAAGCCGCTGATCGACCTGCTGGGCGATGCCGAAGTGGGTGGCGTCGCCGCCGAGGGCCTGAAGAAGACCCTGCTGGTGTTCGACTTCTTCCATGACGTCAAGGAACTGGCCGACAAGGGCAATTCCAACGCCAAGGCGGTGGTGCAGTCCTGGGCCGACGCCGAGTGGTTCACCTCGCGTCCCGAGGTTCCGGCTTCGCTGACCGTCACCATCTTCAAGGTGACCGGCGAGACCAACACCGACGATCTGTCGCCCGCGCCCGACGCTTGGAGCCGCCCCGACATCCCGCTGCATGCCCTGGCCATGCTGAAGAACCCGCGCCCCGGCATCGAGCCGGAAGAGGCCGGTGTCCGTGGCCCGATCAAGTTCCTGGAAGACCTGCGCGCCAAGGGCAATCTGGTCGCCTATGTGGGCGACGTGGTCGGCACCGGTTCCTCGCGCAAGTCCGCCACCAATTCGGTGCTGTGGTTCACCGGCGAGGACATCCCGTTCGTGCCGAACAAGCGCTTCGGCGGTGTCTGCCTGGGCACCAAGATCGCCCCGATCTTCTACAACACCATGGAAGACGCGGGCGCCCTGCCGATCGAGCTGGACGTCAACCAGATGAACATGGGCGATGTGGTCGAGCTGCGTCCCTATGAGGGCAAGGCGCTGAAGGACGGCAAGGTCATCGCCGAGTTCAAGGTCAAGTCCGAGGTGATCTTCGACGAAGTGCGCGCCGGTGGCCGCATTCCGCTGATCATCGGCCGTGGCCTGACCACCAAGGCGCGCGAGGCCCTGGGCCTGCCCGCCAGCACCCTGTTCCGCCTGCCGGGCGTGCCCGCCGATTCGGGCAAGGGTTTCTCGCTCGCCCAGAAGATGGTCGGCCGCGCCTGTGGCCTGCCGGAAGGCAAGGGCGTGCGTCCGGGCACCTATTGCGAACCCAAGATGACCACGGTCGGTTCGCAGGACACCACCGGCCCGATGACCCGCGACGAGCTGAAGGACCTGGCTTGCCTGGGCTTCTCGGCCGACATGGTCATGCAGTCGTTCTGCCACACCGCCGCTTATCCCAAGCTGGTGGACGTGGAAACCCACCGCACCCTGCCGGCCTTCATCGCCACCCGTGGCGGCGTCAGCCTGCGTCCCGGTGACGGCGTCATCCATTCCTGGCTGAACCGCCTGCTGCTGCCCGACACCGTGGGCACCGGCGGTGATTCGCACACCCGTTTCCCCATCGGCATTTCCTTCCCGGCCGGTTCCGGTCTGGTGGCCTTCGCCGCCGCGACCGGCGTCATGCCGCTGGACATGCCGGAATCGGTGCTGGTGCGCTTCAAGGGCGAGCTGCAGCCGGGTGTCACCCTGCGTGACCTCGTCAACGCCATTCCGCTCTACGCCATCCGCCAGGGCCTGCTGACCGTCGAGAAGAAGGGCAAGAAGAACATCTTCTCCGGCCGTATCCTGGAGATCGAGGGTCTGCCCGACCTCAAGGTCGAGCAGGCGTTCGAGCTGACCGACGCCTCGGCCGAACGTTCCGCCGCCGGTTGCACCGTGCGCCTGAACAAAGAGCCGATCATCGAGTACATGCGCTCGAACATCACCCTGATGAAGTGGATGATCGCCGAGGGCTACGAGGACCCGCGCACCCTGGGCCGCCGCGTCAAGGCCATGGAAGCCTGGATCGCCAAGCCCGAGCTGCTGCAACCCGATGCCGACGCCGAATACGCGGCGGTGATCGAGATCGATCTGGCCGACGTCAAGGAACCCATCGTCGCCTGCCCGAACGACCCCGACGACGTCAAGGTGCTGTCGGAAGTCGCGGGCGACAAGATCGACGAAGTGTTCATCGGCTCGTGCATGACCAATATCGGCCACTTCCGTGCCGCCGGTAAGGTTCTGGCCGGTCAGTCGGACATCCCGACCCGTCTGTGGATCGCGCCGCCGACCAAGATGGACGCCCTGATCCTGACCGAGGAAGGCTATTACAGCGTCCTCGGCAAGGCGGGCGCCCGCATGGAAATGCCCGGCTGCTCCTTGTGCATGGGCAACCAGGCCCAGGTGCGCAAGGGCTCGACCGCCATGTCGACCTCGACCCGCAACTTCCCCAACCGCCTGGGCATCGACACCCGTGTCTACCTGGGTTCGGCGGAATTGTCGGCGGTCTGCGCCCTGCTGGGCCGTATCCCGACCCCGGCCGAGTATTTGGAGCAGGTCCGCGCCGTCAACGCCAAGGCGGCCGACGTCTACCGCTACATGAACTTCGACCAGATCGAGGCGTTCCGTAAGGTCGCGGATACCGTCACGGTCTAAGGTCACCGGCTAATAATAATAAGAGCTCAAGCCTCAGCCCCCGCCGGGAAACCGGCGGGGGCTTTTGTTTGGGGCACGCGGATTTGCGGGGAAGTGTCTCTCTTTCTCCGTCATCGCCGGGCTTGACCCGGCGATCCATGGACCCTCGGGACAAGCCCGAGGGTGACGATCAAAGAGAGATGTTTCAGCTTAAACCGGACATACCCGAAGCTGTGACGACCCAAAGAAAAAGGCGCCTTGCGGCGCCTTTTCCATGGACCCTGAGAGGAGGGCCTTACGCGTCCTTGGAGGCGCGCTCGGCCTTCTTGCGTTCGTTCGGGTCACGCAGACGCTTGCGCAGGCGGATGGACTTGGGGGTCACTTCCACCAGTTCGTCGTCCTGAATGTAGGCGATGGCCTGTTCCAGGCTCATCTTGCGGGGCGTGGTCAGGCGCACCGCCTCGTCCTTGCCCGAGGCGCGGACGTTGGTCAGCTGCTTGCCCTTGAGGCAGTTGACCTCGAGGTCGTTGCCGCGCGAGTGCTCGCCGATGATCATGCCTTCATAGACCTTGACGCCGCCGCCGATGAACAGCGGGCCGCGATCTTCCAGGTTCCACAGGGCATAGGTCACCGAATCGCCACCGGCGTTCGAGATCAGCACGCCGTTGCGGCGGCCCTCGATCGGGCCCTTATAGGGGGCATAGCCGTGGAACACGCGGTTCATCAGGCCGGTGCCGCGGGTATCGGTCAGGAACTCGCCGTGATAGCCGATCAGGCCGCGCGACGGCGCCAGGAAGGTGACGCGGACCTTGCCGGCGCCCGACGGACGCATACCGGTCAGCTCGGCCTTGCGCAGCGTCATCTTCTCGACGACGGCGCCCGAGAATTCCTCGTCCACGTCGATGAAGACTTCCTCGATGGGCTCCAGGCGCTGGCCGCTCTCGTCGGTCTGGAACAGCACGCGCGGACGCGACACCGACAGCTCGAAGCCTTCGCGGCGCATGGTCTCGATCAGCACACCCAGCTGAAGTTCGCCACGGCCGGCCACTTCGAAGGCGTCACGGCTGTCCTGCTCGGTGATGCGGATGGCGACGTTGGATTCCGCCTCGCGCATCAGGCGGGCGCCGATCACGCGGCTGGTGACCTTGTCGCCCTCGGTCCCGGCCAGCGGGCTGTCGTTGACCGAGAAGATCATGGCCAGGGTCGGCGGGTCGATGGGCTGGGCCTTCAGCGGCTCGACGACTTCCAGGGCACACAGGGTGTCGGCCACGGTCGGCTTGGTCATGCCCGAGATGCAGACGATGTCGCCCGCTTCGGCCTGCTCCACCGGCACGCGCTCGATACCGCGGAAGGCCAGGATCTTGGCGGCGCGGAAGTTCTCGATCAGGTTGCCTTCACGGTCCAGGCCCTTGATCGCCTGGTTGGTCTTGATCACGCCGGTGTGGATGCGGCCGGTCAGGATGCGGCCCAGATAGGGGTCGGCTTCCAGGGTGGTGGCCAGCATGGAGAACGGCTGCTCCAGGTCGCGGGTCGGCGGCGGCACATGGCGCACGATCAGGTCGAACAGCGCCGACAGGTCCTTGCGCGGGCCTTCCAGCGAATCATCGGCCCAGCCGTCGCGGCCCACCGCGAACATGGTCGGGAAGTCGAGCTGGTCGTCATTGGCGTCCAGGGCGGCGAACAGGTCGAAGCATTCGTCGTGCACTTCGTGCGGACGGGCGTCGCCACGGTCCACCTTGTTGACGACGACGATGGGGCGCAGGCCCAGGCCCAGCGCCTTGCCGGTGACGAACTTGGTCTGCGGCATGGGGCCTTCGGCCGCGTCCACCAGCACCACCACGCCATCGACCATGGACAGGATGCGCTCGACTTCACCACCGAAATCGGCGTGGCCGGGGGTGTCGACGATGTTGATACGCATGCCCTTCCATTCGACCGAGGTGCACTTGGCCAGAATGGTGATGCCGCGTTCCTTTTCCAGATCGTTGGAATCCATCACGCGCTCAGCGACCTGCTGATTTTCGCGGAAGGTGCCGGACTGCCGGAGCATGGCGTCGACCAGGGTGGTCTTGCCATGGTCGACGTGGGCGATGATGGCGATATTTCGGAGTTCCATTGGGGGCTTTCGTTACGCGGTCTTGAGGGGCGAGGAGGCGAGCGGGCCGAGGATTTCGGCGGCCAGCTCGGCCAGCGGGCGGTCGGGGCGGGCGCCGATATGCGAGATCACCTCGCCGGCGGCGATGCCGCCGAGAACGGCGCTGGTGGCCAGGTCACGGCCGTGGGTGAAACCATAAAGGAAACCGGCGGCGTACAGGTCACCGGCGCCGGTGGTGTCGACGACCTTGACGCCCGCCTGGGCGGCGACCACATGGACGTCGTCCTCGGTCACCACCACGCTGCCCTTGGCGCCGCGGGTGATGGCGGAGACACGGGCGTGGCCGCGCACCTGACGCACCGCTTCATCGAAATCGGCGGTCTGGTACAGCGACATGAGTTCGGCCTCGTTGGCGAACAGAATGTCCACATGGTTGCGGACCAGATCCAGGAAGGCATCGCGGTGACGCCCGACACAGAACGGATCGGACAACGACAGGCTGACCATCCGCCCGGCCTTGTGCGCCACGTCGGCGGCGCGCAGGAAGGCGCGCTTGGCCAGCGGCGGGTCGTACAGGTAGCCTTCCAGATAGGTGACGGCGGAAGCGGCGATCACCGCCTCGTCCACGTCGTCGGGGGTCAGCTCGATGCAGGCGCCCAGATAGGTCAGCATGGTGCGCTGGGCGTCGGGGGTCACCAGCACGAAACAGCGCGCGGTGCTGGGGCCGCCCTGGGCCGCCTGGGTGGGGAAGTCCACGCCGGATTTGCGGATGTCGTGGCCGAACACCTGCCCCAGCTGGTCATCCTTGACCTTGCCCATATAGGCGGCCTTGCCGCCCAGCGAGGCGATTCCGACGATGGTGTTGGCGGCGGAACCGCCCGAACACTCGATGCCGGGGGGGATTTGCTCGTAGATGCGTTCCGCCTGCTCGGCGTCGATCAGCGTCATGACGCCCTTGGACAGGCCCAGCGTGTCCAACAGGGAATCATCAGCATGGACCAGCACGTCCACGATCGCGTTGCCGATGCCGGCGACGTGGTATCGGGTATCCACCATAATGTTTTTTCTCGTATGACTTTCGCGCGCGCGGCCGACGTCCGTCGTGGCGACGGGCGGCCATTTGGCGGCGCAGTATAATCGTCGCGCCGTCGGGAACAATAAAAAACGCCCGGCGTCGTGCAATCGTCACGCGGAGCAGCCCTGCGCGGTCTTGGCGCGGCGCCCTCGGCGTGATTGAATATGGGACATGTTCTCCGCGCTGTCCAAGGCCCTGGGCCAACTTTCCGATCCCGCGCTGCGCCGCATCGTGCGCTTCGGCGTGCTGGGCGCCGTCCTGTGCTACCTGTCGCTGGTGGCGGTGGTTTGGCTGACTTTGCCGCATATCCGGTTCTTCGACCCCGGCTGGGCCGACACCGGCACGGGCATCGCGCTGGGCATCGCCGCCCTGGTGTTGCCCGGCCTGTTCTTTCCGGCGCTGGTCACCACCATCATGGGGGTGTGGCTGGACGACGTGGCCGATGCGGTCGAGGGCCGCCATTACCCCCATCTGGGGGCGGCGCGGCCGCAGGGCTGGGCCGAGACCGTGCTGGGGGCGCTACGCTTCCTCGGCCTGACGGTGCTGGTCAATTTGCTGGTGCTGCCGCTGTACCTGATTCTGCTGTTCACCGGCTTCTCTCTGGTGCTGGCGGTGCTGGTCAACGGCTACCTTTTGGGGCGGGAATATTTCGATCTCGTGGCGGTGCGGCGGCTCGATCCGGTTCAGGCAAAAGTTTGCTACCGCAACAATCTTGGCCGGGTGTGGCTGGGCGGTATGGCCATCGCCCTGATGTTCGCGGTGCCGCTGTTCAATCTGGTGGCGCCGGTGGTGGCAACTGCTTTCATGGTTCACCTGTTCCAATCGTTGCGGCGCCAGATAGACCTGTTATAGTCCGGGGATATTCCTCGCCCCGGGATTAGCCTCCATGCGTTTCGCCCCCTTCGCCGTCCTTGCGCCGCTGGTCTTCCTTGTCGCCTGCGGCGGCGCCCCCAACAGGGTTGGCAACACGGCGAACGGGCCCGGCGGCTTCGATCAGTTCGGACCCGACGCCATGCGCGGCACGGCGGCCCTTCCGGGCGGCACCGGCGGCGACCCGACCCGTCTCAAGGGGTTATCCTCGACTCAGGTCCGCGCGGTGCTGGGCAAGCCCATGTTCACCCGCCGCGATGCCCCGGCCGAGATTTGGCAATATCGCGGCCGCGCCTGCACCATCGATCTGTTCCTGTACGACCAAGGCGGCGGCGCGCAGACCGTGACCCATGTGGCGGTGCGCAACCAGCAACCGGCGTCCAACGAAAGCCAATGCATGGGCGAACTGGTCGGCCGCGCCGGTCGCGACGAGGCCATGCCGTCCAGCTGATTTTCCGTTGTCTCCTCAGTGAGCGAACAAGGCGGCGCCGGGGTCATTCCCCGGCGTTTCCTTTTCATAAGGCCCTCGCCGGGCGCTCCGCCGTTTCAGAACACCGTCTTTTCCGGCCAAGCGCACAGATCGTTGACCACGCATTCCGGGCATTTCGGTTTGCGGGCGGTGCAGGTGTAGCGGCCGTGCAGGATCAGGTAATGGTGGGCGTCGCGGCCCCAGCGGGCGGGGGTGATAGCCAGCAGCCCTTCCTCGACCTCCAGCGGCGTCTTGCCCGGCGCCATGCCGGTGCGGTTGCCGACGCGGAAGCAATGGGTGTCCACGGCGATGGTGGGATCGCCGAAGGCGACGTTCAGCACCACGTTGGCGGTCTTGCGGCCGACGCCGGGCAGCGCCTCCAGCGCGGCGCGGTCGTGGGGCACCTCGCCGCCGTGCTGGCGTTCCAGGATGTCCGACAGGGCGATGACGTTCTTGGCCTTGGTCTTGAACAGGCCGATGGTGCGGATGGCCTCGCGCAGCCGGTCCTCGCCCAATTCCAGCATCTGGCGCGGCGTGGTCACTTCGGCGAACAGCGGCCCGGTTGCCTTGTTGACGCCGACGTCGGTGGCCTGGGCTGACAGCACCACCGCCACCAGCAGGGTATAGGGATTGACGTAATCCAGCTCGCTTTTCGGGTTGGGCATGCGCGCGGCAAGGCGGGCGTAGAACTGGTCGGCCTGGGCGGGCGTCATGACGGAACCTCGGCGGTGGGGATCAGGAATTCGGCCTGGGGATCATGCCCGGCATGGCGCCGTTTCGCCAGCGCCCGCGATCCCACCGCATAGCAATAGGCGCAGCCGTGCGGGCAGGACTCATAGGCGCCGATGTCGCGGCTTTCGTGGCACAGACAGCCGGGGCGGTTGCCCTTGACCTTGGCGGTGACTGCACGCAGCAGGCCCCAGCCGCGCGCCACATCCTCCAGCCGCCGCGCGTCGATGCAGGCGGCGGCGCGGGCGCCCGCCACCACATGGGCGGCCTGCGAGCACACCGACAGTGCGATGCCGTGCTTGGCGGCGATTTCCACCAGTTGGGCGGCCAAGGCGTGCTTGTCCCGGTCGTCGGGGTCGAACCAGCGGAAACCCTCGGCGCGGGCGGCGGCATCCAAATTGCGGGCGGTCTTCTTGTAGATCTGGGCGAACGAGATCACCACTTCGTCCACCGTCCCGGCCAGGGATTCCGCCAGCCGGGCGAAGGCGTCCAGATGGAATTCGGCGGGGGTCAGGTCGGAAAACACGATGGGGTCATAGCGCCAAACCACGGCACGCGGCCCGTATTGCCCGGCCAGGGCGCGGATGTCGGCCACGGCGCGGGCGGGGTCGATGACCGAGCGCTCCAGGGCGCGGGGCAGGGCGGTGATTGTGTAGTGCAAGACGAAGGGAATCTCGGCCTTCCGCACCAGCCGCAGCGCCTCGGCGAAGGGTTGGGCGTTGCGGGTCCAGAACACGAAGCCGTCCACCCCTTGGCGCAGCGGCACCGTCGCGGGCGGTCCGCCATAGGGATTGACCACGCGGGCGAACCCGGCGCGGAAGCGGTTGACGAACCACGGTCCGTAAAAGGCCGGAATGTCGGTGCGGTAGCTGGCCGAGACGATCATGGCGCCATTCTCGACCGGCCGCCGCACCGGCTTCAAGGCAGGATTACTTGTGCGCTTCCGACAGCGGCAGCCCCTGGGCGCCGGAATAGACCGCCAGCAGCCTGGCGGGGACGCTGCCCTCGTTGCGGCCCACATGCCAGGCGGCGGTCTCCATGAAGGCATCGCCCGCCTTGAAGCGGCGCGGCTCCTGCCCCTCGGGATAGATGGTCAGCTCGCCCTCCAGCAGATAGCCGAACAGCGGCTGGGGGTGGCGGTGCATCACCGTCTCGGCGCCCGGCGGAAAGGTGGTGATGCGGGCGGTGATCTCGGGCGTGCCGGTGGGATAGACCAGCGGCACCCCGTCGCCGGTGGTGGTGGTCTTCAGCAGCGGCACGCTGGACGTGGCAGGCTTGTCCTGGGCGGAAACCGGTGCGGCCAGCACGGCCAGCAGGGCGGCGGAAAAGGCGGCGGCGCGGAAGGTAGACATGGCAATCCCCTTTACGGTGTGCGTAACGATATACATATCTACCAATGGATGAGGCGGTTGGTGAAGAGAAGCTTTCCACATTCGCCCACGCCCGATGTTGCAGCCCCCCAACCCCACCCTATATAACGCCGGTGTGACGCTGAATGCGTCCGACAGTTTCGTTGATCCATTTTCCCCGAGGGGGTTTCGGCGGTTGCCGCATTGCCCTGACAGGACCGCCGGGACCGGCCGCATCGACAAGAGGAAGACATGAGCAAAGTCATTGGCATCGACCTGGGCACCACCAATTCCTGCGTGGCCGTGATGGAGGGCAAGGCTGCCCGCGTCATCGAGAATGCCGAGGGCATGCGCACCACGCCCTCCATGGTCGCCTTCGCCGATTCCGGCGAGCGTCTGGTCGGCCAGCCGGCCAAGCGCCAGGCGGTCACCAACCCGACCAACACCCTGTTCGCCATCAAGCGTCTGATCGGCCGCCGCTTCGACGATCCGATCACCAAGAAGGACGCGGCGCTGGTGCCGTATCACATCGTGAACGGCGAGAACGGCGACGCCTGGGTGGATGGCGGCGGCAAGAAGCAGAGCCCCAGCCAGATTTCGGCCTACATCCTGACCAAGATGAAGGAAACCGCCGAAGCTTACCTGGGCGAGACCGTGACCCAGGCGGTGATCACCGTCCCGGCCTATTTCAATGACGCCCAGCGTCAGGCCACCAAGGACGCGGGCAAGATCGCCGGTCTGGAAGTGCTGCGCATCATCAACGAGCCGACCGCGGCCGCCCTGGCCTACGGCATGGAGCGCAAGGGCGCCGGCACCATCGTCGTGTACGATCTGGGCGGCGGCACCTTCGACGTGTCGGTGCTGGAAATCGGCGACGGCGTGTTCGAGGTGAAGTCCACCAACGGCGACACCTTCCTGGGCGGTGAAGATTTCGACGCCCGCATCATCGATTACCTGGCCGACGAGTTCAAAAAGGAGCAGGGCATCGACCTGCGCGGCGACCGTCTGGCCCTGCAGCGCCTGAAGGAAGCGGCGGAAAAGGCCAAGATCGAGCTGTCCAGCTCGATGCAGACCGAAGTGAACCTGCCGTTCATCACCGCCGATGCCTCGGGTCCCAAGCACCTGAACATCAAGCTGACCCGCGCCAAGCTGGAAGCCCTGGTCGAGGATCTGGTCGCCCGCACCATCGAGCCCTGCAAGGCGGCGCTCAAGGATGCCGGCATCAAGGCCAGCGAGATCGACGAGGTCATCCTGGTCGGCGGCATGACCCGCATGCCCAAGATCCAGGAAGTGGTGAAGGAATTCTTCGGCCGCGAGCCGCACAAGGGCGTCAACCCCGATGAAGTGGTCGCCATCGGCGCCGCCATCCAGGGCGGCGTGCTGAAGGGCGAGGTCAAGGACGTCCTGCTGCTCGACGTTACCACGCTGAGCCTCGGCATCGAGACCCTGGGCGGCGTGTTCACCCGTCTGATCGACCGCAACACCACCATTCCGACCCGCAAGTCGCAGGTCTTCTCGACCGCCGAGGACAACCAGACCGCGGTGACCATCCGCGTGTTCCAGGGCGAGCGCGAGATGGCGGCCGACAACAAGATGCTGGGTCAGTTCGACCTGATGGGCATCCCGTCGGCGCCGCGCGGCGTGCCGCAGATCGAGGTCACCTTCGACATCGACGCCAACGGCATCGTCAACGTTCAGGCCAAGGACAAGGCCACCGGCAAGGAACAGCAGATCCGCATCCAGGCCTCGGGCGGTCTCAACGATTCCGACATCGAGCGCATGGTCAAGGAAGCCGAGGCCCACGCCGCCGACGACAAGAAGCGCAAGGAAACGGTCGAGGCCCGCAACCACGCCGATGCCCTGGTCCATTCCACCGAAAAGAGCCTGAAGGAATTCGGCGACAAGGTGGATGGCGCTCTCAAGGCCGATGTCGAGCGTGACGTGGCCGCGTTGAAGACGGCGATGGACGGCGATAACCCCGACGAGATCAAGGCCAAGACCGAGGCCCTGATGCAGTCGTCCATGAAGCTGGGCGAGGCCATGTACAAGGCCCAGGAAGCGGCCGGTGGTGCTGATGCCGCCGCCGGTGCGGCGGGCGGCCAGGCCCATGGCGGCCAGGACGGCACCGTGGTCGATGCCGACTTCGAGGAAGTGGATTCCGACAAGAAGGGCAAGTAAGCCCCGACGGTCGTGACCGACAGCCGCCGCCCCGGGAAAAGCCTTTCCCGGGGCGGTCGGCCATCAAAACCCTGACTGGCCAACCCCCTGATTGGCATGTAATGGCATGAGCAAGCGCGACTATTACGAGGTTCTCGGCTGCGACCGCAACGCGTCGGCTGACGACCTGAAAAAGGCCTACCGCAAGCTGGCCATGCAGTATCACCCGGACCGCAACCCGGATGACGAAACCGCTTCGGACAAGTTCAAGGAACTGAACGAAGCCTATGACGTGCTGAAGGACGAACAGAAGCGCGCCGCCTATGACCGCTTCGGCCATGCCGCCTTCGACGGCGGCGGGCGCGGCGGCGGCGGCTTCGCCGATTTCGGCTTCGGCGGCGGTGGCGGCGGCGGCGGGTTCTCGGACCTGTTCGAGGAGATGTTCGGCGATTTCATGGGCGGCGGCCGTCGCGGTCAAAGCTCGGGGCGCGGCGCCGATCTGCGCTTCAACATGGAAATCAGCCTGGAAGACGCCTTCGCGGGCAAGACCGCCACGGTCACCGTTCCCTCCTCGGCGCCGTGCGACACCTGCAACGGCACCGGCGGCAAGGACGGCAGCCAGCCGGTCACCTGCTCCACCTGCCACGGTCACGGCAAGGTGCGCATGCAGCAGGGCTTCTTCACCGTCGAACGCACCTGCCCGACCTGCCAGGGCCAGGGCCGCGTCATCAAGGACCCGTGCAAGGTGTGCGGCGGCCAGGGCCGCGTGCGCAAGGACAAGACCCTTCAGGTCCAGGTCCCGGCCGGTGTCGAGGACGGAACCCGTATCCGCCTGTCCGGCGAGGGCGAGGCGGGCATGCGCGGCGCACCGCCCGGCGATCTTTATATCTTCCTGACCGTGGCGCAGCACCGGCTGTTCCAGCGCGACGGCGCCAACATCTACGTGCGGGTGCCGATCCCCATGGTCACGGCGGCGCTGGGCGGCACCATCGACGTGCCGACCATCGAAGGCAAGCTGACCAAGGTCACCATCCCGCCCGGCACCCAGACCGGCAACCAGTTCCGCCTGAAGGGCAAGGGCATGAGCGTGCTGCG
>Ga0209800_10003391_pt1 | contig 12733 bp, 7 predicted proteins | sample Higcelweek8metaG_FD_187174 | JGI IMG/M metagenome (GOLD analysis project Ga0209800, IMG submission 187174) | Freshwater pond sediment microbial communities from the University of Edinburgh, under environmental carbon perturbations - High... | ecosystem: Environmental > Aquatic > Freshwater >... | reverse complement strand
AAGAGTTCAGGTTCGAGCCCTGACGGAGCAACAAAAAACACCTGCCTTTGCGGGTGTTTTTTTTGTTTGTTGATAGGTTCTTGCCAGATTTTGGTTGAATTCCCGTGAAATCATATAAAAATAGATGAAGATTGGCAGTAGTTAACACCAATCTTTAACCTCAATACGCTTTTTTGATAGACCCAAAAATCAAGAAACGAACATTAATATCTCCTTGGAAAAGTTAAAAAAACAGATTTAATATCCACATTATTAGGAAAAAGCATAAATTCGTACGCTTATCGGAACTAAATGATCGTTTGGTTCCTACTATCGTTTCGTGATTCGTGGCCTTTTAGCCGGGCTGATTTTTTATCGTTCGTTGCTCACTCCGGTTCTGGAGTTGGCTCGAAAAAGTAGACCAGGTGGACTTAATAGATTTACGTACATACCGACATTTTACATGATCAAAAACTGATCGAACAATATAAATCTAATCTTTTTTGCCATGAAAAAGCTGTTGTCACTTATCACCTTTCTCGCCATCATTTCCAACATTATGGCACAGGAAATTCCCAATGGGTTCAATTATCAGGCGATTGTACGGGACGCCGCCGGAAATATTATCTCAAATGAGGGGATTACCCTCGAATTGTCCATACTCGACAATCTGGATACCGATATATGGACCGAAACCCATAACGTCACCACCAACCAGTTCGGTCTTGTTTCACTGGTCGTCGGTCAGGGCACTCAAACTAGCGGCACGGCCGCCTCTTTCGGCGACATAGACTGGAGCGCCGGGACCATGAAACTGCGGACGGTGGTAACCTACAACTCCCAAAACATCGATATGGGAAGTTCAGAAATCTGGGCGGTCCCCTACTCGCTGATATCTGAAAAAGCCTTAACCTCTGATACCGCAATTTTCGCGATAAAAGCGGATAACGCCAATAACGCCGTCGTCGCACAAACCGCTACCAACGCTTTGAGCGCCGATGTTGCCTACGACCTGGCCGGGGACATAAGCAGGCTCAATGTTGTTGAAGATGATGGCGGTGCGGGAGAAGAACCCCTTTTCGAAGTAAAAAACAACACCGGCCAAACGGTCTTCGCCGTATACAATGAGGGTGTGGAGGTTTATTTCGACGATAGCTCCTCAAAAGGGGTAAAAGGAAGTTTCGCGGTCAAAGGTTTTGGCGGAACAAAAGGTGATGGCGGCGAATATATGGTTGTCAACGGTGATAGCACCAGAATCTATATCAACACAAACGATGAAGCAAAAGGGATAAAGGGCGGTTTTGCGGTGGGCAGCTTCAGCAGCACCGGCACCAAAGCTATAGGCGAAGAATATCTAAGGATTACGCGCGACAGCGCACGTATCTACATAAATACCGAAGATGGCACCAAAGGTATTAAGGGCGGATTCGCCGTAGGAAGCTTCAGCAGCACCGGCACCAAAGCTATAGGCGAAGAATATCTGAGGATTACGCGCGACAGTTCAGTTGTTTACATAAACGATCTGGACGAGGGCAAAGGGGTTAAAGGTAGCTTCGCCGTCAAAGGTTTCGGCGGGACAAAAGGCGACGAGGCCAACTTCTTCGATATAAATATGGACCCGACAAACTCAATAATTGATCCCGCGGAAAACAGGATTCTCTGGTATCCACAACGCAATGCTTTTCTCACAGGAAGAGTTCTAATTACCAACGTCGACAATGTTGGAGAAAACTCCTTCGTATCCGGTTACGAATCGAGGGCAAGTGGCGACTACTCTCAGGCTATGGGCTACCAAGCCTACGCCGACGGGCTGAACTCGACATCTATCGGACAAAACTCGCAGGCCGTAGGGGACAACTCGTATGCTATAGGACAAGGAGCGGAAGTACTCGCGGCTAGCGGTTATGCTATCGGAATGAACGCGACTGTTGAAGCCGAAGGAGCATATGGTTACGCGTTGGGTCGCAAAGCGATAGCTCGGGCAGCTTCAAGTTATGCGATAGGCGATAGCGCCCAAGCTTACGGTATAGAGAGTTACGCTATAGGCAGGGGGGCGATAGCCAGCGGCATCGGTAGTTTCGCCTTCGGTAGCGCGGGATTGGATTCCTTGGGCAATCCCACTGAATTTGTTCAGGCAATAGGAGGACATTCGGTTGCCATAGGGCAGGGAGCAAAAGCCACATCGGAGGGAAGCGTCTCCATAGGTGTTGGCAATGAAGCTACATATCGTTATTCGACAGCCCTGGGATACAAAACTATTTCTTCCGCTTATGCGTCTTTTGCTACAGGTTCACAAACAACTGCATCAGGACCATATTCTACGGCAATGGGATGGGGTACAACGGCTTCTGGCCATTCTTCAACAGCAATGGGACTTCAAACAACCGCATCGGGTACACGTTCAACAGCTATGGGAGGTTTTACAACGGCTTCTGGCGTGTCTTCAATAGCAACGGGATCAGGTACAATCGCATCTGGATCTATTTCCACTGCAATGGGAATTGGAACAACCGCATCGGGTACACGTTCAACAGCAATGGGAGGTAATACAATTGCATCAGGTCAGTATTCAACAGCAATGGGATATCTTTCAAGGGCATCGGGTGAACGTTCAACAGCAATGGGATATTATTCAATGGCATCAGGTCGAAGTTCAACAGCAATGGGTTATCTTGTATTGGCTCGTTCATTTGGAGAGACAGCTTTAGGTATGCATAATACTGATTACACTCCTATAGATACTGAAAACCCTAATAATAGCGATAGATTATTCGTGATAGGAAACGGAACCTCTACAACCGAACGAAATGACGCGCTTATAATATTAAAGAACGGAACCAGTTATTTCAATGGAGTTCTGAATCCCGCAATTGATAACACCCATTCACTGGGATCCTCTTCAAATAGGTGGACTGCTGTTTACGCAACAAACGGGACTATCCAGACTTCCGATGCCCGTTACAAAACTAATATCGAAACCATTGACAACCCACTGGAAAAGATAACAAGAATCAACGGCGTGAGATATACATGGAACAGCGACGAGTATCCCGAGATGAATTTCGATGACGCTGTCCATCTGGGCGTGTTGGCACAGGAGGTGGAGGAGGTTCTGCCCGAGTTGGTGTACACCGATGAGAACGGTTACAAAAGCGTCTCCTACGAGAAACTGGCCCCCGTGCTGATAGAAGCCGTCAAGGAACAACAGGGAGAGATAGAGTCGCAACAGGGAGAGATAGAACAATATATTGACAAGATAAACGAACAAGAAAATAGAATAGCTTTATTAACGGATAAAAACGAAGAGCTCATGTTGCGGATTGCCGCGATTGAATCCATGCTTGGACTTTAAAAAATGTATACCTCTGGATCAGCGGAGTTCAGGTTCGAAACCTGACGGAGCAACAAAAAAACACCTGCCTTTGCGGGTGTTTTTTTGTTTTACCCTATTAAGATACTATATTTGGTACCGCATAAAACAACTAACTGGGGTAATAAAATTTATTAATGAAACGTTGCCAATCCCTTTGTGCGAAAAAGCCATGGAAAGCAGGAAGAAACCGTAGTTTCTATGTGATTGAAGGGCAAAAGGGATTGACTAAAATTTAGAACACAAATTGAAATGTCATAAATCCATCAACAACATAACTAAATGGTAGAGAGCGTAATATATAAAATGATCGATTACTTCGGCGACGATGCCAAGAGAATAAACCACGCTCTTAAGGTATATGGATTCGCCAGTTGCATAGCCCGCTCCGAAAAACTGTCTGCTTCCCAAATAATGGTGGTTGATATCGCCGCAATTCTCCACGATATAGGGATCAAAGAAGCGGAAAGGAAATACAACTCCAGCGGGGGAAAATACCAGGAAATTGAAGGTCCAGCCATAGCCATGGAGTTGCTTCGGGATGAAGGACTGGAAAAAGGAATTGTCGATAGGATATTGTATATAATTGGACACCACCATACTTATAACATGGTCGATGGTACAGATTTCCAGATTTTGGTGGAAGCCGACTTTCTGGTCAATATCTTCGAAGACGGGATGTCGGCCCATTCTATAGAAAGTATTAGAACAAAACATTTCAAGACCAACACCGGGATATCGTTGATAAACAGAATTTACCCGGAAAAGCAATAAGAAAGGCATCACTGCTGTTAATTATCCTTGGAAAATCATTTCCCAAAAAAAGCAAAAGCATTAACCAACCTGTCAGGAGTTAATTATGGAAAAGGCAATAGTTGTAGGCGCAACATCTGGGATTGGACGGGCTGTAGCATTGCTCCTAGCGAATAAGGGATACAAAGTTGGCGTTACCGGACGGCGTTCCGAACTTCTCAATGAACTTAAAACCCAAAACACCGAAAATTTCTTCGTTAAGGCATTTGACATTACCGTAACAGAATCAGTGTCCGGTAACCTTGAACAACTGGTTGCGGAACTAGGGGGATTGGATCTTTTGGTTTTATGTTCAGGAATTGCCGGCGAGAACGATACTTTGGGTTTTTCCAGGGAAAAAGAGATAATCCAAACCAATGTACTGGGATTTACCGCGGTAGCTAACTGGGCCGTCCTGTTTTTCAGGAGAAAAGGCAGCGGACATTTAGCTTGTATAACATCTATGACAGGGCTGAGGGGAAACCGGTTCGCCACCTGTTACAGCGCCACAAAGTCCTACCAGATAAACTATCTAAAAGGGCTAAGGCACAAAGTCAAAAAAAACAGGGAGCCGATTTATGTAACCGACATTTGTCCGGGTTTCATAGATACCCAAATAGTTAAAACAACTTCCAAATTTTGGGTCGCATCCCCAGATATAGCAGCAATCCAAATTTTTAACTCCATCAAAAAGCGAAAGAAAAAAGTGTACATCACCAAAAGGTGGGTTTTGATGGCTATAGTTATGAAGGTATTACCCGACTGGATTTACAACAAGGTCTGATTTTAATTTGGTTATCCTTTTGTGGACTTTTTTATTCCCGTAAAGGTCTATTGATCTGATTTTTTAATATTTTTGTGCAACATGTACGGTTGCTGTCGGCGCGGAGAAAATAAATTAATTTAAAAATCCATGCGAAAGAAGCCAAAAATATTTTCGCTTCTTGGCCTTCGGGAAATTGTCGGTAAGACAAGAAACTTCCTTGGTATTTTAGGATCCAAGACCACCGGTAACAACTATGATCTGATTGTAGAGTACTCTAACGACTGGATCTATCTAACCGATACCGAAGGAAACTTCACCTATGTCAGTCCCACTTGCGAAGTGATCACTGGGTATAAACCAGCGGAATTTATAGCCGACAATGGTTTGCTTTCAAGAATAGTGCACCCCGATGATTTATTAAATTTTAAGTCGCATTCCAAAGAAAACATTTTCAAGGAAGATGCCGACGAGGTTGAATTCAGGATAATATCTAGGGAGAACAAAACAGTTTGGATTGGGCATAAATGTCGCCCAGTCTTGGATAAACAGGGAAATTACATCGGAAGAAGGGGAACAAATCGCGACATAACCGATAGAAAGTTAATTCAAGAAGAACTGCTCAGAAGCAAGCAATACAACATTGAGTTGTTTGAACAATTAAATAACCTGACTTCACAGGTTCCAGGGGTTGTTTATCAGTACCGACTGTACAAAAACGGAAAGTCGGCTTTCCCCTACTCAAGCAAGGGTATGTGGGGAATATACGAGGTGACACCCGAGGAGGTACAGTTTGATGCGTCACCTGTTTTCACCCGTTTGCATCCCGACGATTACGAATACATCGTCAAAACAATCATGGAATCGGCTGAGAAACTAACAAACTACGAAAGCGAGTTCAGGGTCATCCTACCGCAACAGGGACTTAGGTGGCGCCACTGCAACGCCAAACCGGAACGGTTGGAGGATGGGAGCACCCGATGGCACGGCATTATTACCGATATCACCCCAAGGAAAATGGCCGAAGCAAAATTAAAGGAGAGCGAAGAGCGGTTCAGGACTATTGTTGAAGGAGCACCAGATCCAATTTTTATACAAACCGAAAATAATTTTGCATATTTAAACAAACCGGCTCTGAAACTTTTCGGGGCAGAATCTGAATCGGAGATAATCGGCACACCCGTAATCGACCGTTTCCATCCCGATTTTTCCGAAAAAGTAAGGGAACGCATCCATAGGCTTAACATTGAAAGAAAATCGGTCCCGTCACCCCTTGAACAAAAAATAATCCAAAAAAATGGCGATGAACTTTGGGTAGAGACAACCGGTGAACCGATTCTGTTCAACGGAAAAAACGGCGGATTGGTTTTTCTGAGGGATATCTCCCATCGTAAAAAAACCGAGGAGAAACTCGCCCAATCACATAATTTAATGAGTTATATTATTGAACACGATCATAACGCCATTGTAGTATTCAACAAAAACATGGAATATATCTATGTTAGCCAACACTATTTGAAAGATTTCCATCTCGAGAAAATCAGTGTTATAGGAAAAAACCATTACAAAATATGTCCAAGTCTACCCGAAAAATGGAAGGAGGCACACCAAAAATCCTTAAAAGGAGAAGTAGTCAACGTAGATGAAGAAATCTTCACGAATCCCGACGGGTCGATCGACTGGACGCGCTGGGAGTGCCGACCTTGGTACGAATCCAACGGTTCCATAGGTGGGATAGTTATTTACTCCGAATTGATTACTGACCGGAAACAGAAAGAACATGAGATCAAGATACTTAACCAAAAACTGGAGATACTTGTCGATTCAATCCAGAAATTGTCTGCCGCCCAATCCATGGCTTCGGTCCAAGCAATTGTCACCAGATCGGCCCGCCAACTTATAGGTGCCGATGGGGCTACAATTGTGTTCAAAGAAAATGAATATTGTCATTATGTCGATGAAGACACTATTTCCCCGCTCTGGAAGGGTAAACGCTTTCCTATGAAATCTTGTATCAGCGGTTGGGCCATGGAAAACAGGAAGCCGGTTACAATTGATGACATATACAAAGACGATCGTATCCACATAGATATATACAGCAAAACATTTGTTAAAAGCATGGCCATGGTGCCAATAATGATCAATGAGCCGATTGGGGCGATCGGGACTTATTGGCAATCGACACACAAACCCAACAAAAACGAATTACAGCTATTACAAACTCTTTCCGATGCGGCGGCAAGAGCTATCGAAAACATTAAACTATACTCAGAACTCGAAGAGAGGGTAAAACTTCGCACAGAACAACTTAGGGCGGTAAACAGGGAACTGGAGACATTTACTTACTCGGTGTCACACGACCTTAAAGCCCCCCTGCGGGGAATAGATGGATACAGCAAATTGCTCCAGGATGAGTACGGCGACAAACTTGGGGACGAGGCAGCACACTTCATAAATACCATCCGCTCCTCCACCCTACAAATGAACCTTCTCATTGAAGACCTTCTAAATTACTCTAGGCTTGAAAGAACAGATTTCAAACTGGAAAAAATAGCACTGAAACCCTTCATGGAGATACTGATAAACAATTACGGGGATGAGTTCAAAAAAAATAATTTCACGGTAGAAACTAATGTTCCGGAAGTAGAAATAGTTGCTGATGCAACGGGACTGTCGATCATCCTGCGCAATTTTATAGAGAACGCCATAAAATTCTCAAAAGGAAAAGAGAAACCTATCATGAAGGTTAATTTTGTGGAGAAACCTGATAGCTGGACAATTGAGGTGCAGGACAGCGGGGTTGGGTTTGAGATGAAATACCACGACCGGATCTTCGAGATTTTCCAGAGGTTACACCGAACCGAAGAGTTCCCCGGTACCGGCATCGGTCTGGCCATGGTCGCTAAAGCCGCCCAAAGAATGGGCGGAAAAGTCTGGGCCACGAGCATTCCCGGTGAGGGCTCTTCATTTTTTGTTGAAATACCGAAAAACAGTTCAATATGACAAAATACTTCAACGACCATCCAATAATGCTGGTGGAAGACAATGCGTTGGATCTCGATCTTACCCTACGGGCATTCAAATCACAAAAACTCGATAATCCCGTTGTGGTCGCTCGCGACGGTGAAGAGGCTTTGGGGTTTATTGATAAATGGGACAATGGAGCTCCACTACCCGTTGTAATACTACTCGACCTAAAGATGCCTAAGGTAAACGGACTGGAGGTACTGAAAGTTTTGAAACAACACCCTGAATACAAAACAATTCCGGTAGTTGTCCTTACAACCTCCGCTGAATCATCCGATGTGAAATCGGCTTACCAACTTGGAGCCAACTCGTATATAGTTAAACCGGTGAGTTTTGAAAAATTTATTGAGGTGGCAAAGCATATAGAACTGTACTGGCGGGTGCTAAATAGACCTAGTAACCAATAGATTATCTTGCTATGAAGATACTTTTACTGGAAGATAACACAACCGATGCCGATCTAGCCATTCGTACTTTGAACAAAGTATGGCCCAATAGCATGATTGACCACGCAAATTCAATACGCAACGCTATGTCGCTTTTAACCCAAAAAAAAGATTACGATATAGCTCTGTTGGATATGCAGTTGCCTGATGGAAACGGAATTGATGTGTTAATGGCTATAAGGGAGACGTTCCCAAAAATAGCAGTTGTAATGCTCACTGGATCGGGCGACGAAGAGGTCGCCGTTGCCGCTCTCAAAGCCGGAGCTGATGATTATATGGTGAAGAAAAGCGACTATATCCCAAAAATTCCCCGCATAGCTGAGTACGCCATTGAAAACCACAAACAATATTTGGAGCGGGAATCGACTTCCATACGGGTACTTTACATTGAGCACAACGCGGCTGACGTAGACTTTACTAAAAGACACTTAAAACGTTACTCACCGTTCATCCAACTCGACAATGTCCCTACAGGTGAAGAGGCTTTAAAAGTTCTGCCAGAATCCAGCCACAACCCTTCAGAACAAACTTACAACGTTATTCTGATGGATTACCGGCTCCCAGGAATGTCGGCTCTTGAACTGATAAAAACAATCCGACAGGAGAAAAAACTCGATATTCCTATAATTATCGTTACCGGCCAAGGAAACGAAGAGATAGCGGTACAGGCGCTTAAGGTGGGAGCCGACGAGTATTTGGTAAAAAGGGAGAACTATATCACACGCTTACCCTCATTAATCTTGGGCGCATACCAACACATAGAATTAAGCCGAAAACAAAAAGAGCTCAAGGAAAGCGAAACAAAATACCGTTTGTTGGCCGAAAATTCTAGCGACGTTATTTTTACACTCGACTTTAACCTTAATTATACCTACGTGAGCCCGGCGATAATTGCCTTGAGGGGTTACACCCAGGAGGAGGTTATGAAAAGTAAGCTAGTGGAAGCCCTCACCCCTCCATCCTTTAAGAAAGTAAGCGGAATAGTTGAAAAAATATTGCCCGGGATCATCGCCGGTAACGGTGCTGTTGAGCCTATTGTGATAGAGGTAGAGATGATCAAAAAGGACAATTCAACTATATGGACCGAAGTCAACGCCTCTGTTTCCGTGGATGAAAACGGCTTTCCAATTGGAATACTGGGAGTGACCCGCGATATTTCCAAGAGAAAGGCCGCACAGGAGGAGTTGCGCAAAATATCGAGGGCGGTTATTCAGAGCCCAACTGCGATTATGATAACCGATAAGGAGGGCTATATTGAATACGTAAATCCGAGGTTTACGAAGCTTACAGGATACGGAACCGATGAGGTTTTTGGGAAAAAACCAAACATTCTAAAATCCGGGATCCATAATGACAGGTACTATAAAGATCTTTGGTCTACGATTACATTGGGGCACGACTGGACAGGTGAGTTTCAAAACAAGAAGAAAAACGGTGAACTCTTCTGGGTACAAACCGTCATTTCGCCTTTGGTCGATGAAAACGGGGAGATTACCCACTTTGTTGCTGTAAATGAGGATATTACCGAACGCAAGAAGATAATCGAAGACCTTAGGGAGGCGAAAGAGAAAGCAGAAGAGAGTAACCGGCTTAAAACAGCTTTTCTCGCCAATATGAGCCATGAAATCCGTACCCCAATGAACGGCATTCTCGGGTTCCTTGATCTGCTTAACACGCCGCAACTTTCCGATGAAGAGAAAGAGATGTATACCGGTATAGTGAACGAAAGCGGCCAGCGGTTGCTCAAAACTATCAACAATATCATCGAGATTTCTAAAATTGAGGCGGGACAAACCGACATTACGTTAACTGAGGTCAATCTCCACACCCTTTTGGGATATTACCGCGAGTTTTTCCTTCCCGAAGCCGAAAAGAATGGACTGGAAATAGTATTGGGATCGGGTATGGAAGGGCCTGGCAAGTTGATCAGAACCGATAAGTACAAACTCGATAGTATATTGATCAACCTGATAAACAACGCCATAAAATTTACCAAAAAGGGGTTTATTGAAATTGGTTACAAGGCGAGCAACAACAGTATATCCATTTATGTGAAGGACACGGGCGTTGGGATCCCTTATGATCGTCGTGAAGCAGTTTTTGAGTCGTTCGTGCAATCCGATCTTAGCATGACAAGGGCGCACGAAGGCTCCGGCTTGGGGCTCTCCATTTGCAACGCCTACGCTAAAATGCTGAATGGCTATATTACGGTCGATTCAGAAGTCGGTGTTGGCACCACCTTCTATGTTACGCTTCCTTGTTGAGTTTCGCCCATGTATCTTTTAGCGAAACAGTCCTGTTAAATACCGGCTTCCCCGGTTTTGAGTCGTAATCCGCGCAAAAGTAGCCCATTCTCTGGAACTGGAATTTCTCGAGTGGCTTCGCTTGGGCTAATGATGGCTCTAACTTACAACCTGTCAATACCTTAAGAGAGTCAGGGTTCAAGAAATCCCTATAATCGGCGTCTTTCTGGCCGGCAGGATCCTCATGGTTGAACAGACGGTCGTACAACCTTATCTCAGCGTCCACGGCGTGGCGGGCAGAGACCCAATGTAGGGTGCCTTTGACCTTTCTGTTTGAAGCTTCATTGCCGCTGCGTGTTTCGGGATCATAAGAGCAAAACAGCTCCACAACCTCCCCTTTTTCGTTTTTTCGGAACGAGTCGCATTTTATTATGTACGCCCCTTTCAACCTGACCTCGCGGCTCGGTGCCAACCTGAAAAACTTGTTTGGCGGCTCCTCCATAAAATCTTCTTGTTCAATATAAACCTCGTTGCAGAAGGGAACGGTACGGGTACCCTGACTATCGTCTTCCGGGTTATTTATAACTTCCAACTGTTCGGTCTGCTCCCCGGGATAGTTGGTTATTGTGATTTTCAACGGGTTAAGGACTCCGAAGACCCTGGGTGCTTTGAGGTTAAGATCTTCCCTAACGGCGTGTTCAAGCAGGGAGACATCATTGATGGCCTCTACTTTTGTGTATCCTATTAAGTCGACAAACCTCCTGATAGATTCCGGGGTATAACCCCTGCGGCGCAAACCGCACAGGGTTGGCATGCGGGGATCGTCCCATCCGCTGACCCTGCCCTCTTTAACCAGTTCAAGCAGTTTTCGCTTGCTCATCATGGTGTAGGTGAGGTTCAGTCGGTTGAATTCAATTTGTCGTGGCCTATAATCATCTGTCTTGAGGTGGTCAACCAGCCAGTCGTACAACGGGCGGTGAACTTCGAACTCCAGGGTACATAGCGAATGGGTAATCCCCTCAAAATAGTCGCTCTCCCCGTGGGCGAAATCGTACATCGGGTAAACGTTCCATTTGTTGCCGGTACGATGGTGGGCTATCTTTAAAATCCTGTAAATGATTGGGTCGCGCATGTGCATATTGGGCGATGCCATGTCTATCCTAGCCCTTAGCACCCTGCTACCCTCATCAAATTCGCCTTCGTTCATGCGATAAAATAGGTCGAGATTCTCCTCTGTTGCCCTGTTTCTAAATGGGCTAACGGCACCGGGCTGTGTTGGGGTGCCTTTTTGTTCGGAGATGGTCTCGGCCGATTGATCATCGACATACGCCAACCCTTTTTTGATCAGCACAACAGCAAATTCGAACAACTTCCCGAAATAATCTGAAGCGTAATACTCCCTCTCTTCCCAGTCGAATCCGAGCCAATGGATATCCTCCTTTATGGAATCGACATATTCAACGTCTTCCCTTACAGGGTTTGTATCGTCGAAACGCAGGTTACATTTCCCGCCGTATTTCTTCGCCATACCAAAATCAAGGCAGATAGCTTTGGCGTGTCCAATATGCAGGTAACCATTGGGTTCCGGGGGGAATCGGGTATGGATCCTACCGTTGTTTTTTCCGTCCCTAAGGTCGTCTATTATAAACTGTTCAATAAAACTTACCGGCGTTTTGGCCTCATCGTTTATAGCGGTGTCGTTCTCTTTCATTTCCGTAAAAATAATTCACAAAAATAGCTCGAATTTATCACTTCAGAAAATATGTTTTTAGTTAACTATTGTCGTTTTTAATTTGTTATTTAGTTGCCCAAAATAGCTGTCGGATCGCGACAATGGAAAATTTTGCGGGAACCGTCACAAAATAAGGATTAAACATAACGAGATGGGAGTAATTAAGATTGAGGGCATGGAGTTTTACGCGTTCCATGGCCATTTCAAGGAGGAGCAGATTGTAGGCAACAGGTTTTTCGTGGATTTGTCCATAGAGACCGACATGGGCAAAGCTTCGGAAAGCGACAACCTCAATGATGCCGTTGATTACCAAAAAGTTTACCAAATCATAGCCCGCGAGATGGGCAAGAAATCGGCCCTATTGGAAAACATCTCCGGAAG
>Ga0209800_10003388_pt1 | contig 12743 bp, 10 predicted proteins | sample Higcelweek8metaG_FD_187174 | JGI IMG/M metagenome (GOLD analysis project Ga0209800, IMG submission 187174) | Freshwater pond sediment microbial communities from the University of Edinburgh, under environmental carbon perturbations - High... | ecosystem: Environmental > Aquatic > Freshwater >... | reverse complement strand
ATGTAAATGGTGCAAAATACTGCAACCCTACAGGATAAGAGAGATTTACCAACGCTACGATAAATATTAGCGAGGTGATGGGCGCAGATACTTTTCCCAGAAAATCGTGTGCCGAATCGGTATTTTTGAACACATAAGGATTGATACCTGTTTTGCGTTTAACCCTTACCGATGGTACTACAAACACGATTAGGAAATAGAGGCAAAGAAACGCGATGATGTATATTTTTTCTAACATTGTTTATTTGTTTTAAAAGTAGGTTCAATTTCGTGGGGCAAACATGATTATCCCCATACCAATCAATGAAATAATTCCACCAATAACATCAAATTTATCAGGGACAAATCCGTCAACCTTCCAGCCCCAAAGAATGGCCAACACAATGAAAATACCACCATAAGCGGCGTAAACCCGTCCGAAATTTGCCGACTGCCAGGTGGCAAATACACCAATTAACATTGCTAGAAAGATCTATAATGTTAAAGAGAAATCTAATAATTTTAAGCGCTTTTGCTTTAATCTGTTGATAGTATTATTGTTAATGGAAGAATTAATTTTTCCAGGCTGATACTGTAATGTAGAAAATACCTGTATTCTCAATTTTAAAATTTCCGATCTCTTCTTTGGTCAAATGCTTCTCAAGAGTTTTTTCAGAAATTGTTATCTCTCTTTGTCTGTGCACGTTAATACTATTAAAACCTTTATCAGCAATAAGATATAAATAATTATCCATATCAATTGCATCAGTTATATTACTTGCAAATATTACATTATCCTTGCGAAGAGTTTCAGGAAGTACACCTTTTATTACTATATCCGAGACACAGAAATGACCACCAGACTTTAAAACCCGCATAATTTCTGCAAAAGCCTTCTTTTTGTTGGGTACAAGGTGCAATACACAATTTGAAACAACAACATCAAAGCTTTTATCAGGTAAAGGCATTTCTTCAATATCCCCTTTTATAAATTCTACATTTGTAAAACCAAGTTTTTTATTATTCTCAGTTGCTTTTACAATCATAGCATCGGTAAAATCCAAACCTGTAACCTTGCCTGTTTCACCAACAATGGCACGAGCAACAAAACAATCATTTCCTGTACCGCAACCTAAATCGAGTACATGATCGCCAGTTTTAATTTTTGCAAATTGAGTTGGAATACCGTAGTCTAAATCGGTATCGGAGTTGTAGCCTTCCAGTTTATTAAAATTTTCGCAGAATATAGTATAATCAACAGTTGAATAACAACCCCTGTTCCCACAATACAACGATTCTTTTTGTTGTTTTAATATGTTGGTTATTTTGCTATATTTTTCTTTTACTACCAGTATAAAATCTTTTGCTTTCATAACTGAATACGTTTTGATAGATAGAGCTTTTTGATAAAACATCACTATACTTTTACAGGCATATTTTTTCAATAAATACCGGGTATATATCGTTTTGTTTTTTTACAATAAACTGAATAATCATTTCCATATTGAGTTTCTAAATATTCTTCTTCGCAACGAACCTGAAACTCCATCATTAAAAAGAAAATTAATATCCAGTATGAATACAAAATTGTCGGATTAATTAACCAAACACCGATAACTAAAAGATAAAGACCTGAATAGGTTGGATTTCTGATATATTTATAAATACCGTTTGTTATCAAACCGGGTCTTGCCTGTTCATCAATACCAACCCGCCATGACTTACCAATAGTTACCTGTGCTATTCGGCAAATTGCAAGGCCAATCATTCCTGTAAACAGCCCGAGTGCCTTAATTTTAAGATTATCTAAAGTTTTAATGTAATCTGTAAGGGTATAGCAATCTTTAAAGAATACATGAATAATGATTATCAGCACAATTAAAATAGTCATTATTTTTTCAAGCATTCCAAAATACTTCTGAATTGGCCTTTGTGCCTTATATATTACATTTACATCAACACCTTCTAATTTTAATAATTCTCTTCTTTTAATTTTCCAAAGTGCCAGATAGCCAAAAAAAAGAATCGCTGTAAATATTCCATTTTGAAATTCCATGATTTCCTCTATTTAAGTATTCATTAGTAATCGTTTTACAATCTGAATTAGTCGTATCCATTTTTTCTAATTCTTTAATATCCTGATAGCATTAAAAACAGCTATTAAAGCTACTCCCATGTCGCCAAATACTGCTTCCCACATTGTAGCAACACCCAATACACCAAGTATTATAAACAGGGCCTTTACCCCCATTGCAAAAATGATATTCTGCCAAACAATATTCCTTGTTTTTCGGGCAACATCAATGGCTTCAACGATTTTTGAAGGGGAATCGGTCATCAGCACAACATCGGCAGTCTCAATTGCAGCATCAGAACCAAGCGCTCCCATGGCTATTCCTACATCAGCGCGAGCAATTACAGGAGCATCGTTTATTCCATCACCCACAAAAGCAACTTTGCCCCCTTTGCTTTCTTCTATTAAATGTTCGATGTGTTTTACTTTATCTTCAGGTAGCAGTTCGGAGAAATATATATCAATCTTTAATTTTTCGGCAAATGCTTCAGCGGCAAATTTGTTATCGCCTGTTAGCATTACCGTTAATATATTCTTTGCTTTTAATTTTTTTATTGCTTCTATTGCATCATCTTTCAGGCTGTCGGAAATAATGATATACCCTGCATAAACAGAATCAATTGCAACATGCACCACCGTTCCATCTACGTTACATATTGGATGTTCAATATGTTCCTTATGTAATAGCTTATCATTTCCTGTAAGGACGGTTTTGTTATCGACCAATGCCTTTATTCCATGCCCGGATATTTCTTCCGCCTGATTAATCCGAGAGCTATCTATCGTTCCATTATAAGCTTCTGAAATTGATTTTGCAACGGGATGGTTTGAGTTAGTTTCAGCGTAAGCTGCAAATTCCAGTATTTCTTCTTTTGAGAAGCCGTTGGAAGTAACAATCTCAGTAACCTTAAACTCGCCTTTTGTAAGCGTACCGGTTTTATCAAATACTACGGTTTTAACCTGTGTTAAAGCATCGAGAAAATTAGACCCTTTTACCAGGATTCCTTTTCGGGAAGCCCTGCCAACACCTCCAAAGTAACCCAATGGAATGCTGATTACTAATGCACAAGGGCAAGAAATAACCAGCACCACCAATGCACGATAAATCCACTCGCTGAAAGTAGCGCCGGTAATAAACAAAGGCGGCAGTACAGCCAGCAAAAGCGCTCCAAGAACAACAACAGGAGTGTAGTATTTTGCAAAAGTGGTAATGAATTTTTCGGTTTCGGCTTTTTTTGATGTTGCATTCTCAACCAATTCAAGAATTTTAGAAATGGAAGATTCGCTAAATAATTTAGTTACTTCAATTGTAAGAAGTCCCGACTGATTGATTGAACCAGCCATAACAGCGTCTCCTTCTTTTACTTTTCGGGGCACACTTTCGCCGGTTAAAGCAGCGGTATCAACAAATGATGCGCCTTCAATCACTTTTCCATCGAGAGGTACTTTTTCGCCTGCTTTAATAACTATTTTGTCACCAACTTTAACGTCTTCGGGCGAAACCTTTATTACATCTGTGCCGGAAAGCAGATTGGCAAATTCAGGTTTTATCTCCAGTAACGATTTGATTGATTTACGGGAACGGCCTACTGCAATGTCCTGAAACAATTCGCCAGTTACGTAAAATAACATTACTGCCACTGCTTCGGGCATTTGGTCAATTGCAAAAGCTCCAAGTGTAGCTATGGTCATTAAAAACTGCTCGTCAAAAAACTTTCCTCTAATGATATTTTTTACAGCCGATGAAATAACTTTCCAACCCACAATCAGATAACCAGTACCGAACACTAAATACTCGCCAATGTGAAAAGGTGTATCATGAATTTCTTTTTGAAATATCATTCCGGTAACTAACAGCAGAATACCTGAAACAGCTTTTATTATTGTCCATTTGTTTTCGGCAAGTTCGCTTGTCGAAACTATTGCTTTCTCTTTATCAATGTCTTCAACTTCAACTTCCGGCTCAATCTCTTTTATTTTGGCTTTCACTTTTCCCAGATTATCCGTATCAATTGTCATGGTGGAATTGGCAAAATTCACGTTTACAAATTTTACTTCATTCAATTTTGACAGGTTGTCTTCAATCTTTGAAGCACATGAAGCACAGTCAAGATTTTTTAAGGTGTATTTTTTCATTTTGCCATTTTTAATGTTTTATTAATTCCAGCATTTTTGGTTTATTTGAAAAAAGGGGTAATTAAAAGATACCAAGTAATTATTAACCTAAATCAATCTATGAAGTATAAATAGAATCTTTTAATACCCCTCCTTTTTTATTTTTATTTATCATCCAATATCACCGGCGATTTTCCATCGGTAATGATAATTTTTGCATTGGGCGATTTCACCAAATCCTTGGTAATGTCCAACGCCTTAAACTGAATTAGTTTATCGGTGAGCGAAGAATTCAACATATCCTGAGATTTTTTTATAGCTTCCGACTCTATTAGTAACCGTTCTGATTCTTTTTTTTGTTTTTCAATAATGAATTCGAGAGCTATACGCTGTTTTGCAACTTCAAGTTCGGCTTCTTTTTTCTCTTTTTCAATCTGATAATCAAGATTCTTTCTTTGAATTTCCAAATCTATTTCAGTTTTTTTAGAAACCTGTTCAGCTGTTAATTTAGACTGTATCGTCTTGGTTACTTCAGCTGGCAAGTCTATTTCTTTAATAAGTACCAAATCTATTGTAAAGCCGTACTTTCCAATCGTGGTAACGAGCTTTTCTTTAATCGAATTTTCAATCTCGGCTCGCTGTGTAATAAGTTCAATGGCATTGTGGTTAAGCCCCTCCTGTCGTAATGCAGTAATAAGATTATTAAGGATAAGGGTATTCTGGTAATATCCATCAAATTTCTCATAAATGCTTTGCACCGAATCAGGTATTAAATGATAAAGGAGAGTTACTTCAGAAATTACTTCAATACCTTCTCTGCTATGAAATCCAAGTTTTTGTGAATGTTCAATTACGCGGGTATCAAAACGCTCTATTTTGGTTCCAATAATACTTCTGGCATATAACCCCGGGTTCATAATTTCGGGTTTAACTTTACCAAACTTTACTTTTAAAGCTACTTCGCCAGGGCGAATAACAGCACAACTACTTAATAAGACAGCTACTGCCAATATTAAATAAACAAATTTTAATTCTTTCATGATCTTAATTTTTAGCAATATGTAAATCTAAAATTTATTTAATTCTTTGATTTTAAATAATCAACAGTTTCACTTGTTGTAAGAGAGTTGGTTACGTTTCCTGTCCGTAAGAAAAAAACAGTTTGATTATTTTCTTTAACGTAAACAGGCCGTTTTGACTGGTTAATCAATAAAGAGCAAATCTCCTTATTCTCTATCTCATGAAAAGCCACATGTATTTTACTACAAATATCTTTCCCAAAGGCGTTTGATATAATGAGCATTAGCCTTTGTTCAAAACCATCTTTCGTTTTTATTTTCAACGACCAGAAGTCATTCGTGATGCCTAAAATCTCACCATCATTATTTACTCCAATTAAAAGAATCCCACCGTTGCCATTTAAAAAACCGGCAATGGATTTTAAAATGACATCCTCCTGATTTTTATTTGTTTTTATCTGCCTGTAATCGTACCTGAGTGATGGTTTAAATTCCACCTTTTCGTTCTCACCTTTTTCTATTAAATCAAGCAGGTGTGAAGCGGTAAGTCTTTTTATCGGTTTCATTTTCTTGTACCGATAAAGGATTGTACCTGCAATCACCCCAATTATGGATATAGCCACATTTAGGAGAAGAATATCAATGTCCCTGGGAGGTAAGAGTATTTCGTAAATGCCGGATAAATTTTGTTGAAGTGAAATTTTATGATCGGATAACTCGTATTGGTAAAGTGCAAGCAAAAGTGGAGAGACAAAAAGAAGAAATAGTCCTCCCCCTGCTACTTGCCAAATAAATAAATTATTGAAATACCGTTTCATAATTAAAATATTATTTGTAAAAATAAATGTAAAACATGGTAGGAAATTTTATATCTCCTACCAGTTCTAATTGAAGCCTTAAACTCTGGCAATGCGACAATAGGGACACCACTTCCCGTGTTTGATATTTTCGGGTGTTGATTGAAATTGGTGTCCGTTCCTGCATTGCCACTGCATCTTTGTTTTACAATTCCCATAAGTGGTTGAAAGGCATTTCCCGTCATTCTCTTTAGCCAATCTATACATTGCCTTCAACCCAAGCGGTTGGTTGCCCGCGCAAAACGGACACCAACTCTTCCTGACTTTTATACTAAACGGTGAAGCAAACCATGTATGACCTTTCTCACACTCCCATAAAAGTTTCTGCTTTATGTTATTATAGTCTGAAGAAAGGCATTTGCCGTTACGTTGCGAAGCAATTATTATTAACTGCCTTAGCGTATCGTTTTTACTGTGGCCCTTTACTGGGTCTTGTAAATCGGTTGTTCTCATAATAGAAAACCCTTTCAGTTTTAAAATCTTCCGGGGGTTATTCCCGGAAGATTTTTCAGTCAGCAGTTCAATTTAGAAACTATGACTAAATTGATTTCTATCGTCTTCTTTGCCGGTTTTTACACGGACTGCTTTTTCAACGCCGGACACATAGATAATGCCATCGCCAGATAAACCGGTACGCCCTTTTTGAGAGATAATTTCAACAATTTTGTTTACATCGGCATCATTGCAAACAATTTCAATTTTAGCCACTTTGCTGTTTGTAATTGAAAAATTAGTTGAAATTGTTGAATCGTCACTTTTAAAGTTTCCTGTGCCTTCAGCCATTGAAACAGTTAAATTGGGATAACCGGCAGCCATTAAGTGTTCCAAAATATCATTTACTTTAAATGGTTTTACGAATGCTTTTATTTCTTTCATAATCGTATTTTTTTAAGATTATTAATTAGCAAGCCATTTCACCGGCATTTTTCTTGGCCGAAAGCAGGTTGTACGCGCCTTTTACAACCACTTTGGCGGTCGAAATGTCGAAGCCTTCAGGTAAAATAACTTCAGTAAAACCCCCATCGGAAACGCCTTTTTGCACTTCAATAATGCGGTATTCGGTAAAAGGTTGTCCGGCCTCTTCCTTGTTTTTTTCAAAGACGAAAATGTAATCCTTGTCGTCAAAACTAACAATGGCATCCGAAGGCAGGGCAGTAACCTTGTTATTTGTGGCTTCTATAATGGCATTCACGTACATACCGGGCAACACGTTTTTACATGTACCCTGAACAGTTGCATACACCTTATAGGTTTTGTCGGCACTGATTGACTTACCTGTTTGGTAGATCACAGCTTCGTGCTGTTCTGTTTCATTATTAATAAAGAACCTGATTTTCTGACCTGTGACTACTTTATCAGCATCTTTTTCAAACAAGGTCAATTCAAGGAAAAGTTTGTCGCCGTTAACAATTTCGAATAAAACATCCGAAGGGGCAACGAATTTGCCAATGTTCACATTTACTGCTTTTACAAAGCCGGAAATAGGTGAAAGCAAAGCTACCGAACTGCTGATATCATCTTCTTTCAGATTGGCGGGATCAATTCCGATCAATGCCAATTTTTGCTCCAATGCTTTTACCTGCGTTTTAAGGCTTTTGTAATCGGTAGTAACTTGTTGCATATTCTTTTTCGAAGAGACATCGTTTTTGTACAATTCACTTTGCCTGATATATTCTGCCTCGGAATATTCAAACTTGTTTTTTGCTTCCAGATAGGCTTGCTGAATATCAACAAATTCCTGGTTTTCGAGAATCGCCAGGGTTTGCCCTTTGCGAACAGTATTGCCAGGCATCAGGGACGTGCTTTTAACAAATCCGCCCAGTGGCATACTTACTGTGGCCAGATTTTGAGGGGCAACGGCAATTGTGCCGCTAACTTTGAGTGTTCCACTTAACGAACGTTCTTCAATTGCCCCGGTTTCGATATTGGCTAATTTGATTTGATCACCCCGTAATTCGACAATATCTTCAGGTATAACCTCTTCCTCTTTGGTTTCGGCAGTGCTTTTTGTGCCTCCGCTGCATGATACTAAACCGATCAGGAAGGCTGAAATAATAACTGTTGCGAAAAATCTATTCTTTGTCATGATATTGTAATTTTAAAATATTTTACCTGTAAAAAAATCAATTGAAATAATGGTCTGGTTGTAATTATTCAGCGCATCGAGATAGCTTTGCTTGATGGCCAATGCCCGGTTAAGCGTGAGAATATAATCGAGATAATCCAATGCCCCCGCTTTATAACTTCTTGTCGCCTGATCAATGATCAGGTTTGCTTCAGGAATCGCTTGTTGCTCGTAATACATTACACTATTGTTGAATTTGCCATATTCAGCAAGCATTGATTGGTAACTACCTGCAAGGGATTTATTGTAATACTCGGCATTAGTACTGGCCACCTGTTCTTTCAACTTTGCCGCTTTTGTTTTTGCTGTAAAAGGCCCAAACCAGAGCGGTATTTCAATGCCTGCCTGTACTCCATTAAAACGGTCGCCAGCACCGAAAGTTCTGGGAATGCCGTTCACATCCTGTGTACCTTTTATGGTTTGGCTAAAATAACCAACGTTAAAATCAGGCATCATCCGGCTACGTTCCAGATTCTTTTCAAGGCGTGAAACATCAACCTGATTTTTCATAAAGCCTAATGATGGATTGGCTGCAATGGCCGAACTGTCAGGAACGAGGGCCGAATCAAGTCGATGAAGCGCCTTGTCAACGGGATACAGGGTAAATTCGGTATTCAACAGTGTTTGTAATTTTTGCCTGAAAATATCCACATCAGCCGTATTCTGTTGCAACTGGTTTTTCACTTCGAGACTTAGCGACCGGGCAGAAATCATTTCGAGCCGGTTTGTTTCGCCTGTTTTAGCCCTAAGTTCGGCTGCTTTAAGGAAACCCGAAAATAAACTGTCCTGATAGATCAAGAGACTTTGCTTTGAATACAGATAGGTTAATTGCCAGTAAACCTGTTTTACACCTGTGGCAATTTCGAGCTGTGAAGCCTTCAACTGCCATTCACTGCTTTTGATATTTGCCTTTGCCAATTTACTTTGGTTAATGTAAACAGTTGGAAAGGCTATCGTCTGAGACAGGGTGAAGCTATTGTCTTTGCTGTACGAATTAAACTGACCGAACTCTCCACCAATTGCTGTTTTGGGAATGTCCCACGATGCACCTTTTAGCGCTTTCTGAACATCGACAGAGTAGGCCGAAGAGCGAACCGAAAGGTTGTTGTCCAACGCTGTCTGAATCGCATCGTGCAAATTAATGGTCTTTGTTTGCTGTGCCTTTGTGGTATTAAAAAATGATGAACCAATAAATAACAACAACAGCAAAGACATCGTTTTTACAGATTTCCGTTTAAATGAAAGCCTGAATTTTCCTGAAGAAAAGAGGATGTAAAAAACAGGCAAGATCACCAAAGTCAGGAAAGTTGCAGAAATCAAACCGCCAATAACAACTGTTGCCAAAGGCTTTTGAACTTCGGCTCCGGCAGAGGTTGATAATGCCATAGGGAGGAAGCCAAGCGATGCCACGGCAGCCGTCATTAAAACCGGGCGCAAACGTGTGTGCAAACCTTGACGGACACGCTCGTAAATGTCTGTGACACCTTCTTTTTCGAGGCGGTTAAACTCGGCAATCAGCACAATACCATTCAGCACTGCAACACCAAACAACGCAATAAAGCCCACACCTGCCGAGATAGAGAAATTCATTCCACGCATCCAAAGCGCAAGCACCCCGCCAATGGCCGACATGGGTACGGCTGTATAAATTAGTAATGTTTGTTTTACCGAATGGAAGGTAAAGAACAGCAACACAAATATCAGGAGCAACGCAACAGGAACTGCAATTGCAAGCCTGTTCTTAGCGGCAACGAGGTTTTGAAACTGCCCGCCATAGGTTACATAGTAGCCTGTTGGCAATTGCACTTTTAAATCAATTTGGTTGGTTACTTCGTTAATAACGCTTTGTACATCACGCCCACGGACATTAAATCCAATGGTGATACGTCGTTTTGTATTCTCGCGTGAAACTTGTGCGGGACCCGATTTTATTTGAATATCTGCCACTTGTTCAAAAGGTATCTGACCACCATTAGGAAGCGCTACAAAAAGGCTTTTTACATCGTCGAGGCTTTTACGGTAATCTTTATCTAACCGAACCACAAGCCCGAAGCGTTTTTCTTCGTCGAATACCACACCTGCCTGGCTTCCGGCAAATGCAGCCTTTAGTACAAGGTTGACATCTTCAACTGAAAGCCCGTATTGAGCCAGCCGATCGCGGTTGTATTCTACCTGAACCTGTGCCAGCCCGGTCACTTTCTCCACGTTAATATCTTCAACGCCATCAATTTGTTGAATAATTTTCTCAACATTGGCGGCTTTTTGAGCAAGAATGTCCAGATCGTCACCAAATATTTTTACAGCAATATCCTGCTTTGAGCCTGAAAGTAATTCATTAAAACGCATTTGAATGGGTTGTTGAAACTCGAATTTCACTCCAGCCAACGGAATTAAAGCTTCTTCCATTTTTGCAACCAGTTCTTCTCTGGTTTTGGCCGATGTCCACTCATCTTTATCTTTCAGGGTAATAATATAATCGCCTGTTTCCATTGGCGTTGGGTCGGTAGGAATTTCACCCGCTCCGATTTTACAAACGGTATGTTTAATTTCCGGGAAATTGGCGAGTAATATTTTATTGGCTTTCTGTACCATCTCAACCGAATTGCTAAGTGAACCGCCCTGCAAAGTTATAACACCTGCTGCGAGGTCGCCTTCTTCGAGTTGGGGGATAAATTCGCCGCCCAAACGACTAAACAGAAATAAACTGGATAAGAACAATATAATGGCCGAGACGGAAACCAGTAATTTTCGCCGGAGTGCAAATGCAATCACCGGATTAAAGGCTCTGTGAAATCCATCCATCAACCTGTCAGAAAAATTGCGTTTGTGATCGGTTTTTTTGCTTAAAAACAAAGCAGAAGCCATTGGTACATAAGTAAGCGAAAGGATTGCTGCGCCTAATATGGCAAAGGCCACCACCTGCGCCATTGGGCGGAACATTTTACCTTCAATGCCAACCAATGCCATAATTGGCAGGTAAACAATCAGGATAATCACCTGTCCGAAAGTGGCCGAATTCATCATCCGCTTGGCCGAATCGAATACATTTTCGTCCATTTGTTGCTGATTAAGCTTTGCCACACCAGGATGGTGATGTTTACTCATTGTTATTCGGTGAACAACGCTTTCAACAATAATGACCGCACCGTCCACAATCAAACCAAAGTCGATTGCCCCCAAACTCATCAGATTGCCCGATACACCAAAGAGGTTCATTAGCGATACGGCAAAAAGCATAGCCAAAGGGATTACTGATGCTACAACGAGTCCGGCACGTAAATTACCCAACAACAATACCAATATGAAGATTACAATTAATGCCCCTTCAAGCAGGTTTCTGGAAACGGTTCCTATGGCACGGCCCACAAGGTCGGAACGGTTCAGGAATGGTTCAATTGTAACCCCTTTAGGCATCGATTTTTGAATAGATTCGATGCGTGTTTTAACGTTATCTACTACTTCATGGGCATTTGCCCCTTTGAGCATCATCACCACACCTCCAACAGCTTCGGTAGTGTCCACTACTAAAGCGCCGTAACGTGTTGCACTGCCATATTGAACAGTTGCCACATCGCGAATCAAAATAGGAATTCCTGAAGAACTGGATTTAACTACAATCTTTTCAATGTCCTCAATGGTTTTAACTAAACCTATTCCCCTGATAAAATAAGCAGTAGGTTTTTTGTCAATGTAAGCACTCCCTGTATTTTCGTTGTTTTTTTCGAGTGCTTGAAAAATATCATTAAGTGTGAGGTTCATTCCCCTGAGCCTCTCAGGATTTACTGCAATTTCGTACTGCTTTACAAAACCTCCATAGCTGTTAATGTCAGCAACTCCAGTCGTTCCAAGCATCTCGCGGCGAACGACCCAATCCTGAATGGTGCGCAGTTCCATTGGAGTAAATTTTTTCTCCAATCCTTTATCAACAGCGAGCCTATACTGGTAAATTTCGCCCAATCCTGATGAAATAGGCGCCAGTTCTATTTTCGCAAGACCAGCAGGTATCGCGTCCTCTGCTTCTTTAAGCCTTTCGCTCAATTGTTGTCTCGCCCAGTAAAGGTCAACACCATCTTTAAACACAACAGTTATAACCGATAACCCAAGTCGGGAAATGGAGCGAAGCTCAATGGTATTTGGTATATTGGCTACGGCCACTTCAATAGGTGCGGTAATAAAACTCTCTACTTCCTGAACAGCCAACGAGGGTGCAAGTGAAATAATCTGTACCTGGTTATTGGTAATGTCGGGAATGGCATCTATGGGCAGTTTGGTTAAGGAGTATGTACCCCAACCGATTAAAGCCACCACAAACAGCCCAACGATAAACTTATTCTTTATCGAAAAATGAATGATACGTTCTATCATACTGTATTATTTTTAATTATTTTCCTTAATCATTTTATAATAATTCTTGAGATTTTCTACATTCTCAAAATATACCACGGCGGGTTGATTTTTTGTTTTCAACCCAATCAAAGCATCTGCTTTACAGATTGGCTTTCCAGTGAGAGCATCATTTGCAAATGCAAATTCTTGAAAATGGTTCTTGATTTTCTGTGCGCAATGGTCGCCGC
>Ga0209800_10003387_pt1 | contig 12746 bp, 9 predicted proteins | sample Higcelweek8metaG_FD_187174 | JGI IMG/M metagenome (GOLD analysis project Ga0209800, IMG submission 187174) | Freshwater pond sediment microbial communities from the University of Edinburgh, under environmental carbon perturbations - High... | ecosystem: Environmental > Aquatic > Freshwater >... | reverse complement strand
GGGCAGGCAGCTTCAAATCTAAATTATTTGTTTGGCTTGCCTATACGTCAGGAACGATTGCACTTCTTTTTATGGTATGGCAGATTACCAGCGAAAGTGATATCAGAGGATTACTTTGTGCGCTTTATTGTATGATAATGGTTATGCTTATGATTCTTTTCTCTTCTGAAAGGAAGATTTCTGTTTTTCCGTGGCTTAAATGCTCAGATTTCATTTCTTCCTTTTCGCGTTATACATATATTGTTTTTTATTCTTTTGGAATTGTGCTTATATTCTTTTCCATAATGGAAGGAATTGTTGAAAACAAGGATTTATGGATCGTGACGTTGCTTTGCATTTTGTTTGCATTAACGTGGCTGATTATAAAAGGAAATCAGAAATGGATTATATTTTTCCATCCATTTATTTCTGCAATCATAGTAATCGGAATTGCCGGATTAGAAATAGTGAGTGAAAATAAAGGACTTGTTGGAGCAGGACTAAGTTTTATCGTATTCCTGATTTACTATTTTATTTGCGACAACAGTAGATTCCGATTAAGAACTATTGTTTCAGATTTGCTATTTATTCCAGTGTGCTGGTTGGCAGGTGGTGGCTGGAAAGGTGATATATCATCTCTTGTTGTGGCCATCTTATGTTTGATGATGTTTATCGTATTAGCAGTTGGTCGAAAAGAAAATACGATTTCTCGCATTGCATGCCATATTGTACCATGGAGCTCTTTATATGTATTGTATTGTGTGAAAGATGTTATTGCACGACCGATAGGGTGGCAATTATTATTACTATTCTTCATTTTTTCCATGCTCTTTACACTACTGGGCATTCTTCATAGTAAAAATGTATTTGTAACAAAACGTTTGATACAACCTTTTTCGGTTATGCTTTGGATTGTGGGTATCGTAGCTGCCTTTATGGATTTCTTTTTTATAAAGAATGGATATCATCCCATTTATCTGTGGATGCTTGCGCTTTATGCGACAGCACAATTATTTCAGTGTATACAAACTTCGCATATTGAAAGGATAAAAGCAGAAGGTGAAAAAACAGTCTATACAGAAAGATTGAGGAGCTCACAGCTTTGGCTTTATCTATCTGGTTTTGGAATTGCATTGTCTATGAGTGCAACTTTATACGAGGTGTTACCAGACGTTCTACGTGTCATAAGGTTATCTGTTCCGATGTTGGTGATAGTAATCGTTTTGCTTGCTTTCCTAATAAGTTCTAAAATGCAGAAAGTGACGGGATGTTTAAAAAATACTGTCTGGCACTTGCTTATGATTATGCTATATGCATATCTTGTGATTATAATATTATTATGGAGGGTAGATTCTCTTTTGCCAGTGGGAATTGGAATTATGCTGTTCATAATCAATTTGATATGTTATTGGTCGCTTCACAGATGGAAGAATACGATTGCAGGATTTGTTTCAGTATTTCTATTTTATAGTATTGCAGACAGATTGCTTAAAGATACGACCTTCAGTGACAACCTACAGTATATTGTATGGGAAATTGTGTTTATGCTACTTCTATTTTTGAGCAGATGCATCTATCCACAGGTCTGCCACTATATTAAAAAAGAAAATAATGTAAGAAGCGGGTATCTGCTTGACTGGATAGGGATAGGCATTTTAGGAATACCTTGTATCATGCTTATATCAAATAATCGCATATGGGAGTTCATAGCAATTTTTCTATTAATAGGATTTGTCCTTAATTTTCTGGGCAGAAGCAATCCAAAAGCCAATAAATTTATTTATACTGTTGTTATGATTCTGCTGTGTGTTGCATGGTGGTGGCAGCCATTTATGAAAATACCAGACTTGTATAGGGCAGAGATAAATATGCTTCCCCTTCTATTATCTGCGTTTTGCTTTTACAGGGTAATTTGGAAAGAGGAAAGAACAAGTACAGTATGGGGTTTTTACATAACGGTGGGAGGGTGCGCCCTATGGCAGTTTTGCGAAATAGTATTTGCAAAACAGGAACCTTTTGATATTCGGGCTCTTATTTTGGGGACGCTTTTATTAACAGTAGCAGCAGGAATCAAAAAGAACAAGCCACTAATTGTCCTTTCCATTGGGACACTGCTTGCAAGCCTGATAGCATCAGATGCTGCCTATAATTATTGTGCCTTCAATACTGCGGTTATATTAAATTATCTGCTCGTTCTTTTCATCGCCGCAATTTGTTATTGGACAATGTATCGCATTAAGAATACTGTTTTTGGATGTATACCAGTGATGGTAGTATTAGTTCTTGTATATAAACTGACGTGTATATTGGAATTTAATAAAAATGTAGTGGCAGTTACATGGCTACTGGTATATGTGGCAATGCTAGTATTAAGTCGTTTTCTGCATCATAGGGTTTTTGAAATATCGACGGAAACGGCAGATAATGTGCCGGCCAATAAGACAGTAGGGGTAGACTGGCATGTGATGTTAAGCATTATTCCTACTTTTATCTTACTGATGCAGCAGCAGGAGGGCTGGCAGTTCTGTGGCATGATTATGGCAGCAGTATATTGCATTGCATTGTATAAGAGGATTCATAAACACATAGATCAGCTATTATTGACAGTAGCAGCAATTTTGTTTTGTATTGCATGGCTGACACAACCTTTTATACAGGTACCTGAATTGTATTTATCGGAATGGTATATGATGCCACTCGTGTTGCTTGCTTTTACTCTCTATAAATGGATTTGGAAAAATCATGAGTCTGTGATGTCATGGGTTTTTTGCCTCACTGTGGCAATATGTTTGCTATGGCAGGGAATTGACGCTATTTTAAGCAAAGAATTATTTGATGTCATAGTACTTGGGTTGCTGTCATTATTCATACTGTTAGTGTCATTTTGGAAAAAACGAAAAAGATGGTTTCTTCTTTCTGGAATCATATTAATTATGCTGGCAGTATATCTCTCGAGGGAATTCTGGCTGAGTATTGCATGGTGGATCTATTTGCTGGCAACAGGAGTTATCTTAATTATACTTGCCTCGTTTAATGAGTATTACAAAAAAAAGGGGGAAAAGTCAAACAGTAAAATCAAACGCTTAATGCAGGAATGGACATGGTGACATGCATTGTTTTTTCTGACAGGTTTGCATTTATTTTGATACAAATTAATACAAATATTATGAGATACGGACATTGCATACCAATGTCCGCGTGAGAAAAACAAATGTCGTTATTTTTGCATTTTTCTCTTGTACAATTGCATTTCATGTAATATACTGATTCAAGTTAAAGCAACTGCAAATAATAGAAAAGTCAAAGGGGAAATAAAATGGCGTTAACATTATCAAAAAAAGCAATGGCTGTAAAGGCATCTTCGACACTTGCAATTACTGCAAAGGCGAAGGAAATGAAAGCAAATGGAATTGATGTGGTCGGATTTGGAGCTGGTGAACCAGACTTTAATACGCCAGAAAATGTGTGTGGAGCTGCAATTGAAGCAATTACATCTGGATTCACAAAGTATACCCCTGCATCGGGAACGATGGAATTAAAGGAAGCTGTCTGCGATAAATTCAGAGAGTTTAATCATCTTGACTATAAACCAAATCAGATTGTGATTAGTAATGGTGGAAAGCATTCTCTCTCAAATGTATTTGATGCAATATTAAATCCAGGAGATGAGGTAATAATTCCATCACCATATTGGCTAAGTTATCCAGAGATGGTGAAATTATCCGATGGTGTGCCTGTGTATATTGTTGGACCTAAAGCACAGGGTTATAAGGTTACTGCAAAACAGGTAGAAGAAGCAATTACGGATAAAACAAAGGCCCTCATACTAAATTCACCAAGTAATCCAACAGGGATGATTTATTCAGAAGAGGAATTGCGTGCAATTGCTGATGTTGTCGTTAAAAATGACATTATGGTTGTTGCAGATGAGATGTATGAGTATCTCGTTTATGGTGAAGACAAGCATGTGAGCATCGCTTCTTTTAATGAAGAAATCTATAAAAGAACGATTACATGTTCAGGTTTATCAAAGAGTTATGCCATGACAGGCTGGAGAATCGGTTATACCGGTTCTAGTGTTGAAATTGCAAAATTAATGTCATCTATTCAAAGCCATGCAACTTCAAATCCAAATTCCATCGCACAGAAAGCGGCACTAGAGGCATTAAAAGGGCCACAAAAAGACATGGAAATTATGAGAGTTGAATTTAATAAGAGGCGGATTTATATGTATGAAAGAGTATCAAAGATGCCATATATCTCAGCTCTTGAGCCTAAAGGCGCTTTTTATCTGTTTGTAGATGTTCAAGATTTGATGGATAAAGATTATAAAGGAGAAAAGATTGCTAATACGGAGCGTTTAGCGGATATCTTATTAGAAGACTATTCGGTAGCAGTTGTTCCCTGTGCAGATTTTGGCTTTCCACGTAATTTCCGATTATCCTATGCCATTTCAATTGAACAGATCCAAAAGGGACTTGACAGGATTGAAGAGTTTTTGAAAGGATTATAAAATATGCTGGAAAAACATAAACGTATTGGAAGAACATTGATTCATAAAGGTAATATCACAGAATATTATGAAGATGCAATATTGCTACCTGACGGAAGAGAAACAACATTTGACTTTATCAAACATATTGGTGCTGCGGCAATCGTACCAGTTATGGACGATGGAAGGATACTTATGGTAAAGCAATATCGTAATGCTATAGATAGCTATACTTTAGAGATTCCGGCAGGCGGACGTAATGGAATAGAGGAACCGACACTGGATACAGCGTTCAGGGAACTAGAAGAGGAAACGGGATATCGTACGAGCAATATGATTCCGCTGGTTAGTTTATACACTTCAGTAGCATTTTGTAATGAAAAAATCGATGTATATCTGGCGAGAGATTTAGTAAAATCGCAGCAGAATTTAGATGAGGACGAGTATATTGAGGTACAAGCGTATGCGCTTGATGAATTGGTAGAAATGATATATAGAGGCGATGGGATTGCTGATGCAAAGACCATGCTTGCATTACTGGCATATAAAAATAAATACTGTTAATTCAAAAATCATAAGCAAAACTGTCACCATAATGGAGGCAGTTTTTTTAGTTTGCATAACAGTAATCTGGCAAAAAGTTATGTAAATCCAAATTTGTTTGTAATTAATTAAAATTATTTTTTGGAGAATTTTACAACATATAGTGATATAAAAAAAATAATGAAACGATATCTTGTACTTTCAAATAAAAAACCTTGAAATGCCCCAAAATATGCAAAAATACCATTTGCTTTTCTTTTAAATTCTGCTTATAATGTTAAATGTAAGTGTTTTGTGAGACATACAAAATGAGATGAGGGAAGGGTTTTACACTGAATGGAGCAAGAAATATTAGGATTCATAACCTATTTACATAATGTGAAGAAAACTTCAAATAATACAGAAATGTCTTACAAAAGAGATCTATATAAACTGTTAAAGTTTATGGATGATCAGGGAATTATTAAGGTGGATAAAATTACGGTAACAAATCTTAACGCATATATTCTTAATATGGAAAAAAGTGGATTTGCTGCTGCGACGATTTCTCGTAATATTGCTTCTATGAAGGCATTTTTTCATTTTTCATTCAAAGAAGGATATATCAAAGAAGATCCGTCAGAGGCATTAAGATCCCCTAAAATAGATAAGAAGATACCAGAAGTACTAACACCATCGGAAGTGGTTTTCCTGTTGGAACAGCCAAAGGGAAACACACCGAAAGAAGCCAGAGATAAAGCTATGCTTGAGTTGTTATATGCGACAGGTATCCGTGTGTCTGAGTTAATTGGTCTCCATGTGAATGATGTTAACATGCAGATGGGGTATATTGTATGCAAGGATATAAACAAAGAAAGAATAATTCCTTTTGGGATGGAAGCAAAACATGCACTTGCTAAGTACCTTGAAGCGTCAAGAGAGGCAATGATAGAGGATAAGAACTCAAAAATACTTTTTGTAAATTGCTCAGGCAAACCAATGAGTAGACAGGGTTTTTGGAAATTAATAAAGTATTATGCAAAAAAGGCAGGTATTTCAACTGATATTACACCACATACACTGCGACATTCATTTGCGGCACATTTAGTTGAAAATGGAGCAGACCTTCGCTCAGTGCAGGAGATGCTGGGTCATTCGGATATTTCTACAACACAGATTTATGCGAGCATGAATCACAACAGAATCCGAGAAGTATATGCAAAAGCACATCCGCGTGGATAATATAAGAATTATAAAAAATGGAACCGAGTAGGTTCCATTTTTTAACTGATGCATTATAATATGTTGACAGAACAATTAGGTGGTGCTATCATAATGTATGAATTCGTATGGGTTTACTAGGAAATGATTATAGTAGTTAAAAAATCTTTCCTTTTTGTAAACAAAAGCAATAGAAAGGAAGTTGAAAATTATGGATAATAATAAAGAAAAATCTTTTATTTATTTGGATAATGCAGCCACAACAAAGACTGCACCAGAAGTTGTGGAAGCAATGATACCTTATTTTACAAAACTTTATGGTAATCCAAGTAGTATATATGAACTGGCATCTTCTAGCAAGAGAGCAGTTGCAGAGAGCAGGGAAACAATTGCACATACAATTGGTGCAGATGTAAATGAGATCTATTTTACAGCAGGTGGTTCTGAATCAGATAATTGGGCACTTATCGCAACAGCAGAGGCATATGAAAGTAAGGGCAAACATATTATCACTTCTAAGATAGAGCATCATGCAATATTGCATACCTGTGAATATCTGCAGAAGAGAGGATTTGAGATATCCTATATCAATGTTGATGAGAATGGTGTGCTTAAGCTAAATGAATTAGAAAAAGCAATTCGTCCGGATACCATATTGATTTCTGTTATGTTTGCCAATAACGAAATTGGAACAATACAGCCAATAAAAGAAATAGGCGAAATTGCAAAAAAACATAACGTATTATTTCATACCGATGCTGTGCAGGCATTTGGTCAACTGCCGATTAATGTAGACGAATATAAAATTGATATGATGAGTGCGAGTGGACATAAGCTGAATGGGCCTAAAGGGATCGGATTTCTTTATGTAAGAAAGGGTATCAAAATTCGTTCGTTTATTCATGGTGGCGGGCAAGAAAGAAGCCGACGTGCGGGAACGGAAAATGTACCAGGTATTGTGGGCCTTGCAAAAGCTGCCGAACGCGCAGTCAATACAATGCAATCCCGTGCAGAAAAAGAAACGGAACTAAGGGATTACTTGATAGAAAAAGTTTTAAAGGAAATACCTCATGTGAGACTTAATGGAGATCAGGCCATGAGACTTCCTAACAATATTAATATCAGTTTTCGATTTGTAGAAGGAGAATCATTATTGATTATGCTTGATATGGAAGGCATATGTGGTTCTAGTGGTTCAGCATGTACATCAGGTTCACTTGATCCATCGCATGTGCTTCTGGCGATTGGATTACCGCATGAGATCGCACACGGTTCGCTTAGATTGACACTAAGCGAAGAGAATACAAAAGAAGAAATGGATATTGTGCTGGAAAAAGTGAAGATCATAGTGGAGAAACTGAGAAAGATGTCTCCTTTGTACGAGGATTTTATGAAAGCATGATAATATAGTAATAAAAATAGGAATGTTAATGATAGGAGGAAGAAAGATGTACTCAGAAAAAGTAATGGATCATTTTTCAAATCCACGAAATGTGGGAGAAATAGAGAATGCAAGTGGAATAGGAACGGTTGGCAATGCGAAGTGTGGCGATATTATGCGTATCTATTTAGATATTGATGACAATCAGATTATTCGCGATTGTAAGTTCAAAACATTTGGTTGTGGTGCCGCTGTGGCGACTAGTTCCATGGCTACGGAGCTTGTAAAGGGAAAATCAATTCAAGAAGCAATGCAGATTACAAATAAAGCAGTGACAGAGGCATTAGACGGACTTCCTCCTGTAAAGGTACATTGCTCATTGCTTGCCGAAGAGGCAATTCATGCTGCATTATGGGATTATGCTGAAAAGCATGATATTCAAATCGAGGGACTTAAGAAGCCAAAGAGCGATGTACATGAGGGTGAAGAGGACCGTGAAGAATATTAATATGAATAAACAAAAAGTGGTAGTAGGAATGTCTGGTGGTGTGGATTCATCGGTAGCAGCATATTTGCTAAAAGAGCAAGGTTATGATGTGATCGGCGTCACAATGCAGATATGGCAGAGTGAAAAAGAAGAGGTAATAGAGGACAATGGGGGGTGCTGTGGGCTATCGGCGGTAGATGATGCGCGACGCGTCTCACAGATGCTTGAAATACCCTATTATGTTATGAATTTCAAATCAGAATTCAAGAAGCATGTCATGGATTATTTTGTAGAAGAATATCTTCATGGCAGGACACCTAATCCATGTATTGCCTGCAATCGCTATGTGAAGTGGGAGGCACTTCTGAATAGGAGCATCAGTATAGGAGCGGACCTGATAGCGACAGGACACTATGCCAGAATAGATAGACTACAAAACGGTCGTTATGTACTGAAAACTTCAGTGACCCAAGCCAAGGATCAGACCTATGCACTTTACAATTTAAACCAGAATCAGCTGGCACATACCCTTATGCCAGTTGGGGAGTATACAAAGGAAGAAATCAGAGGAATTGCTGAAAAAATAGGACTCTGTGTGGCGCAAAAACCAGATAGTCAGGAAATATGTTTTATTCCTGATCATGATTATGGTAAATTTATTCGTGAAACGGCGGGAAAACGTGTGCCAGAGGAAGGAAACTTTATTTTTGCTGATGGAACCGTGATTGGTAGGCATAGAGGTATTATTTATTATACAGTTGGTCAACGCAAGGGTTTAGATTTGGCAATGGGATATCCTGTTTTTGTGACAGAAATCAGACCTGAAACGAACGAGGTTGTAATCGGTAAAGCAGAAGATGTTTTTACGAATCAACTTTTGTGCAATCAGATTAATATGATGGCAGAAGAACAGATTCCATTAGAAAAACGTGTACGCGCTAAAATACGATATAGTCATGCGGGTGAAATGTGTACCATTAAACAGGGTGGAAAACAAGAACTTTTGGTAGAGTTTGATAAACCAGTCAGAGCAGTTACGCCAGGACAGGCGGTCGTGTTTTATGATGGAGATTATGTGTACGGCGGCGGAACCATTTGCTAATGAAACTGCAGCAGAATGGAGAATCGGAAATTACAATTTAACAAAACTTGGAATGCGGTTTTCAAATATAGTATAATATTGAAAACCGCTTTTTTTAAGAATTGCTTCGGCTCTATCAAATTCATATGTAATATAGTCAGGTGTATGGGCATCAGAACCAAGGGTTATAATTTCGCCACCGAGTTCTTTATAGCGTTTGATAATAGTTTCAGTAGGATTTGGATGCCCAAGACCATACCGCAACCCTCCAGTATTGATTTCAATTCCCTTCCCTTTTTGAATGATGACCTTGAGTATTTCATCTAAAATGTCTGCATACTTCTCATAAGAGTAGTACAGATTTTTATTTGGACCATAGCGTACAATATAATCAAGATGACCATAAACATCATAGGTATCAAACAATCTGACGCTTTCTAATTCGGACTCAAAATAGCGAAGGTAGGAAGCATCCTCACTGCGCCCTTGAAAGTAGGCGGGATAATAAGGGTCAATCCTGTCAACCACATGTGAAGAACCTAGAATAAAGTCAAATTTATTTTGATTTACATAATTCTGATACTGATCAGTCAAATGTGGCTGCAGACCAAGTTCTATGCCAAATAATATGTTAATTTTCCCCTTATAGAGTTCCTTTAGTTTACATAATTCTGAATAGTAAAGAGAAAGATCGACTTCGAAATTTGAAGTCCCTTTTTCTGACGCAGGGAAATCAATATCCTCGTGTTCCGTAAAACACATAGCCAGTAAGCCTAAAGAAATGCCTTTTTTCACCATAGCCAACATTGGCGTATCGCTGTCACTTGAATGTTCTGTATGTAAATGAAAATCATATTTTATCATAGCCGGCTCCTTTTATAGTAAACAGTATAGCGTATTTTTATGAAAAATAATATATAAAAAATAGGAATAATCATGTCATTTCATTGGTATAAATGTAAAAAAGACGTTATTATTAGATATAGTACAAAAAAGCACTTGAATTTTATGCATAGATTTAGTAGAATAAATCTGCTGATAATTTTTGGCGTGATTTTTGCGCTTACATTATAACACAGCATAGAAATGTGCTTGTGCATATTAACAGTAACCCAATAATACTATATATTTTAGGAGGAATTTCAAATGGCAGTAAGAGTAGCAATTAATGGATTTGGCCGTATTGGTCGTCTTGCATTCAGACAGATGTTTGGTGCAGAAGGTTATGAAGTAGTAGCAATCAATGATTTAACAAGCCCCAAAATGCTTGCACATTTGTTGAAGTATGATTCATCACAGGGAAAATATGCTTTAGCTGATAAGGTTGAAGCAGGTGATGATTCTATTACAGTTGATGGAAAGAAAATTACAATTTATAAAGAAGCAAATGCAGCAAATCTTCCATGGGGAGAGCTTAAAGTAGACGTAGTTCTTGAATGTACAGGTTTCTATACATCAAAAGAAAAATCAATGGCACACATCAATGCAGGCGCTCGTAAGGTTGTTATTTCAGCACCAGCAGGAAACGATCTTCCTACCGTTGTTTTCAATGTTAACCACGATATCCTTAAAGCTACAGATGATGTTATTTCAGCAGCATCTTGTACAACAAACTGTTTAGCACCTATGGCAAAAGCATTAAATGATTTAGCAAAAATCCAGAGTGGTATCATGAGTACAATTCATGCTTACACAGGAGACCAGATGCTTCTTGACGGACCTCACAGAGGCGGCGATTTAAGAAGAAGCCGTGCAGGCGCTGCAAATATCGTTCCTAACTCTACAGGCGCAGCAAAAGCGATTGGTTTAGTTATTCCTGAATTGAATGGCAAATTAATCGGTTCAGCACAGCGTGTTCCTGTATCTACAGGTTCTACAACAATCCTGATTGCAGTTGTTAAAGGAATTGTTACAAAAGACCAGGTAAATGATGCAATGAAAGCTGCTGCTACAGAGTCTTTTGCATACAACACAGATGAAATCGTTTCAAGCGATATCATCGGAAGTACTTATGGTTCAATCTTTGATGCAACACAGACTATGGTAGCTCCTATGGAAAGTGGAGATACACAGGTTCAGGTTATTTCATGGTATGATAATGAAAATTCTTACACATCACAGATGGTTAGAACAATCAAATACTTCTCAGAATTGAAATAGTTCTGTCACATTAATGATCTTTACGGGTCCGGCCTCATGGGCCGGACCTTTTTTAAAATCAAAGGAGGATTCAATTATGGGTTTAAACAAAAAATCAGTAGATGATATTAACGTAAAGGGACAGCGAGTACTCTGCAGATGTGATTTCAATGTACCTTTAAAAGAGGGCGTTATTACAGACAATAATCGTTTGACAGCAGCACTTCCTACAATTAAGAAATTGATTGCAGACGGTGGTAAGGTTATTCTCTGTTCACATTTAGGAAAACCTAAAGGAGAGCCAAAGCCTGAATTGTCATTGGCGCCTGTAGCAAAAGCACTTACCGAATTATTAGGGCAAGAAGTGAAATTTGCTGCTGATAACGAAGTGGTTGGTGTAAATGCAAAAGCGGCTATTGAAGCGATGAAAGACGGAGACGTTATCTTGCTTGAAAATACACGCTATAGGATTGAAGAGACAAAGAACGGAGAAGCATTTTCAAAAGAATTGGCTTCTATCTGTGATGTATTTGTGAATGATGCTTTTGGTACAGCACACAGAGCGCATTGCTCAAATGTAGGTGTGGCTGAACTTGTTGATACAGCGGTTGTAGGATACTTAATGCAAAAAGAAATTGATTTTCTTGGTAATGCAATAGATGATCCAGTAAGACCTTTTGTAGCTATTTTGGGTGGCGCAAAGGTGGCTGATAAGTTGAATGTTATTTCTAATCTGCTTGACAAGTGCGATACACTTATCATTGGCGGAGGAATGGCATTTACCTTTTTGAAAGCAAAAGGATATGAGGTAGGAAATTCATTAGTAGATAATGAAAAAGTGGAATATTGTAAAGAAATGATGGAAAAAGCTGAAAGACTTGGTAAAAAGCTTTTACTCCCTGTTGATACTACAATTGCAGCAGGTTTTCCTAATCCAATTGATGCTGAGATCGAAGTTTCTGATGTAGCTTCTGATGTTATTCCAGCGAATATGGAAGGGTTAGATATTGGACCAGAAACAGCAATACTATATGCAGAGGCAGTTAAGTCTGCAAAGACGGTTGTATGGAATGGACCAATGGGAGTATTTGAAAATCCTATTCTTGCAAAAGGTACGATTGCTGTAGCAAAAGCACTTGCTGAAACAGATGCGACAACGATTATTGGCGGTGGTGATTCAGCAGCGGCAGTTAATCAGTTAGGCTTTGGAGACAGAATGACACATATTTCAACAGGTGGCGGTGCTTCACTGGAGTTTCTTGAAGGCAAGGAATTGCCAGGCGTTGTAGCAGCTAACGATAAATAAGAAAAGAGGATATTATAATGGCAAGAAAAAAAATTATTGCTGGAAATTGGAAAATGAACATGACGCCAAGTGAGGCGGTTGCTCTTATTAATGAATTAAAACCACTTGTGGCATGTGAGTATGCCGATGTAGTGTTTT
>Ga0209800_10003385_pt1 | contig 12751 bp, 7 predicted proteins | sample Higcelweek8metaG_FD_187174 | JGI IMG/M metagenome (GOLD analysis project Ga0209800, IMG submission 187174) | Freshwater pond sediment microbial communities from the University of Edinburgh, under environmental carbon perturbations - High... | ecosystem: Environmental > Aquatic > Freshwater >... | reverse complement strand
CCGGTCTGTAGTGCCTGTAGTTCCTGATTGATCTTTCCGTAGGTTGCATCGTCCACAACACCATCTTGCACAAAGCCGTACTTAGCCTTGATTTGGTTGACAACCGTAACCATAGTGTTGCCGTACTTACCGTCACAGCCTGTCTTTAGCGGAAGTCCGTTCTCGTCTTTCAGAACCATGTCCGAGAAAGCACCGATATTATAGCCGATCTTCTTAACGGCAATCTGCAATCCGTAAACGATCTGTCCGGTTGCACCAAGTCTTAGTTCCATAGAATCAACCTCTTTCCAGCCGTAGTATGTTGCCATTGCATCGACTTTTGCTTCTGCTATCTGCTGTCTGACATTAGGATCGGACAGCATTTCCCTTGTAGCAGGATGCGTATGAAATCCATTTTCCGCAAGCCATGTATCTGAACATCCAGCCGCCATTGCTCTGCCAAGAACACCGTAGGCATCGTTACCGTAGCTGTTTGCTGCGTGTGCTACAGGGTATGCAATAGTGTTGAGAATCTTTGCAGTTACCTGTGCAATTTGCAGACATACGCCGTCACCAGGATTCTTGACCGTTCTGTAAACGGTAACACGATTGGCAGTGCCTTTTACCGGCGCTGCTTCTGCGTTTGAATGTTCGAATACGGCTAAGTCGCATCCTGTGCAAGCTGCTTGAACGGCTGCATATGATGTATTGGTAACGAGGAATGTCTTCGTTTCTTGACCGTATTTATCTGTGGCATACTTGGCTTCTCGTGTAGCTAAGTCGAACATGGACAAGTCCTCGTTGTAACCCATCCATATCTTTGCGCCTGTAACGTGTCCTGCTCCAAAGACAACAACTGTCATAGTAGTACCTCTTATTGTTCGTAAATAATCTTTAATCCATATGCCGCCGCCACATCATGTTCAATCTGGCAACCTCTGGTTTGTTCCCATCCTTTACACAAGTAAACCGTGTTGCATAGACTCATGTTCTCCAGGGATTTAGCAAGAAAACAAAGCGGTATGTTGCATACTCCACGAGCCTGCATCTGTTCGTCCGAATACCATTCATCAGTAAACAGTGTGTTTACAACTTCATAGCCTTTGGAATGAAGAAAACTGATTGCGCGTTCTCTTGTTTCGACAATCTCAGAATCTTTTTTCCCGCGCATGGGTTGAGAAATCATAGCTTTCATAATTGTTTCTCCTTTACGGTCACATCAATCTCCGTCTTGCTCTGGCAAGCAAAAGTTCGCTAGTACACTTTCCGCAACGTCTAAAGAACTTGCGCCAGCACCAGCACCAGCGCATTTTATTTCTTGACTTCTGTAGTTGTTGCGGTAGTTTTCGCGTATGCAGCAGAGGTAATGCCAAGCAGAGTACCGAGAAACAAGTCGATTGCAGCTAGAGTTGCTCCGATAGGAACGGCAAAGGGCAAGCCCCAGATACCGGCAATTGCAAGCCAAAGAGTTGTAATGGCTGGAATGGCTGTAGCTGCGATCCATTTAAGAGTGTCATAAGTTTTGTTTGTCATTTGTTCTATCCTCGCTTTCTTATGCTTGCGTATCTTTGAAAATGCTTTCGTCAATCACGATGTGAGCGGCATCCGCTCGTTCTGCATTTGTGTTCTTGGCATGAATAGGTTCCATGCCAACGCCTCGTCTTAGGTTGTCAATGTTTATTTCATAATACTTTTTAACCTCCCCGTTTATTTCTATGCCCATATGTTTAGCCAGTTCGCGAATAGCACCTATCATAGCGATCTGGCCAAGGTATAAGTTCGCTCTCAGTCCAGCATCCTCTACCCTTCCAGATTGCCTTTCTTTGTCCATGTTGTCAAGTCTGCTGGAAATTCCACCCATCCTATCGTCTAGTTCTGTTTGACCTCTACATAGTTTATGCAACATATTCATAACTTCGTTTTTCTTATCCAATTTAGCTTGCCTTCTTTTCTTAAAACGCTCATGAATTTCGATAAAGACTTTGAAAACAGCCCACGTTGTAAGAACACCACCGAATCCCCAGAGAACAGTCGTTACTACATCTTTCGCCGCTGCATCCATGTTATGCTTCTCCTTTATGTCTAAATCAAGTTCTGTCATTTTTGTATCTTCCTCTTTCCTTATTGTACAATATGTGCAAAATCAGGGCTGTTCCGTACCTGTACTGTACTTGTCCTTCATTTCTGCCCTAACATCTTCGTAAATCTTGGCAAAAGCCTTTGCCTTTGCTTCGTCTGTCATTCTACTGTAGTCTGCTTTCGACATAAGCAGTTCCAGTTTGTTGTAGTAGCCTTGCCCTACGTCCGTAAGGTATTGCTCGTATTCTTTTGCAGACAAGTCAAAAGTATTGTCCACAATAGTAGGCAGAGCCTTGCGGCCTATGCTTTCCTTCGTGTTCTCGTAAACGTCTATTACCGCTTTCGTTACATCGTCTGTGCTTGCCTTTGTTTTGAAAAATGGGCTTGCGAAGTTAAGCACAAGACGTTCAAACAGTCCAGCAGGGCCGAGAACCGATTGAGTGACCGGCCTTCCCCAGATATCTACTTTCTTGGGTAATGCAAAGGTCATGAACGGCAAGAACTCTGCCGCTCTCATAATCATTTGGCTTGCTGCGTCACCGCTATATGCGTTCCTAACGTAAGGATCAACGACTTTGTTAAATCGCTTGAGAATGGTTGGGAACGACTGGAATAGCCAGTCCGTACCCTGTTGTTTTAGACGCTCTAGTTTGCTTTGGTCGTACTTGTTGCTGAAAGCATCGTCCAGATTGTCTATCAGGGAACCGGCAAGCATAGCATCGAAAGAACTGTCCAGAACACCACCTAAGACGTTTGTAAAGCTACCGCCACGTTCTATGGACTGCCAAATATTAGCACCCATCATAAGACCAGCGGCAACCGGCTGTAGCCAGTCTATGGACAAGGAACCAACGCCAGGAATACGCAAAGAGTATGCCCTTCTTCCTTGTAGTTTCCACAACTCTCTTTCCTTTTCTTCTTTCGGCGGCGCACCATCCATAAAGCCGAACATTGCTAAGAAGAATCCAAGCGGAACCGTAGTGACTGTTCCTACAAGTGCTTGCGAAAGCCGTTTAATCAAGAACGACTTTTCATCGTCAGACATTTTTACAACTTCGCCAGTCTTCTTGCTGGTACGTTTGTTTTGTGCTGTCTTGAAAGCCATTTCACCAAGCGTTTCAATCAAGGCATAAGGACTGAACTTAAACCCTTCTGTCGTGATTGCAATGCCTGTCGTAACAAAAGGAATCGTAAAGTCTATAGCCTGTCTTAACAACAAACCATTCTTAGCTGCACGTTTTGCTTCTGCTAATTTACCTTTAGCGGTTAAGTCGGCAATCTTCTTTTTTCTAAAAGTCGCCTTGCGCAGATTGGATATTATTTCGCTTCCAAGAACAAGCGTTCTGAATGTTCTGACACTTGCGACTTCCTTCGCTTCTTCCATAGCAGTTTCAATCATCTTTTCCTTTACATCTGACGGTAAAGATTCTTTGTAGTTCAAAGCAACCAGTTTGTTGTACATCCTTCGAGCAAAATGGTCTTTGAACATCCAAGTATCGCCTAAAGGCGGTATTTTCAGTTTCCCGATCCTACCTTCATTCAATATTTTATGCGGCAGTTTGATAAACTTATCGACGCTTTCGTTTTTGAAGTATTGCTTTTCAATGTTCATAACTTGACTTAATGTGTACTTCGAGGTATTGCGAACGTATCTAGCAATCTGTTCTTCTGATGCGTGTTTAAGAACGGCACGTCCTGCATCGCTATCTGCAACAACGTCCTCTACCTTATCTCCTGCAAAGCGGTATTCTTCGGATACACCGGCACGTTTCAAAAGATAGTTGGCAACCTTGTCTGTAGGATTATACAATGTCTTTGCCGTTATGTTGCTCATCATGTTTTTGATAAAGCTGGCAGGATTCATAAGCAAGTTGAACCGGCGAATAGCGTTGTATTGTTCTAGTTTAGTTGATTTCAAAGCCTTGCCCAACTTAGTTGCAAGTTCATCGTATAGTTCGTCCACTCTTGTCTGATCTTTCGTAACAGCTATAATCTTCATGGTATCATAGATGTCTTTTATCATTTCAGGCGAAAGTTCTGAAACATTTAATTTCTTTGCCCAGAAACTTTGAATTTCAGGCACGTCTAATGCTTGGGTATATGTTGCTTCAATCAGTTTGTTGATATAGGACTCTTGTACATCCTTTGTTTCTTTAATAACAGGCGTATCAAGAAACTGCTTTGCCAGTTTCAACATGACACTCTTGCGCTGTTCTTCCATGCGTTCTTTGAACAACTTGCGCATATATTTGTCCAGATACTCTACGCCTGTCTTTCCTAACTGTGGCATATTTATAGCAAGTTGCTGAACAAAATCGTTAAAAGTAGCGTTCTTGGCAAAGTAAAACTCTTTAGCGTACTGTCCAACGGTCTTGTCCATACTCTTTATGTTGTCTATAATCACTTTGGACATGAACTTGTTAGCAGATATGGGATTGGCTTTAGTATCAAGATAATCTATTAGTGCAGTAGCATCCTTGTATCCAGGTTCGTTCCTGATAATGTCTTGAGCCTGATCCCAGACTTCCGAATACTCAACGCGATTAAGAACGATATCTGCAAGAACATCAAAAGAACTGGCAGGAATCGCTTTGTCTTTCTGCTGCGCCACTTCCTTGTATTTGGAAAATAGGCGATTTATCATCTTAGTAATCTCGTCAGGGCTTTTCTTTTCCCTGTATAAGCGGTTTACATCTTCTTTTATCCTCTTTGCAAGGCGCTTCTCCGGAGATAAAGGCTCCTTTTCTTTCTTTTCTGCCGGTTCTTTTACGGACTCTGTTGCTTTATCCATGTCTTCCGATGCGTTCTCTAATGCAGTCTGCCTAGCCGTGTTTATTGCATCTACTGTTACTTTGACCTTATTATCCAGTTCAACCTTCTTGATAGGGTCTAGCTGCTCGTTGAAGTCATTGATGATGTGTCTTGCTCTATATTCTGGCCACAGCAATTTGTAGACAATAAAAGCAGAACGAATAATACGTCCGCTTTCCGTCAGCCCTTGCGAGATTTGTTTCAGTATTCTGTCTCCGCTTGCTACGTCACCGCTTTCGATAATCTTCTGCGCCCCAAGGCTGGCGGCAATTACGTCTACAGCATCATACTTAGCGTGCTTAGACACGATGTTTCTTGCCAACTGATTTGTATAGCTAATATAGTCGTTCTTGTGCTGGTCCATGCGCTTGTATGCTTCTGCTATTTGTGCTTCGTCAGCAATAGTACGATGGAACAAGTCTGCTGTACTAATGGAATCCTCTAGCTTCTTCTGGATTTTAGGATCGTTTGTGTTCCGAAGAATATCGACCATGTTCATAATATATCGATTAACAGCCGTACCTTCCGGCGCAAGGTTCATTTTTTGCGCCCAAGACTGGTAAGCAAGCAACTGTAGATAACCACCAACAATCTGTTCTGAATTGAGAACCTCGTTGCCTTGGATATCCACTTTTGTCTTAATCATGGCTGTATAGATATCTTTAGCAGTCTTTAACGGAGCAAGTTCTTTCTGCGCTTCTTCCGTCTTTACCCATTCCTCTACGTCTGCACGAATGTCTTTCCCTGTCTTAGCTTTCTGGAAAATGTCTTTGCGCGTAATAGACGGAGCCTTTGCCGCTTCTTGTGCTACAACCTTAGGTTGGATTATCGGTTCCGCTTTGTATACAGGCTGTTCCTGCGGCTGTGCTGTAGGCTGTTCGACAACCGTTTGTTCCTGCTGGTCTATGTCGTTTATGTCCAGAAGCTGTTTCCACAAATCAGTTCCAGACTTGAACGTATCTGTTCTTGTTGTTTCAGATACAATACCTTCTCCTGCTTTTATGAGTCTATCCATAAAAGTAATTGTTTCTGGATCACCTCTTGCGCTATCGTAAAGACGTTTTCTTTCAGCCTTTAATTGGTCAATAATGCTGGACAACTTTTCAGGGGTCTGCTTTCTCATGTCTTCGATGATGATCTGCTCTTGCGATGCCTGTGTAGGCGTCTGTGCGCCTGTTGTAGCCACTTCCTGCTCTAAAGTAGATAAATTACCTTGCTCTGCTTCGGAAGGGCTAGAAACGGCTTCTACAGGGCTTGTCGCGAGTGCTGCGTCTTCTGGTTTTACTATCTCGTTGTAGTAGTCCGTAAACTGTTGGTCTTCTTGTTCCAAATCTAATAGGCTTTCTGGTTCCGCTTGCTTTTGCGTAATGGAAAAAGCAGCCGCTTTCTGTGCAACTTCCTTGTCCAATGTGTGCGCAGTATCGTTGGCATAATCCTTCTTGATTGTCTCGCCCAACTTGTTTACGTTCTCCGGCGTAGGATTCTCTTTGGCTTTCTCTGCGGCTTTGTATGTTTCCTGATATTCTGTAACGCCTTTTGTACCGGACATGATACCGGCTGTAAAGAAAGCACCTACCATTGACTGTGCAATGCCCTCTGCGGTAATAAGACCGCCTTGATTCTGATAGACGGTAAACAGAGGATCGTTCTTGTTTGTCGTGTATTTAGCCATGATACCCTGACCTATGGCAGACAGGTATTCTTCTGCCGCTTCTAAGCCACCTTCTTCTATAAGATTGAGTATAATATTCTTAATAGAGCCACCGGAAGTAGCTGCACCGAACCGGAATATCTGTTCGGATGCAGCTTCTATCAAGGCAGAACCGACAGAGTTGTAAACAATGTTCCTTGCTTCTTCTTCGGTTATGTCTCGACCTTCGGAAGCAGCTTTTTTTACAGCATCGTAATACTTCTGTTCTCCTGCAAGTTGGTTAGCAACACCGTAGTTCATAATAAAGCCTATACCGTAAGGCAATAGAGCAGCAAGAGTATAGGGCATGGATTCCACACCACCGGCAATAGACTTGACTAGAAAATCCTGATTCTCTAGGTCTTGAAACTGTGCAATCCTATCCAGCATAGGTTGTGCGGTTTTCTGCGTTCTTTCTCTTTGTGCTTGTACAAACTTTCCTAAAGCGGTTGTAGCATCGTAGCCGGTCTTGCCGTACTTGATTGCAACCTTGTTAGCATAGTCCTCTGTAAAGACAGACTTGATAGTGTCCAGATTGTACTTGAAAGACTTGATAGGACTAAAGCCTTTGCCGGAATCTAAGTCTTCCTGATATCTCTGTACGTTCTGGGCAATAGCGTCCTTTACGGTCTTCTCCCCTGCGATAATGTTGCCGGAAAACCAGTCGGACAAACCCTTGGAATACTGGACAATGCCTTTGGGCAAGCCTACAGCAACAGTACCGATCTTTCCTACGTTCTGTTTGAATGTGCTTATGGCGTTGTACGGTTCCTGCGTAACGGCAGTAGGATTCTTTTCTTTTGCAATACCGGTATCAGCCGGTTGTGCAGCCGGTTCTTCCGCAGACAACTTCTTGGGTTTCTCTACAACAAAGTCTACTGCACCTTGCAGAAACTTGTTAAAGTCGAAAGTAACAGGCTTGTACTCTGAAACCTTGGGTAAGAACTCTTTCTCTATTTCTTCCGTACTAGGTCTGTAATATGAACTTGCGGAAGAAGTCTTTGAACCTGTTCCGAACAAAGACTCCTTGATTATTTCTGACTTTATGTCTCGCTTTGTAGGTCTATAGTAAGCCATACTATCTCCTTACTTGAAAAGGTTGTTGAGCCATGTGCCTACCTTAGTCTGGTTAGCATACTGGTCTGCTGTCTTGGTAGTCTGCGATATGACCTGACCAGATGCATCTTTCTGGTATGTCGTTGTGCTGGTAGTGCCTGTCTTCTGCGGTTCTACAGGAGCGGTTGTGCCGTACAGTTTCTCGTATTCCGTAGGCGTATAGAACTCGTACATGGCGGTCAATGCTTCTTCGTCCATGTTGTAGTTTAACATCTGGCTGGTAATGTTGTCCTTCGTTACCTGATATGCTGTGTTCTTGGCAACCAGATACGGAGAACTCTTGCTGTATGACAAACCTTCCTCTACACGGAAGAAAGCGGCAACCTGGGCATTTGCCTTGCCTGTCTTTGCCCACTGTGCTTTCAGTTCATCGTACTTGCCAATCTCAAGCTGGTACCTCGTGGCCTGTGTGCGAATAGCCGCTTGCTGTGCGGACTGTTTCTGTGCGGCACTAGCAATCTGCTTATTATACGCTGCATTAGCGGCAGACAAACGGTAGTTGGCCATCTGCATACTTTGGCTGAACTGCTGTGCCTGTACTTTCAAGTTGTACTCGGCAGTAGCCATCTGCTGATTAAACTGCGCTTGCTGTACGGACAGGTTGTAGCTTTTTGTCTGCATATCCTGCGAAAAGGCTTGCGCTTGCAAGTCGGAAATATACTTTGCCATAGTCATGACAAAATTACGTTCGCCTTGAAACTCGGTATATTTCTGCGCTCTCATATCGTTCTGCAAAGTAATAAGCCTTGCCTGTGTAGCAGACTGCGCTACGCTAGACCATAAACCGCCACGACCTACCATCATCTGTGCAACCTGATTCTCCAATGCTCCGGCGGTTTCCACATAATCAGGATCGTCTACAGGATTGTAGTCGAACTTCATTGCAGAAAGTTGCGCAAGATATGGATTAACAACGTCCTGCGGTGTTGCAAGCGTGGTTGTAGGCGCTTCTGTCCCGGTTGTAGGCGTCTGTGCGCCTGTAGTTGGTGTAGTTCCCTGTCCGGCCTTTGTAGGGGCTTGTACAGGCGTAGTAGTGACTTGCGCAGGGGGAGTATATACAGGAGTTTCCTCTACGCCAGTGTTAGGGCTGGCAGTAGCAGGAGGTGCTTCTTGCTGTTGTACAGGAACAGTACCGGCAGGAGTAGCAGAACCCTGCTGTACTTGCTGTTCGGTTGTGGGAATTGTACTTTGAGGAATAACGCCTGGCTGTTGTGCCTGTATCTGTGCTTGCTGTTGCTGTTGTGCAAGAGCGACTTTCTGCTCGTTAAGTATACGTTCCTGCTCTCGCATACGCACTTCTTCGGCAGTATTGGCAAGCTGGTTAGACCTTGCAATAGCTTCTGCCTGTGACTTCTGCTTTGCGGCAGTTTCTTGTGCGACTTTCTCCGCAAGTTGAACGGCAGTCTGCTGGACTAATGCCTGTGCATCTTGTGCAGGAGTTGTCTGTGCAAGCGGTGCTTTGTTGGCATAAGGCGTTTCTGCGGCAGTACCGGATAGTACGGATTTAGCGGCAGTACCGGCAGTTCCCTGACCGGAAAGAACAGTCTTGTCTACGCCTGTATTCTTGGCAAGTACAGACTTGTTGGCGGTAGGTTTTACAACAACCTTCTTCTTTGTGGTTTTCTTGACAGGCTTCTTTGTAGAAGCTGTTTTACCAGCGTTGGTAAACATATAATCTTGTCTTACGTCTGCCATTTACATACCACCTTTATCTTATTGTACCATGCTCTACCAAGTCACTGAATATGTTCTTGTTACACCGTTGTCTGGAGAACTGAAAACACCAACCGTGTCTACGCCAAAAGTCAAATTTCCGACCTTCATTGTGGCTTCTTCGGCTCCCTTTGCTTCAAATTTTGCATTGCCAGAATATATTTGAGCAGATTTTAACTGGCTTACATCTGACAAACTAACCGCTGCATCACCGTGTGAAAAACCAGCAGCAGTTGTACCAGCCACATCTGTTCCTGCTGTTTTTACAATTCCTTCCAAAACAAAAGCAGTTGTGCCATAACTTTTTAATCGAAACCGCAGTCTTGGAGTAGTATATGTTGGCGTTGCTTGATATAAAGCCAATGCTCGTCTTCCTGATTCTCCAGATACAGCACCTATTTCTACATGAGTAGTCGGATCATCTGCATCAAGAAGTCGATTTACATATACATATCCATCTGTAGTCACACCAAACACTGTAGTGCCATTAGCAGTTATTTTGATACCATCTGTGGAATTTACTGATACCACATAAACAATTCCATTTATTGTAGCGGTATTCGCAAAACCAGTGGTTGCACCTATACTTACTCCTGCATACGAAGTGTCTTGTTTCACTGCATCGTCAACAATAGTTATTTCTCCGGTTGTCCCATCTATTCCAAAGACTTTTACATTATCTACTTTGATTTCAATTCCAACTTTAGGCGAAACTTCTACTCGAACATTCCTCGCATTTATGCGACCTTCCGCAACATATCCCGTTTCCAGCAAGTCGATCAGGTAGTTCATAGCCTTTTGCAACTTCTGATCCATTGCATCGAATATCTTTGCCGCACTAAACTTTCCCATTATCTTGACCTCCCACGAACTCTGAACCGGCGCTCTATGTTGTAGATATATGTTGCTGCACCTTCGCATATCAACTTTAGCCGATAGTGATGCGCATTGGCAATAGCAGATACAGGCATAGGTATCTCTATGTTCTCTATATCTCCGGTAAACAAGTGATCCTCTGCTTGCCAGATTTCTACAAAATCATCTGTCTCCGTAGTAAGACTGAACAATACGGCAATATCGGCAGAAGTTCCAGCCACACCGGATATCATAAGGATAATGTTTGTCAATGTTCCTAGTTCGGACGGATTAGTGTTGTACGCTTTGGTAACGATGTATGGGTAAACGTCGAGCGTAAAGCCCTTATCGTCGAGTACATTGAACGTGTAGTCGCCTGTATGGTAGCTGTTGACCACCGTGTAAACGTCCGTCCGATCATACTTTGGAATATACCAAACCAAGCATTGTGAAACAACCGAAGCGTGTAAATAATTAGGAGTCGATTTTTTCCACCACGTTCTTGTTTTTAGATTGAATTCGTACCGATACGGTTCTGAACTAAATACGCTTAAATCTGATTCTCGTATATAAACATACAGGGTAGTCTTATCTGTGGCAAGATGCCAGTGATTGCCCAGAGCAAGAGAAATACTATAAGACATATACATTTCTATACCACCCATAACGCCATTAGTCAAAGCGTTATTGACTAGAATGGGTCTGCTGATTGTTCTGGGCATACTCTGTCCATCGAACTCGTAAACGTCAGTACCGCTAATAAAGTATAGACGGTTGTTTGCTGAAACAACATCTGATACGGTATCGCCCTCTTTGATAATACCAATATCGGGTATAGCCATCTGCAAGTTAAACGTATCTGGACTAAACCCAGAGAACGCATAGATTCTACTTGCAGAGAACAGATACAGGACATTGCCTATGATTTCCAGATCAAGTAGATTGCGCTCTAACTCCACAGTCCAGTATCCTGCATCGTCCTGCACATATCCACCAGCAGGGCCGACACCGAAGGTAATCTTATCTGTTCCTGCAACAGCAGACCAGCCAGAACCGGTAATGCTTGTAACTGCATCGTAAGTCTTAACGGACTGAACTCTTTGCCCAGAAACAGGAGTAAGCGTTTCAGATTGAGCAACACCAAGATATGAACCTACAATAGCAAGTGATCCCATCGTATCGGCAGTAGACGTAGGCGTGACCTTGGCAGTCAAGACGCCAGCCCTTGAAGGTTGTGCGGTCAGAGAATAAGCGGCATTGGCCATATCTGTAGATGCCATAAGCGCATCGTCATCGTAAGCCATGCTGTACCAGCTAAAAAAGTCTCCAGCCCTGCACCACCAGAGTTTGTTGCCTGTGTCTATTGCGAATATTCTGTTGGCATGAGTAATGATGCGCTTGGGATAGAACGGCAATGTAACAGTTCCAACAGTAGCATAGTCGAACCATAAGAGTTTCTGGTATGCGCTGTGCGTAAAGACAACATAGTTCTTTGCTTCTGTCTTGAAAACAGCAGCATCGTAATCGCCAGTCGCAAGAGCGCCTAAAGCAGACGCATCGAATACGCCTACGCCGTAATCGTCCATATCTATTCTTCGCACATAATATTTGGACAAAGACGCATTGTATACAAGCAATAGAATGGAAGGATCGTCACCAACCGGATAGTCCGTAATGCCTGTAAGAATAGTTCCTATAGCAAGAGCAGCAGAAGCAACAATAAGAGCATTAACTTCCGATGCTGGTTTTGCATACAGTTTTAACGCTTCGTCCCTATATGTTTCCGCATCGAGCATATCCGAAAGATAGTTGTCGTTAAGTGCAGTAGGTGGAGTATATTCGTTCAAGCCAACAGAAGGACGAGTAACAATCCCTTGCATTTGTCCAGGCGCTTGCTTTGAATAAAAACTTGTTGCCATGCTTATACCTCTTAGTATCCAGCACCGTAAGACTTCGTTCTGTGCCAGTGTCGATTATCCCTTGCCTTGTTCTGCTGTTTCTTCTTCTGTTCCTCGTAGAACTTGAACATATTGAAGTATGTATCGTTGTATTTCTGCATGAACATATTAGCCTGTACAGTATCAGGAGAAGAACCTTCTGCGCAGATCATGTGACAGCAGTACAACGCCAGTATGTGATGGAACATGGCTTCGAAGTCAGGAACCTGTGTAAGAACAGTGTCGGACAAAGCGGTTAAAGGCTTGTGGTACTTGATCCTGATGTTCAAGTCCGAAGTAGCAGGAACGGGATAGATAACCAGTTTTTTCACACCAGAAGAATTGACGATCTGGTAGTAACTATAATACACGCTAGGATTATCGTCCGACTTACTCAACACATACTTAGTATAGTCGTACCGGCTGGAAGGAGTTGCTTGATTCTCGATAGCAAGAGATTCTATCTGCGAAACATCTGATATACCTGTAGGAAATGCGTAACTGTCTTGCAAAGCAACAGTAACAAGAGTACCGTCTTCTACAACAGTACCGAAATAGACCGAAAGTTCGT
>Ga0209800_10003384_pt1 | contig 12751 bp, 12 predicted proteins | sample Higcelweek8metaG_FD_187174 | JGI IMG/M metagenome (GOLD analysis project Ga0209800, IMG submission 187174) | Freshwater pond sediment microbial communities from the University of Edinburgh, under environmental carbon perturbations - High... | ecosystem: Environmental > Aquatic > Freshwater >... | reverse complement strand
CTTCCGGGGCGCAGCCTGCGGAGGGACAGACGTCCGGCAAATAGCCCTGGCGGTGGAATTCTTCCCCCTTGGGGGGGGCTGTGATCGGGAATTCCCTTCTGGGCAGTTTCTGCTCGCCGCCCCTAGCTGCCGCTTGATTGATTGCTGAATCAGGACGTGTCGGCTGTCGCGCAGCACAAAAAAAGGCCGGGAGACTCATCTCCCGGCCTTTTTTGTGCCGCTGCCTTTGGGCTATTTCCCGCGCCGTATGTTGTACACCGCGCGACCAACGGCCACATGCTGGTCCGGTGCGCCCTCGCTCCACAGCACCACATGGGCGTTGCCCACGCGGTTGCCCAAGAGCCGGACTGTGGCCTCGGCATACAGGTCCTTGGCTGTGGCTGGGCGCAGATAGTCCACGCCCAGGTCTATGGTGGCGATGCGGTCGTCCAAACGGCAGCTTGTCCAGATGGCGAAGCCGCCGCACACGTCCGCCAAGGTGGAGATGACCCCGCCGTGCAGGGCGGGTCGCCTGGAATCGCCCACCAGTTCCGGCCGGAAGGGGATGCGCATGCGGGCGTAGCCCTCGCGCAGTTCCTCCACACGAATGCCCAGGTGCTTGTTGAAGGGCAGCCCTTCCTCCGCCAATTGCTTCAAAACCTCAAAATCCACCGCCGCCCCCTAGAGGATGTAGCGCGACAGATCGCGGTTCTCAACAATGTTCGTCAGCTTGGACTGCACGTAGGCGCGATCCACCACCACCTGCTGTCCGCTCTTCTCCGAGGCCTCGAAGGACAGGTCCGCCAGGATCTTCTCCATGATGGTGTAGAGCCTGCGCGCGCCGATGTTTTCCGTGTCCTCGTTGATCTTCTGGGCCATGGTCGCGATCTCGCGCAAGGCGTCGTCCGTGAAGCTGAGGGCAAGCTGTTCGGTGCCGAGCAGGGCGGAGTACTGCACCGTGAGAGCGTTTTGCGGCTCGGTCAAAATGCGGTAGAATTCTTCCTGGCCCAGGGCGGAGAGCTCCACGCGCAAGGGAAAGCGGCCTTGCAGTTCGGGAATAAGGTCCGAGGGCTTGGCATAGTGGAAGGCCCCGGCGGCGATGAACAGAATGTGGTCGGTTTTGACCATGCCATACTTGGTGTTCACCACGCAGCCTTCCACAATGGGCAGAAGGTCGCGCTGCACGCCCTCGCGGGAGACATCCGGGCCGCCGTGGTCCTGCCTGCTCGCCACCTTGTCCAGCTCGTCCAGGAAGATGATGCCGGTCTGTTCCACGCGCTCGCGGGCTATGTCCTGCACCTTGTCCATGTCGATGAGCTTGTCCGACTCCTCTTGCACCAGTGCTTCGTAGGCGTCCCGCACCTTCATTTTGCGCAGGCGCTTCTTTTGCGGGAACATGCGGCCCAGCATGTCCTGCACCTGGCCGCCCATGTCCTCCATGCCGGGCATGCCCATGATGGCCATGCCCGAGGCGTCTTGCGACATGATTTCAAGTTCGACCATGCGCTCGTCCAGTTTGCCCTCATGCCACAGCTGGCGGAACTTCTCCCGCGTGCTCTCGTTGGCCGTCGGCGTCGGTTGCGGCGCTGCCGGGTCAGCAATCGGGGTGAAGGAATACCCGGCCGGTTCGGGCTTGCTGCCGGGCAAGAGCAGGTCAAGCAGCCGGTCCTCGGCGTGCTTCTCGGCGCGCACGCGCACTTTCTCCCGCTCCTCGGTCCGCACCAGAGTGATGCCGATCTCCATCAGATCGCGGATCATGGATTCCACGTCGCGGCCCACATAGCCCACTTCCGTGAATTTGGTGGCCTCGACCTTGTGGAAGGGACTTTTGGCCAGCTTGGCCAGCCTGCGGGCGATTTCCGTCTTGCCCACACCGGTGGGGCCCATCATGATTATATTCTTGGGCGCGATCTCTTCCCGCAGTTCCGGGTCCAGCTTCTGCCTGCGCCAGCGGTTGCGCATGGCGATGGCGACCATGCGCTTGGCCTCGGCCTGGCCCACCACGAACTTGTCCAGTTCGGCGACGATTTCACGCGGGGTCAGGGAGCTCATGCCTTCTCCTCCCGCGCTTTGGTCTCGACGTGGATGTTGTCGTTGGTGAACACGCAGAGCTCCGAGGCAATCTTCATTGAGGCCAGGGCGATGTCCTTGGCGGGCATCTGCGTGTGACGCTTGAGGGCGCGGGCGGCGGCCAGGGCGTACGTGCCGCCGGAGCCGATGCCCGCCATGCCGTCGTCCGGTTCGATGACGTCGCCGGTGCCGGTGATGAGCAGGATGGTGTCGGCGTCAGCGGCCAGAATCATGGCCTCAAGCTTGCGCAGGTATTTGTCCGTGCGCCAGTCCTTGGCCAGTTCCACCGCAGCGCGGGTGAGATTGCCGGAATGCGTTTCAAGCTTCTTTTCAAAGCGCTCGAACAGCGTGAAGGCGTCGGCGGTGGCGCCGGCAAAGCCCACGATGATGCGGTCCTTGTAGATGGTGCGCACCTTGCGCGCCGTATGCTTCATGGCCACGCTCTGGCCCAGGGTGACTTGGCCGTCTCCGGCCATGGCCACGCCTTCTTCGCCCAGCACGGCCAGAATTGTGGTGCCGTGAATTTCCATGGTTTCTCCTTGGTTCAGGGAATCTGCGGCGGACCGAAAAGGATTTCGGCCACACCGCACCAGAAATCATAGGCCATTGTTCCGTGCAGCCACAACGCCGCCTCCTGCACGCAGCCGCGCTCAAGCCCGCCGCGCAGTTCGGAAAGGGCGAGCGGAGCGGCCAGCTCAAGCGGGTAGCCGTACGATCCGCAGCTGATGGCGGGAAAGGCGATGCTTGCAAGGTTGTGGGATGCTGCGAGCCTAAAGCTTTTCGCGTAGGCGGAGCGCAAAAGCGCTTCCTCGTTTGCCGTCCCGCCATGCCATATTGGTCCCACCGTGTGGATGACGTGCCGCGCAGGGAGGTTGAAGCCGGGCGTGATGACGGCCTTGCCTGGAGGCAGGCTGCCGATGGCCGCTATGATTTCGCGGCACGCGCTGAGCAGTTGCGGTCCCGCTGCGCGGTGGATCGCTCCATCCACGCCGCCGCCGCCCAGAAGCCCGGAATTGGCCGCGTTGACCAACGCGTCCGCATCGGCCCTGGTCATATCGCCCTCGACAAGGGCGAAACATGCTGATTGGAAAATCCAGCCTGGCATGCGCGTCCTTGACCGTTGTCGGCTAGTCGTCCTCGTCTTCGGAGCGGATTTTTCCGCCAGGCAGGGCGTCCGGGTTGCCCAGAATAACGCGCCCCAGGCGCACATCGTCGGCTATGCGCGCCTTGAGCGCGTCCAAGCTGTCGAATTTGCGTTCCGAGCGCAGACGCTGCACGAATTGAATGGAAAGATTCTGGCCGTAGATGTCGCGGTTGAAATCCATGATGTGCGTTTCAAGGGTCAGCCCGGTATCGCCGAAAGTGGGGTTGTAGCCCACATTGGCGACAGCCTGCAGCGGTTCGCCGTTCAGAAGGGCCCATACGGCATAGACGCCGGGCATGGGCAGAAGCGTGCCCTCGGGCCGGAGGTTTGCCGTGGGAAAGCCCAGCATGGCGGCGCCACGCTTCATGCCATCGACAACAGTGCCCTGGACCTCGAAGAAGCGGCCCAAAAGCGGACGCGCGTCCCAGACGTTGCCGGATTGCACGAGGTCGCGGATGCGCGTGGAGCTGACTACCGCGCCGCCCACAAGAACCGGGTTGAGCCGTTCGACGTTGAAGCCTTCGTCGCGGCCCAATTGGGTCAACAGCTCGAAATTGCCCTTGCGCCCTTTGCCCATGGCATAGTCGTACCCGATGACCAGCTCCCGCATGGCGAGACCTTCCAGCAAGTACTGGCGCACGAATTGCTCCGGCTCTTGCGCGGCCATTTGCCGGGTGAACTCCAGCACCAGGGTGACGTTCGGTCCCTGCCGCTCGATGAGAGAGAGGCGCTGGCGCGTGCTGGTGAGAAAGGGCGGCGTCTTGGCGCCCATCAGCACGGTCATGGGATGCGGGTCGAAGGTGACGACAACGCTGACCAGGCCGCAGGCTTTGGCCTTGGCGCAGGTGCGGCCGATAAGACGCTGGTGTCCCATATGCACGCCGTCGAAGTTGCCGATGGTGACGCAGGAGCCGGAGATGGTGTCTTTCAGTTCGTCGATTGAGCGTGCGGCGATCATGTGCGCTTACGTGTCCTTGATGCTGTGGCGTAAATGGGTGAGGCCCCGCCGCTAGCTGCGGCCGAAGCGCATTTCGAACAGGGGTGACTTGCCGCCTGAGCCACCGGGATCATTTCCTTTCCCTCCGTCCTTGCCATCCTTTCCGCCGGGGCCGCCCTTGCCCATGCCAAGGGTGCGCTGCAAGTCTTCAAGCTGTTTTTTCTGTTCCGGGCTTGATGCAAGGCTCTTGGCTTTGTCCATGTGGAACATGGCCTTCTGCTTGTCATGCCCGTAGTGGAACGAATAGCTGAGTTCAAGATGCGCGGCGAAGATATTTCCGCTTTCGCCCAGCATGCGCCCCAGATGAAAACGGACTTCAGCGTCTTCCGGCACTTGCTGCTTGACGCGTTCCATGAGCGCGATGGCACCGGTGTAGTCTTTGCGCTCGGCCATGATGCGCGCCGTGAAGAACATGCTCATGGCGTCTTTGGGGTTCAGGAAAGCGGCCTTCTGGAGCAGCGGGGCAGCCTTGTTCATATTGCCCTGATTGAAGAAGAACATGCCTGCCTCGCGCAGAACCAGAGGATCGTCCGGGCCGCATGCCAACGCCTCATTGAAAGCCTGGGTGGCCGGCTGCTGGCGCTTCAGACGGTCAAGGGCGATGCCGCGGCCTGCGATGTCGAGGCAGGTCAGCTTTCCTTTCTTGCTGTCGTAATATGCCAGGGCTGTTTCCGCAGAGCTCATGCGTGCGCGCAGAATAGTCTGGATGCGCAGGAACTTGTCCTTTTGGTAGTCCCGCGCAACGACATCAGCAGGCAGGTGTTTGATGCGATCGCGCAGGTAGTCGATACGTTCATCCAAGCCTGGGTGGGTCGAAAGGTAGGAGGGAATGGAATCGCCGGACATGAACCAGCGCTGCCTGTTCATGATCTCGAAGGTCGCGGGCATGGCGTTGGGGTTGTAGCCAGCCTTCACCAGATAGTTGAGGCCCACGTTGTCGGCCTCTCGTTCATTCTCGCGCGTGTACATGAGGAAGGCCGACTGACCGCCCGCCATGGAGCCAGCGGACAAGGCCCTGCCCAGGCTGTTGGTGCTGCCGCCGCCGCCAGCGCCGCCAAGCAGCACGCCGGCGATCAGACCCGTGAAGGATGCGATGTTGATGTACTTCATCTGCTCCATGCGTCTGGCCACATGGTGCTGCGTGACGTGGCCAAGTTCGTGGCTGATGACTGCGGCAAGCTCCGCCTCGTTTTCCACGCCAAGGATCAACCCGGTGAAAATATAGATGTAGCCGCCGGGGATGGCGAAGGCGTTCATGGCATTGTTGCCAACCACCGAACTTCTGATGGGATATGGCTGGGGAGGCAGGGTGGCGGCGACGCGGGCCACCACGCTGTTGACGTAGAAAACGATTTCCGGATCATCGACGAAGCTCATCTGCTGTCTGATGGTTTCGTCAAATTTTCTGCCCATTTCGATCTCGTCCGCAACGGTGACGGAACCGAAAAGGGCCTGAGCCTGCGCAGGCAGCAGCAGGCAGAGGATCAGCGTCAGAACGCCCATGCAACGAAACGGGAATGGGGAGTGGCGTTTCATGCGGTATCCAGGTGTTGCGGTCGCCAAACAGTGCGGCAACCATGACCCGCTTCTTCTAGCACAGGTCGGGAAAAGAAAAAAGGATGCGCCGGGACGCATCCTTTTTTGATAATCACATAAAAACGAAACGTTACTTGTTCATGATGTTCAGGAACTCGTTATTGTTCTTGGTTTTGCGCATCTTGTCGAGCAAGAATTCCATGGAGTCCGTGGAGTTCATGGGCGAGAGCACCTTGCGCAGAATCCACACGCGGTTCAGCACTTCCTCGTCCAGCAGCAGTTCTTCCTTGCGGGTGCCGGAGCGGTTGATGTCGATGGCCGGGAACACGCGCTTCTCCGAGAGATGGCGGTCCAGGTAGATTTCCATGTTGCCGGTGCCCTTGAATTCCTCGAAGATCACCTCGTCCATGCGCGAACCGGTGTCGATGAGCGCGGTGGCGATGATGGTGAGGCTGCCGCCGGATTCGATGTTGCGCGCGGCGCCGAAGAAGCGCTTGGGGCGCTGCATGGCGTTGGCGTCCAGACCGCCGGAAAGCACGCGGCCGGAAGAGGGCGTCACCGCATTGTACGCGCGTCCCAGACGGGTGATGGAATCGAGCAGGATGACAACGTCGCGCTTGCGCTCCACAAGGCGCTTGGCCTTCTCGAGCACCATCTCGGTCACCTGGACGTGCCTGGTGGGCGGCTCGTCGAAGGTGGAGCTGATGACCTCAGCGCGAACGGTGCGTTCCATGTCGGTCACTTCCTCGGGCCGCTCGTCGATGAGCAGTACGATCAAGTAGACTTCAGGATGATTGGCGTTGATGGAATTGGCGATGGTCTGAAGCATCATGGTCTTGCCGGTGCGGGGCGGGGCCACGATGAGGCCGCGCTGGCCGCGGCCAATGGGGGAAAGCAGGTCGATGACGCGCGAACCGTAGTTCTCGGCGCCGTTTTCCATGCTAAAGCGCTTGTTTGGGTAAAGGGGCGTCAGATTGTCGAAAAGAACAAGATGCTTGCTTGCTTCAGGCGGCTCAAAGCCGATTTCGCTGACCTTGAGCAGGGCGAAGTAGCGTTCGCCTTCCTTTGGCGGTCTGATCTGGCCGGAAATGACGTCGCCTTTGCGCAGGCCGAAGCGGCGTATCTGCGAAGGCGAGATGTAGATGTCATCGGGGCCCGGCATGTAGGAGTACAAGGGGGAGCGCAGGAAACCGAAGCCGTCCGGCAGGATTTCAAGCACGCCCTCGCCGAAGATCTGACCATTCTGCGAAGCGCATTCCTGCAGCAGGGCGAAGATCAGCTCCTGCTTGCGCAAATTGCTCGGATTCTCAATCTTGAAGTTGTTCGCCAACTCCATGAGCTCCGGCATGCTCTTCTGCTTCAGGTCTGTTAGATTGAGCTTGTTCTCCGAGGTGGTGACGTACTCTTCCTCTACGAAATCAGGCATGCGTTCCGTTGCGCGCTCTGGCGCACGCTCCTGACCGCGTTCCTGACCGCGATCCTGCTGATTGCGTTCGGAGGTACGTTCTGGGCCACGTTCCTGACCACGATCCTGACTGCGATCCTGGCCTCGATTACTCTTGTGGGATGGATTTGGGTGTCTTTCGCGGGGCATTGAAAGCCTCACGCTCCGTGGGATGAGGTTAGAGAAAGGTGTGCGCCTCACATCGAGGGCTTAAAGCGTAAAAATATGTTCTGCTGGTGGCCGCGCTGCTGGAGTTAAGTTTCCAGATTCCGCATGAATGCGGCTTATGGCGTGGCATATTTCTTTGAGTACCAGATGCGGTGTGTACCCGAGTGGTATTCTGCAAGTTGCGGAAGGGAAATATGCCGCGCGAATGCGCTGAAACTAGCGCCTACCCCAAAGGCATGGCGTTGACAAGAGGGCTACTTGGCTTTTTGCAATTTTTCCTGCTGTTTCATGATGACATCGGCAAACATTTCATTGATGTCCGTCTTGACGTCGTTTTGCTCGCGCCCAAGAGCGAAGGCCAACTCCATGGAGACCAAGGTCATCGCCTGTTCCAAAAGCCTGCGCTCGCCAAAGGAGAGCTCCTTGTCCATGCCGATGAGGAACAGCTCCTTCAGCACGTAGGCGACATCGGAAAGATCAACGCTTTTGAGTTTTTCCGAGTATTCACGGTAGCGGCGGTTCCAATTTTGTCCCGTATAGCCAGTGAAGTCGGTGCGGTCCCTGAGGGACTCGAAGACTTCCTGACCGCGGCGAAGGCTGCACACATGGCGCAGACCGACATTCCGGGCATTTTTCACCGGCACCATGAGGGTGACGGAATTGCTCAGGATTCGAACTATGTAATAGTCCGCCCGAACTCCTCCGATGTCCTGGGTGTCAATGCGTTCGATGCGGCCGACTCCCTGTGCGGGATAGACGACCAGCTCATTGATTTGAAACACAAAGTCTCCTTCCAGAAGGGGGGGTACACTTCCGGTGAATGTTCACACTACTCCAATGCGCCTGGAGTGTCCATGCCCTGTTTAGGCTTGGCGGACTCAGGAAGGCGATAAGCGTTGAGCATTTGCACAGCCTCTGTCAGCCCGCGGCGCATGTAGAGCATCAGCCCTTTGAGAGCGGCCTGGCATACGGTCTCAACGTCCTTGAATTCTTCATCACTGAACGGTTCGAGCACATACTTGACGACATCCGAGGCATATTGCGGTCGCCCTATGCCAAGGAGAAGGCGCAGGAAATCTGGCGTCCCGGTCAGCTCGGCAATGGACTCAATGCCCTTGTGCCCGTTGCTGCCGCCGCCGCGCTTCAATTTCATGCGGCCAAGCGGCAAATCGAGTTCGTCGTGCACCACCAGCATATCCGCCGCGGTAAGACCGTGGCGGCCAATGATGCGTGCGGCGGCTTTGCCGGAAAGATTCATGTAGGTGAGCGGTTTGGTCAACAAACAGCTCACTCCGCCCAGTGTCAGCGAATAGAGCTCAAAGTCCCCATCGACCTGCAAGGTCTTGAACGCCGAGCTTTTGCGCTCGCGGGCCTGGGCGATCAGTGCATCGGCCAAAAGAAACCCGAAGTTGTGGCGGGTACGTTCGTACTGCTGGCCTGGATTACCCAGGGCGACAATGAGTGGAGTGCTGTCCATGATGTGGGAGGGCGCCTGGCCGTTGGGTAGATGAGCGTTCTGGAAATACTAAGATGGCGGAGGAGCCTAGGCCCCCCCGCCATCGCAACCGGCGCATGGCCGGATTTCAAGCAAAAGCGAAGCTGGCTACTTTGCCGGAGCGGCTTTGGCAGCCGGGGCGGCAGCCTTGGCCGGAGCCGCAGCGGGGGCGTCTTCAGCCTTAACTTCCTCGGCTTCCTGGGCGACAACACCGACAACGGCGAAGTTGTCCTCATACAGGGCGCGCACGCCAGCGGGCATTTTCACGTCGGCAACGTGCATGTTCACGCCCACGTCCAGGTCGGTGACGTCGATGACGATCTTTTCAGGAACGTCGAGGGGCTTGCAGACAACCTCTATGGTTTCGCGGAAGACTTCCAGAAGGCCGCCGAGGACGATGCCCTTGGCTTTGCCTTCCATGACGAGGCGCACTTCAACTCGGATATCGCGGTCAAGGTCGACGCCGTAAAAATCCACGTGAATGGGACGGGACTTGATCGGGTCGTACTGCACGCTCTTGATGAGGGAGGGCAGGGTCTGCTTTTTGCCGTCCTGCTCGACTTCCAGGTGGAACACGCGGGAACTGCCGAGCTTGCTGTACAGCTTGGTCAGCGGAAGCATTTCGACCTGCACGGCGATGTTCTGGCCCTGCTTGTTGTAATAGATGCCGGGCACCAGGGTCTTGGTGCGGATGCGGCGGCAGGGGCATTTGCCTTTTTCGGCGCGGGGGCTCACAGCGAGGGTCATCAGATCAGCCATGTCGTAGTCTCCTTTCTAAAGCGGGCTAACAGTCCGCAAAAAATACGTTTATACGAAAAGAACGCTGACGGAGGTTTCTCCGTGGACGTTCATGATTGCCCTGGACAAGAGTTCGGCCACGGATAGTACCTTAATCTTCTGGCACATCCGCTTGCGGGCGTCCAGGGGGATGGTGTCCGTCACCAGTATCTGCGAAAATACGGATTTGTCCAGGCGCTCGATGGCCGGACCGGAAAGCACGGGGTGGGTGGCGCAGGCCAGGATCTGCTTGGCGCCGTTGTCGGCCAGAACCTGTCCGGCCGCGCACATGGTGCCCGCGGTGTCGACCATGTCGTCCAGGACAATGGCGGTCTTGCCGCGAACATTGCCGATGAGGTGCATGGCCCTTGCCTGGTTGGGCGCGTCGCGGCGCTTGTCAACGATGGCCAGACCCGCGTCAAGGCGCTTGGCGTAGGCGCGGGCGCGCTCCACGCCGCCTGCGTCCGGGGAAACAACCACGATGTCGTCGCCGAGATCGCGCATGTACTCCATGAACACCGGCGCGGCGAACAGGTTGTCCACCGGACCATTGAAGAAACCCTGGATCTGACCGGCATGCAGGTCGATGGTCATGAGACGGTGCATGCCTGCTACGGTCAGGAAGTCGGCCACGAGCTTGGCGCTGATGGGCACGCGGGGCGCGACCTTGCGGTCCTGCCGGGCGTAGCCGTAATAGGGCACGACAGCGGTAATGCGCCGTGCGCTGGCGCGCTTCAGCGCGTCAATCATCAGGCAGAGCTCCATGAGATGGAAATTCACCGGCGAGCTGGTCGGTTGAACGACAAACACGTCGTCTCCACGCACGTTCTCGTCGATCTCGATGCGGATCTCGCCATCGCTGAACTGCTCACGCAACACGTGCGTCAGCTTGCAGCCAATGTGCGAACAGATGGACTCGGCCAGGTCGACGTTGGCGGAGCCGCTCAAGATCTTTAGATCATCTGTGCAAGCCATCGTTATACTTCCTTCGCGTGCATGGCTGGGGTGGAAGGATTCGAACCCTCGAATAACGGGACCAAAACCCGCCGCCTTACCGCTTGGCTACACCCCATTATCTCAGGGTCTCCACATGGACGGGCACACCTTTCATTCGCAGCGCTTTTGCGGCATCGCCCGCCAAGCAGCTGTTTCGGAACAGGGATGCGATCCCCGCCCCGCTTCCGCTCATCACTGCGCACACCGCCCCGAGGCTGAGCAATTGCTCTTTAAGAATGCGCAAGTTTGCATGGGCCGGAAAGACAACAAGCTCAAAGTCATTCCGAATCTGTACGGGCGAAAGGGAAACACGTCTCTTATTCGTCGATCCCTGGGTTGTCAAGCAATCCGCTGCAGGTTGCAAGCGGTTTTTATCGTCTTCATGGGCATCCCAGGCCGCATAGGCCCAGGGAGTAGAAATATGAACCGCTGGCATGGCCAACACCAGAGTAAATCCTGAGAGGTCGAGAACGACCGGGGTCACCCGTTCGCCGATGCCTTCGACGATGGACGGAGTGCACTGCAGAAAGAAAGGCACATCCGCGCCGATGCCCGCCGCCAGGGCTGTGAGCGCCTCTGGCACAAGGGCCTTAGCGCCTGCGTTAGCTTGAAGCCAGCGCAGCATGGCTGCGGCGTCCGAGCTGCCGCCGCCCAGGCCCGCACCTGTCGGAATGCGCTTGGTCAGGCGAACGGTGATGTCCGGCGCGAATTCTGTTTGCCGAGCATACGCCTGCCAAGCCCGGTGAACCAGATTCTTTTCGGCAGGGCAGCCCGCCAACTGGGGCGTTACGATGCAACCGCTCCCGAGCGCAGCAGATGAAATTTCAAGACTATCGGATAGGCCGGGCACGGGCACGAAGATGCTCACCAGATCGTGATAGCCGTCCGCACGCTTGCCGAGGATCTGAAGCGAGAGGTTTATTTTGGCCGGAGCCGAGAGTGTGTCGGGCATTCGCTGCGGGGGAGGTTACAGTGTGGGGGAGCTTTTGCCCCCCCACCTCTGCACGGAATGCTACTTCTTGTCCAGCGTTACGGCCCGGAAGAAGTTATGGCCCTGCCGCTTGATGAGCAGCATCACCAGACCCTTTTGCTTGGATTCGGCCACCACGGTCTTCAGCTGCTCCGCAGTGTTCACGGCCTTCTGGTTCGCCTCTTCGATGACGTCGCCAGGCTGGATGTCGACCTGGCTGGCCGCGCTGCCTTGTTCGATTTCCAGGACGACCAGGCCATGAGGCTTTTGCAGCCCAAGGGCCTGGGCCTCTTCGCCGCCCTCTACCGGGCGCACGCTGAGACCGAGCACCTTAAGCGAGGCCGCGCCCTTGTCCTGGCTGTCCTTCTGCTCCGCCACAAAGTTCGGCTTGCGCTCGCCAAGGGTGATGGTCAGGGCGATCATGCGGTTTTGGCGCCACACGCCGAGCTGGACCTTCTCGCCTGGCTGCATGGCGGCGATGCGGGAGAGCAGGGTGCTGGTGTCATCCACAGGCTGGCCGCCTGCCTTGACGATGACGTCGCTGATCTTGAGCCCGCCCTTGTCGGCGGGGTCGCCGGGAATGACATGAGCCACAAGCACGCCCTTGGGCTCCTTGAGCCCCAGGGCGCGGGCGGTGTTCTCATCCAGCTCCTGCATGGTGATGCCCAGCCAGCCGCGGGTGATCTTCTTTCTATCCTTCAACTGGGTGATGATCTTTTCCGCCATGCTGGAAGGGGTGGCAAAGCCTATGCCCTGACCGTTCGGCACAATGGCGGTGTTGATGCCCACCACGCGGCCATCCATATTGACAAGAGGACCGCCGCTGTTGCCTGGGTTGATGCTGGCGTCGGTCTGGAGGAAGCTGTCAAAGGGGCCAGCGCCGATATGCCGGCCCTTGGCGCTGATGATGCCCGCCGTGACGGAGTGGCTAAGGCCGAAGGGATTGCCGATGGCCAGCACCCATTCGCCCACGCGCGTGGCGTCGGAGTTGCCGAATTCTAGGACGGGGAGTCCTCCGCCCGCTTCGATCTTAAGCAGCGCCAAGTCGGTTTCCTGATCGCGTCCGATGACCTTGGCGTCGTACAGCTTCTCTCGTCCTTGCAGCTTCACCTTGATTTCGTCAGCCTCGGCCACCACATGGTTGTTGGTGACGATATATCCATCGGGCGAAATGA
>Ga0209800_10003383_pt1 | contig 12751 bp, 12 predicted proteins | sample Higcelweek8metaG_FD_187174 | JGI IMG/M metagenome (GOLD analysis project Ga0209800, IMG submission 187174) | Freshwater pond sediment microbial communities from the University of Edinburgh, under environmental carbon perturbations - High... | ecosystem: Environmental > Aquatic > Freshwater >... | reverse complement strand
CTGGGCGTGCTGCCGCTGGCCATAAGCTCTGGTGCGGGCTCTGGCAGCCAGCGCGCCATCGGCACGGGCGTCATCGGCGGCATGGTTGCCGCCACGGTGCTGGGCATCTACTTTGTTCCGGTCTTCTTCTTCATCGTCTACAGCATCAGCTTCCGCAAAAAGGCGGCCGTGTCTGCGCTTGAACATGAAGAAGACAATGACGGCAAAGGCCCGGACGAACCGACAGCGCCCGTCACCCCGGCCACGCCCGTGCGCACCGATCCCGCCGCACAGGACCAGAGCGCCTCGGCCCAATCAAACGACAGCACCCGCGAGGTGAAATAATGCGTCAGTCGAAGAAACTCCTGCACGCGGCATGCGTTGCCGCCCTGCTTCCCGCCGTGCTTGGCGGCTGCACCATGGCGCCCAAGTACGAGCGGCCCCAGCCCCAACTGCCAGACACCTGGGCCAGCGGAACAGACGCCAGCGCGCAGCCTGGGACCCAGGCCATGGACTGGACTCAGGTCATCACCGATGCGCCCATGAAAAGGCTGGTGGAACTGGCGCTTAAAAACAACCGCGACCTGCGCGTCGCCGCGCTCAAAATCGTAAAGGCCCAGGCCCAGCACCAGATCACCCGCGCGGACCTGCTGCCGAAAATCGACGGCACGGCCGGGTCGACGAGCACCCGCACCCCGGCCTCGCTTTCCAGCACCGGCAATGCCTACACCTCACGGTCCTACTCTGTCGGGCTCGGCTTCAGCTCCTTTGAGCTGGATTTCTTCGGCCGCATCCAGAGCCTCAAGCAGCAGGCCTTGGAGCAATACTTGTCGACAGAAGCCGCGCATAAAAGCGTGGAGTTGAGTCTGGTGGCCGAGGTCTCCACCGCTTACCTGACCCTTGCGGCAGACCGCGAGCACCTCTCCCTGGCCAAGGAGATTCTTGAAACCGAACAGGCCTCTTATGATTTGCAGAAGCAGCGCTTCGACAATGGCGTGGCCAACGATCTGGACCTGGCCCAGTCGCGCACCACGGTAGATACCGCGCGCGTCAGCGTCGCCAGATACACCTCACTGGTGACCCAGGACGAGAACACCCTGGCCGTGCTGGTGGGCATGCCGCTCTCCGCGGAATTGCTGCCGGCGAAGTCCCTGGACGACATAGCCCCGCTGACGCAGGTGCCGGCCGGCCTGCCCTCGGAAGTGCTCACCCGCAGACCCGATGTCATCGCCGCGGAGCATACCCTCAAAGCCACCAACGCCAATATCGGCGCCGCCAGGGCCATGCACTTCCCCATCATCAGCCTCACCGGATCGTACGGCACCTCAAGCAACGCCATCAACGGCCTGTTCAAGAGCGGCTCCCAGGCCTGGAGCTTTATTCCGCAGATATCCCTGCCCATATTCCACGCCGGTGCCATCAGCGCCGGTGTAGACTACGCCGTGGCCGACCGCGACATCTATGTCGCCACATATGAAAAGGCTGTTCAGACAGCCTTTAAGGAAGTCTCAGACACTCTTGCGCAGGGTGCCTCTCTCAACGAGCAGGTTTCGGCCCAAAGCTCCCTGGCCAAGGCCACTGCCAGAAGCTATGAACTCTCCACCCTGCGTTATGAAAACGGCGTGGACAGCTTCCTGACAAAACTTGATTCGCAACGCTCCAACGCCTCCGCCCGGCAGGACCTCATCAGCGCACGGCTCTCCAGGGCCGCCAACGTGCTGACCCTGTACAAGGTGCTTGGCGGCGGCTGGCACGAGGAAGGCGAGGCCGTGCTTGCGGCCCCCGCGGCAAAGCAGACTGCCTCCAAGTAACCCCCCTGGCGGGCACAACAAACGAAGCCCCTGCGGATGCTCTCCGCAGGGGCTTTTTCGTTGCTGGGGCAGTGTGCTGCGCCGTGACACCGGCTTCGCCTTGCTGTTCTTGAAGCGCACGCTCCCACCAACGCTTCCGCCGCCGCCGATATGTTGGAACTGCAATGCGTTCCGGTTCAGCCAGGCTGAAAGGCACGGCACAGCTCAAGGTCATCCGCCTGCCTCCCTTCCTCTTGCCTCGAAATTACCCCCAGATGTCAACGTACTCCATCGGATGGCAATAGACCATTGAACAACAAAAAACCCCGCGTTAGCGGGGCTTTGTGGACTTCATCATTCTTGTCTAGACGATCTTTTGGTGGGGCGGAGTCACTCGAATTTTATGCGTATCTATCCGATTTTAAATGGTTTAAATTTGTTAATATTTCTGCGTGATACCAAAAGTGATACCAATATTTTTCTTGCTGCCCTCTTTTGAAATTTCCGATGTTGTCCGGGGGGAGGGGCGACGCATGGTTTGGTTTAGGAGAAATGGTCCAAAGACATCAAGAACGAAGCTACGTCTCCTGCCGAGGCTTGGATGGCGTATTGCACCAACCAATGCGGATCTAAGTGGCCGCGTTGTGTGCTGTGACGAGCGCTGAACTCCAGTCGCACGTGTTCTGGATAGGGGAGGGGGGACTACGGATTGACGAGAACGGCTTCCCGTAGAGCACATCCCGTCGTAGGGCGAAAGAAAAGCCCCGCCGCACGGTTGGGACATGCAGAAGGGCTTGCGGGGGATGGATGAACGGCGAGGCTTCTACGCCTGGCCCACCAAAAAGAGAGCCCCCGAGATGGGGCTGAACTATTCGGAGTTTCCGAAAGGTTGGGCTTAGTCTACGGATGCTTCGTCTGGGCCCATTGGCAGTTCAATCATCTTTGGGGGGATATCCGGTAATCCCTTCACTTCGACACGCCCTGCTGCCAATCTAGTCAACCGCTTGTCTAACGTGTAAAGGACTCCAACGTTTCGCGCCATTACTGTAGCGAGCACCATGCAGTCTGCATTGTATGCTTTGCGTCCATAGTCAGGAACGAGTTGTAGCCCCTCAATTTGCTGGGCCTGTAGACCAGCCTCTCGGAGCCCTGGGTATATAGCGCTGGCTTTCCCGTCAAAGGGCAGGATCATAAACCTTTCGGCTAGCATACTGAAAAACAACATACGCTTTTCAACGGGAACCTTAACTCCTGCCTCCGCTGCCACAATTGACGGGATAAATATGAGGCATTTATTTTTTTCAAGAGTTTCTATAAGATGCTGGGCTTTGAGGGCACAAATCTCGTCACCGATGGACGCTTCCTTCCTAATTCCCCAGATGACGATATTCGTGTCTAGCGCGACAGATATTGGCACCCTTAGTCCTCCCGCTGCTTAGAAACAAATTCATCAATATCTGCAATGTCTGCGAAGCACTCACCAAATGTTTCTCTCAACTCCGTAAACGCCTTAGAAAGACCTTCGCCTCGGTAAGGCAATTCAGACATAATATTAAATTCTATTAAGGTATTGCTCGGAGTTTCCCACGTTGCTTCACCCTGTAGCCCGACACGCTCGTACATCCGACGCCCTAGTCTCTTGACCATCTCCTTGCTGGCGTCAGCCTCAAAGGTCTCTCCAGAGTCGAGTTTCAGCCCGACCTTGGGCTTCTTGGTTCCACCTACCCGCACAACAACTGCGTAAATGTCTGTTTCCCCTCGTATAGTCCCTGTCTCTGGAACTCTAATCGCTTTGGGCAAATAAATGACAGCAGCCGGAGTTTTATCGCTCTTGCTGCGGCGAAACTCAGTTTTACAATTATATTTAGCGTTAAAGAATTTTGTTGCCTCAACAAAATCACGGGCCTTATTGGGGAGGCGCTCAAGGGCCCCAGACCGAATTGACTCCATCATATAGTCAAAGGCAGGTTCATTTATCGCAGGCTTGTTGAGGCTTAGGTCAAGGGCAGCACAACCAGGCCGGACGCCCACAAGGCTGAGTCCGGTTCCGTCGGCCGTAAGCCCAGGGTTCATCCTTTCAACAATGGACGCGAAAGAAGAATCTAGCGCAGTTAAAAACCGTGCAAGATCGGCCACTCGAATAGAATCCGGGTGTATATCTTTGTCAAAAAATTTGACTTCAAAAATATCGGTGTCTTTTGACATAGGCACCACCGCCTTTTGTCATCCTCTATTCCAACGGTCATCTTCGGTCAACTAGCGGCCGCTCCCCTACCACCTCTCGGCGTGCCCTCGGTCGCTATCCCTCTCCTTCGTAAAAGCGCTGCTAGGTCCGGCGAGTGCGCACACGCAGACGTCCTCCTCCCGGTGTAGGCCACTGGCGTCTAAATGTGGGGGTATCTGCCGTGGAAATTGATGCACTCCCACGGAGGTGGCTGTATAACGAGCACGGCTCGTGAGTTTTTCTCAATGAGGACAACTCCCTAGCCGTCATCGTGTCGGGCGTGGGAGTATCCCAAACTCACGGAGCCCTCGATGAAAAGAAACTTCCTGCCAGAAAGCCTCTCCGACAACGCACTCCTCCGCCTGCCAAGCGTTCTTGACGCACTTGGAATTAAAAAATCTTGTTTTTATGCGGGGATAAAGAAAGGTATTTATCCGCCACCAACTAAGATTGGAAAGCGAATTAGCGCCTGGTCCTCGCCGGTCATCGCCGAGCTGCTGAAGCGCCTTGCAAATCCCGGTGAATAAGGGCGCGCGCCATGACAAACCTTGAAGTTCAAATCAAAGTCGACGATCAGTGCGCCTATCTACAAGATGTTGCACGGTATGCCCGGCAAATTACGATTGCGAGCCGGGGGGATGGGCGTCCGCAGCGCCTGCGGCTGCCGGGTGTCGACGATCAATGGAAGCAGCGGATTCTGCTTAAGCTGCGTGGTGGAAAGTAACATGGTCCCCGGTGGCTACATCCTTAAGGCGCGCAAGGCGCTTGAGTCCGACCTCATGGACAAGCCTCCCCTGTGGTCCAAGCTCTGGGACTGGCTGCTGCTTCGTGCCGAGTGGCGCGAAGGCGGAAAACTGCCACGAGGTTCGCTTTTGACAAGCGTAAGCGAGATGCGCGCGTCCATGTCCTGGCTCGTCGGATATCGCCGAGTGACCCCCACAAAGGAGGAAATACGAAGCGCGTACGAAGGCTTTGTGAAGGCCACAATGGCGACCACAGCGAAGACCACACGCGGCATGATAATTTCAATAACAAATTATAGCCTTTATCAGAACCCGAAAAGCTACGAAGCCCACAGCGAAGGCCATGACGAAGGAGACACGAAGCCCACGGTCACCCCACAGGACAGTAAAGAAGGTTTAAGAATTGAAGAAAAATATCCCGGCACCCCGGAAGCTGGGCCGCCGGGACAGGTCGAAGCCGTTGGGACATCGAGGCCCACCCTTGACCCCAAGCCAGCCTCTCGGGGCAAGGCAAAGCCCAACGCCCAAAATCCACGCCCCGCCGGGTGCTCCCCAGAAGCGTGGGACGAGTACCTCAAGACCTCTCGCGGGTATCACCGGGCGCGCGAGGCTCAGCTTGGGCGGCAAGCCCCATTTTCGGAAGCCAAGGTCGTCGAAGGGGCGCGGGCCCTCGACACCCTCATTCGGACCAAGGGCTGCCCTGAGGCTGAAGTCCTGGCCGTTCTCGGCTGGGCTTCTGAGAACGACTTTTGGTCCACCAACCTGCGGTCCATCAGCGCACTTCTCAAAAAATCTAGCAGTAACGGCGAGTTGCGGTACACTAACGTCCTCACTGCAATGAACCGCGATCTTGAGCACAAGCGCGCCCAGGAGGCCGTCAATGGCTAGCCCCATGCACATCGATGACGTTGTTGACGATTCCACCGGGCGTCAGTGGTGGCGTGAACAGTGGCGGCACCCAGATTTTGTCTCACGGCAGGTGGAAGAACTCCAGTGGGAGGCGCTTGCGGTACTGTTGGCTAACCCTGCGTGGACGGATGGTCTGCAAAGCTCGCTGTTCGCCAGCGATGAACACCCAGAATACTTTGCGGTGTTCAGACACATCGCGCGAGAAAAGACTTGTGGAGACCTGTTGCTGGAGCGGTTGTGCTCAAAACTAGTCAGTGATGATGCGTTGCTTTGCATTTGGTCCATGCTCGATTGGCCCTGGGGAAATTATGCGAACTCTCGGCTGCGGTTGGACCACTGCATTAGTCGGTTGCATAAGATTGTCGCTTGGCAGTTCCGTCAAGAAAAGGCGTTTAGGCAGGTGGCAGTATGAACCATCTCGTTTTTCACGTTGAATCCGCCAAAGTTTGGCTGCGAGATTCCTGCACAGGTGAATTTTCCGGCTTTCAGCTGGGAAAAGAGCTTGGCATCGACAGCGTAGACGTTCGCAATCAGGTAATAACCGACCTCCTCAACCTTGAACTCATTGAGCCCGTTGGCGGCAAGCATGGCATTTTCGCGCCGGTCAAAAGCGATTGCCCGCGCATTGACTGGGAAGCGGCCAAGCAAAAGTTTTACCCCATTTGGATGCCGTTTGGTCTTCATCGGATGGTGGGCCTGCGCCCCAAAAACATCGTTGTAATTGCTGGCGAGACGAACAGCGGTAAATCCCTGCTCGGTCTTCTGACCGCTCACAAGAATCTCGCGCAAAATGGCGGCAGGCACCGCAGTGTGCACTATTTCAATTCGGAGATGGGGCCGGACGAGCTGCGCGACCGCTTGACGAGCATCGACCCGGCGCAGGGTGCCTGGGCTGGATTTGAGCCCTACGAGCGCAATGCCGATTTCCACTCCGTGATTCGACCCGATGGCCTGAACATCGTGGATTATCTTGAAATCTCCGAGCCATTCTCGCAAGTTGTCGTCAAGATTCAGAAAATTTATGCGCGGCTCAACGCGGGCATATGCTTCATCTTGCTCCAAAAGGCCAAGGGCAAAGACACTGGGCGCGGCGGTGAATTTACTCTGGAAAAATCAAGGCTCGGCCTTGCCCTCAGCCACTCGCACGGGGTCTGCTCCTGCAAAATAGTCAAATGCAAGTGCCCACTGAATGGAGGGGCGAACCCGGAGGGTCAGGAACTTGATTATCGGATTCAAGGCGGTGCGACAGTTACTCCGATACCCCCTGGCTGGCGTTGGGTTTCGGAGAAAGAGCGGCGGGACATCTCCATGGCTAATGAGCAGGCCCAAATCGCCAGCCGCTTCTCGCAGAAGTGGGCGGAATATGCGTAGCCTCAAAATCCTCTGCGACACCAGGGAGCAAGCTCCCTTCACCTTTGGGGGCTATGACTGCGAGGCACAGGTCGGGACGCTCACCACAGGCGACTACAGCCTTGGCGGGCTGGAAGACCGTGTGGCCGTGGAGCGAAAGAGCCTGGACGACTTGCTGGGCTGCCTCACCGGCGAGGGCCGGGAACGCTTTGAGCGGGAGCTTGCCCGTGCCCGTGGCCTGGACGCCTTCTGCGTGGTCATCGAGGCCTCGTTTCAGGACATGGCCGAGGGCCGCTACCGATCGCGCATGAAGCCCCACGCGGCCCTGCAATCCGTGCTGGCCTTCCAGGTCCGCTACGGGGTGCCTTTTGTTTGGTGTGGCAACCGGGCAGGGGCAGAGTATGTGACTTTCCATTTTCTCCGCCACTACTTGCGGGAGGCCCAGGAGCGACTCAAAGCCGTGGTTAAAGCCCATGGCGAAGCGGCGGCGTGAGACCGCCCAGAAGACGATGACCTAGAAGACATTTGACGAATTATTTTGCCCTTTAGGGGCGGTGGAGTATCCAATGCAAAAAATTATCGAACGGAAAACTTCGGACACAACGAGCGCGGCGACCGTCACCGGCAAACCCGAGGTCTTGCCCGGCGGAGGCGCGCGCCGTTTGCCCATCCCGCCCCTTGAGAACCCCAGGAGCCCAAGCAACGGGCACTTGGACCGCGACGACCCTGACCGGCCTCTTTCTCGGCAGGAGTGGCTTGCGGCCTGGGAGTATTGTGTCGACTTCAACAAAACGGCGGCGATGATCCGCGCCGGATATGCTGCGGGCTCCGCGCGGCGGAACACGACCCGGCTCTTCGGCAAGCCAAACGTCCAGGCCGCGATTGTCCGGGCTCTTGAGTATCGCCAGCACGCCTGCATGGTCCACTCGGACATGGTGATCGGGAGCCTCGTTGCTGTGCTGGAATCCAGCCTTGGCGATTTCCTGACGTGGAAGAACAACAAAATCACCATGAAGGACCTGGAGAAGGTCCCGGCGGAAAAAATCAAGCTGCTCTCCCACCTTGAGACAACTCCCCTGGGCGGGATCAGCATCAAGCTCATGGACAAGATGGCCGCCCTCGACAAACTCATGATTCACCTGGGCATGAAGGACAAGGATGGCAGGGCCAAAAAGAAGCCTCACGACCTCACCGTGGAGAAGCTCCAGGCCGTGCGCAACGGCGATATCACGCCGACAGATGCCGCCTTAGACCTTGAGATGGCAGGCCTCGCCGTACCGGAAATCCTGCGCCTCATGGTGGTCCGCGAGAAAGAATCGGACGGCCCCAAGGATGACGGCAGCTATTCGCCCGTGTCCGAAGAGGAGATGGAGGCCCGGCGTAAGGCAGTCCTTGCGGCCATTGAAAACCAAAAGGCAACGTTTCTGCCCGAGCGCCAGGGCGAAGTGCGCGAGTTGAAGGCCGAGCTTGGACAGGGCTCGTTCGACCCGCAAAACAAGGGTGGGGAGGTGTAGTCATGCCAACCACGCAAAAAGAATTCAAGGACTTCGAACGCCAATACGCCGCCATCCGGGCCGCGAATCGCGACGCCCGGCGCGAGGGCGTGGGCCTCCTGACGCCCAAGCTGCTCAAAGAGCACATCGACTCTGGCAAGGATTTGGTCCTGGCCTATGGGCGCAAGGGCCTCACCGTCAGCTACACGCCCAGCGAACTGAAGCAGTTCGTCGAGGCCCAGCGCAAGGCTAAGGGGCACCACAAGGCCAACGTCGCCGGAGTGGCGCTCATGCAGCTGGAAAATTCGTCATCACCGGCAGACCGTGCAAACGCCGCCGATATCCGCGCGGCCACGCTCTACAAGGTGAATGGCAACCTCCTCTACTTCCGCGTCACGGCCTCCGGTGAAACGGCAAGGGCACCGAGCCACTATCAAGTCCGCATCCGGCTCGAAGATTGGCACGACATGCTCACGGAAACAGGACCCTACATCACGCGCGCCAAGCGCGCCTGCGTAGGCCGCCTGTCCATCGACTGCGGGTGTGGGCGTCATCAATACTGGTACCGCTACCTCGCCACCATCGGGGGCTTTGCCGTTGGGCCTGCGCTCGAAAAGGACTTCCCTAAAATCCGAAATCCGAAACTCACAGGATGTTGCTGCAAGCACATTCTGAAGACGCTCAAGGTTCTCAAGGGGGGCGGCCTCCATCTGCTGCTTGCCAAGGAGCTTGAGCGGCAGGACCGCGTCAAGGTGGCCATGGTTCCGCAAGGGCGGCGCTTTCTCAAGGTGGACGAGCTTGAGACTGCCAAGCGGCTGCGCGGTTCCGAAAAGGCTGATCCTGACGCCTTGGCCGCGTATCAGAATTTTCACAAAGCCAAGGATGCGTTTGCCAAGAAGATTGAGGGGAAGGACATGCAGAAGAAGCTCAACGAGATGACGCAGGGCATGAAGGCCAAGGCCGCAGAGAATCGCGCGCTCAAGGCAGCGCTTAACGCTGAGAAGGCCAGGGCAGCGAAGCAGGCCGCAGCGGATCAGCGCATGACCCTGGGGCAGCGCATCAAGGACGCCCTGCACATGGCGGGCACCTTCGGTCTGGACCGCGACAAGGCTCTCAAAACGTTCGCGGAGAAAACGGGCGTTGCCCCACAGGTCATCGAAAATATCATCAAGGATGAGAGGTTGTAGCATGTTCGCGCCGTTAAAGTCCAAGAACCCGCTTGATGACCTGCCGCAGAAAACGGCCCAGGCCGTCGCCAGAGTCACAAAGTCTGAGGACCCGGCTGATGATGAAGCGGCCTCCCTGATCTCCAGCAAGGTGATCCCGGTCCTGGAGCGCATTGAGCGCAACACCCGGCGCAACGTGGCCGCGTCGGTCGCCTTCGGCAAGGCCAGCGCGAAGGCACAACAGGCCACCGCGAAAGCCACGAGAACTCACCCGGCTTCGTCCGCCTCCTCCAGCGCCAGGTCTGCCCGTTCCTCCCAAGGTTCGGCCACCCTGAAGAGCGGGACCGCAGCCCAGCGCCGGGAGGCAAATTCCGTTTCTGCCATCCCCAAGGCGAAACGCGTCAGGGAGGCTTTTACGGGCTCAGTAGCATCGGCCCCTGCAAAGGGAGCCACGGGGCCGTCAAGCTCGTCACAGGCCCTCTCCGGCGCGATTTCCAAAGCAACCCGGTCTGCCGTGAGGCGAGGCGATCAGGGCGCGGCTACCGGCTCTGGTGAAACGAAATCCGCGAAGGCTCTCGCGGAACGCAAGCAAGCCGATTCCGTACAGGCGCAGAAAACCGGTCTTGTCGCCGCGCTCAAGGGCGGGCTGGCAAATTGGGACGGCAGACTCACGGGCCGGGCCGATCCTTCGGATGCCGCAGATGCGGCAGGCTCCGCCGCTGGCGGTGCTGTGTGGGCATCCATCACGGAGTTGCGGGAAACCGCCGCCAAGATGGCCGACAATGAGCGTGGCAAAGACCCCGAGGCGATGTCCACCATCGTGGCCCAGGCCGTGAAGAAAGCAACCGGAGTCACACGAGTCTCTGAATCCCTTGCTGCCGCGCGTGAGCGCACCAGGGCCAGGGTCGTGGCGTGGGCCGGTGGGCCGAGGGACGCAGCCGCGCCAGGGGCCAAAGGGCAGCGCGACGCCAAGGGGCGTTTCCTGTCACGCGGGACCGATGCCAAGCCGGATGCCAAGAAGCCCGTGCCGGTGAAGTTCGACAACGCTTCGGCGGGCGGCGGAGACTCCGGCGGAGGCATGTTTAGCTTCCTGGGCGATCTCGCCGGGAAGGGCCTGGGCAAATTGGGCAGGAAGGTCGGCGGGCGCTTTGGCGGCCTTCTGACCGGTGCCGGTGCGCTCATGGGCGGCGGGGAAAGCGCCTTGGGCGGACTTCTGGGCGGCGGCAGCGCGGCGGCGGGCGCGGGCGGGGCCGTGGCTTCTGCCGGTGGCGGATTCCTCAAAGGCGCAGGCCGCCTCCTGGGCCGGGCCGCTGGGCCTCTCGCCGCCATCGCCATGAACGTGCCAGACCTCTTCAGCGGCCTTTCCTCCGGCGACAGCGAAAAGACCGGCAAGGCCGCTGGCAGCATCGGCGGCGGTGTCGGCGGCGGCATGGCGGGCGCGGCCATCGGGACAGCGATCCTGCCCGGCATCGGAACGCTCGTTGGCGGCGCAATCGGCGCTTTTGCTGGTGACTTCCTGGGCGGTAAGGCTGGCAAAGCTATCGGCGGGACTCTGTTCGGCGGGCTCCAAGACTCCGTGGACAGTCTGGACGAATCCGTGGCCGCAAACAACAAGGCCGTGGAAAAGAAGGCCGATGAGCCTCCCGCGACCGGCGTCAACTGGTCCGCAGGTGGCCTCATGGACACGTTGGGCAACGCCTGGACGAACACCAAGCGCTTCTTCACTGGTGAGAAGGTGGCCCCCATTGCCGGTTCAGTAGGCCTGGGCGGCCTGTCTGCACAATACGAGTCTGGCAGCAAGGGCAGTGAAGCCGTGGGCTATGACTCCACGGGCGGCACCAGCTACGGCAAGTATCAGATTTCCAGCAAACAAGGGACCATGAAACAATTCATGGGCTACTTGAAAGAAAATAATCCTCAGGCGTATGCGCAGCTTTCCGCCGCTGGCCCGGCAGATTCGGGGCAAAACGGGCAGTTCGCGCAGACCTGGAAGGGCCTTGCGCAGAACGGAACCCTCGGCAATTCCGAGCACGATTTCATCAAACAAAAGCACTTCGACCCGGCGTTCCAGGGCATTGAAGACTCTGGATTGCGGGACCAGATATCAGGGTCAAAGGCGCTTCAGGATGTGCTCTGGTCCACCGCCGTGCAGCATGGCCCTGGGAAAAGTGGCGCTTCCGGGATCATGAATAAGGTTTACAAGCCCGGTATGAGTCAGGAAGACTTGGTGAATGCCGTTTACGCGGAACGGGCCACACGGTTCGGCTCTTCGACTCCGCAGGTTCAGGCCGCTGTGCAGGCCCGACTTGCTAGCGAACGGGGCAATGCGCAGGCAGGACTTGCGGCGGAGAAGAACGGGACAGCGGCAACCGATCTTGCCGAGAATAGCCAGCAACAGCCGTCCGCGTATGTACCGCCTCGTGGCTCGAAGCCCGGCGCAGGTTCGAACCGGCCCAGACTTTCGGATGCAGAGATGCAGCCTGCCGTCGCGCCTGTTGCTTCACGGTCCGCTGCCCCGTCTCACAACCTGGCTGCGGCCCCGGAGGTCGCCGCAGAGGTGAGCAGCACGGCGCGCATCTCCGATGCGGTGGAGACGCCGTTGGTCGCGCAGGCTCCGGCGGTAGCATCCGCTGCGCCAGCAGCATCCTTCACGATCCCAACCTCCCTCTCCCAGCTTAAGGAGCAGGCGAAATCGCAAGCCATGGCCCAGGTCGCGTCCATCGCCCCAGGCCTGCCCACGGCCATCCCCAACGTGAGCAACCTCGTGGATGCGGGGATGTCAGCTATTAAAACGCCCAGCCTCCTCGGTGGTGTGGACACATCCAAGATGGAGGAACTCTTGGGGCAACTGGTGAAGGCGTCTGACGCTGTTGCACAGAAGAAGGACCAGGACACTGCCAGCAATGATATCCCGACGATTCCGTTTGAATTCGACGATGTACAGCTTGCGTTGATGGCGCACGATTTGGCGTAGAGGGATCGAGCATGTCTTGACGGCTGGAGTTCACTCGATGTAGATTCAACCATCCTGGAGCGAGAGCGCACCCACGGGTTGTCAAGGATGGAGCCTCTATTGAGGTTGTAGGCAACGGTGCAT
>Ga0209800_10003382_pt1 | contig 12753 bp, 11 predicted proteins | sample Higcelweek8metaG_FD_187174 | JGI IMG/M metagenome (GOLD analysis project Ga0209800, IMG submission 187174) | Freshwater pond sediment microbial communities from the University of Edinburgh, under environmental carbon perturbations - High... | ecosystem: Environmental > Aquatic > Freshwater >... | reverse complement strand
GTTCATATAAAATATATGAATTTTAATGGGATTAATAACACTTCTAATAATAACTTATTTTGACCTAAAAGTCAAAGTATTCTGGCATATAAACACTCATATAGTCAATAACTTCGCTCATCACTCGAGTGGCATTACCCGATGCTGCCTTAGGACCTCTTTCCATAACAAGTGCAAAAGCGTATCTTGGATTCTCATAAGGGAAAAATCCAATTATCCACGAGTTTGTATTTGTGTTCCCGACTCCAACTTGCGCAGTACCAGACTTCGCAGCGACTTTTACAGATTGAATATTTAAAGCAGTACAAGTCCCCTCTGTTACTGCCATTCTCATTCCTTCGTGTATGACACTCATATTTTTCTCATCAACGGGGATAGTCATCACTTGTGATTTAAAACTATCATCATCTCTCGTAATGTGAGGAGTATATATAGTTCCCATATTGGCAATTCCTGATACAGCTCTCACCATTTGAATGGGAGTAACTTGAAAACCATACTGTCCAATTGCCGTATTATAAGTATCACCAACACGCCAAGGTTCACCATTGAATGTTTTCGTTTTCCACTCAGGAGTAGGAATTGTCCCCTCTTTCTCTCCTCCAAAATTTATTCCGGTTTTTTCTCCTATTCCAAATAATCTTGAATATTTATCAATATTCATAATTCCTAGACCTTTTTGGCTTTCAAACCCTCCTCCAACTTCATAAAAATAAACGTCAGATGAGATAGCGATAGCTTTTCTCATGTCTACATAACCAAATGATCCATGATCTTTGAAAACTGATTTTTTCTCGGGAAAATACGGATTAGGAATTGAGATTGATCCATTGGAAAAAATTACTTTGAGCGGGCTAATAACATTTTCCATCAATGCTCCATATCCAAGGAAAGGTTTAATAATAGAACCAGGACTATATAACCCAGAAACGGCTCGATTTAAAAATACTTTGCGTTTATCAGAAAAATATCCACTGATAGTTTTACTATCTTTTCCGAGAGATAAAATATTGCCATCATATTCTGGATAACTTGTCAGGGCAAGGAGTTCCCCCGTTTTTATATCCATAAGTGCTCCCGCTCCACCCTGAAAATTTACATTTTTTGCCATTTGAGATATCGAATCATACATCTTTTTATCTATTCTTGAATCAATAGAAAGTATGACATCATTACCCGCTTTGGGTGGCATTATAATATTTTCTGACTGGATAGCACCACTGACGTCCGTCTCTGTAATACGTACACCATTGGTACCAGTGAGTAAATCATTAAAATATTTTTCCACTCCATCTTTACCGATAAAATTCTCTTGCCAATAATATCCAGACGTGTCTTTCGCTGGAGCACTAGTGTAGCCGAGTAGTAAGCCAAACCCCGGTGATGAAATATATGATCTTTGAGGAGAAGACAACTTATTTATATCTTCCTTGTCCCAAGTATTCCAAGATAATAATACTTTATTACGATCATATATCAATCCTCGGTCAGCAAAAATCGGCTGTTTTTCTAAAGTATTATTTTCACTTTTTTTGAAATAAGCTTCACCTTTTACGATTTGCAAATTAACAACTTGCCAAATAAAAATAAATGAAACACCTAAAAAAAATAATCCTAAAAAAATAATGGCGCGTTTTGGAATCGCCTTTTCTAATCTACCTTCAAATTGCTGAGTATTAAAGTTCGGCAAATTCTTTGAATCAAGAAATATTTCATCTGGATCTATGTCTTTTTTTATTCTTTTGTGACTGACGTGAAATTTCATTTTACTTTTTGTATAGAATAATATTGTTACGTATGTATTGCAAAAGAATATATATTACTATTATGATAGCTGAATATATTACCGGGGATGAAATCCACATATTTCCAGGGACTGAATACAAAGAATAGACAATTACCCCAGCTATTATGAATTCATAGAATTTTACAAAAACAAACATTCCTATTATCAACAGCAAAAGACTAATCCACCAAGGAAAAACGAGGACAGAGATAAATAAAAATATATCAAAAATAACTCTTTTCATTACAGACTTAGTATACTAGAGTATATAGCAATTTGACAAATACTATTTATTACGTATTTTACGATAAACAAAGCGTAGTATGTAGAATACTACAACAGCGATGATGCCGTAGAAAACAATTTTATTACCAAGGATGAAAGCGAGAGCTGAAAACAAGAATAACTTTACGTAAGCAATTGGTTTTTCTGAAGCATTTGTGATTTCTACTTTACCTTGGCTTACAGTTACCTTGGTATCTTTATCAAAAGAATCAATCTTCTTTTTAGTATCATCTTTGGCAACTTCCACTTTAGATAGAGTATCTACTCGAAAAGTATCCACCGCTCCAAGCATAGAAGAAACAGGAGCACTCACTTGTTCTGGAACAATACTTACAATTTCTGAACTGGCCTTACCTATCTGATTTTGCAACATATCACCACCAGTAACCGTCTCACCCGAATTATTTTTTACTACTACAGATACAAATTGTTTATCATTTGAGGTCACATTGCGGTTCAAAACAACTTTTTCTTTCTTATTTGAAATAGTTGCGACAGATGAGACAATCTTTGCAGAAATAACATGGTCCCCTGATGTAACTTTCCAAGAAATGTATACATCTTTAAGCTCAAGTGAGTTCACAACAACTTCTCTATTCCCTAAAACTACATTTTTATCGTAAAATTCAACCTTTACAGAAAGTGATTTACTTTCTCCATTCCAAACAGCAGTATGAATATTCACAGTGTCTCCTTCAATAAGTTTATCCTCTGAATACCAAATCTGCCCCGGAATAAAACCTGAGTTGGATAATACTTCTGCGTAGACTGGTAATGCAAGTGCTGTAGAGAATATTATAAATAGAAAAATAAAATATTTCTTCATCATTTATGATTATTTCAATGTAAACGTTGCTTTTACTGTCATCATTATACTTTTTTGAATCTTCGAGGTATCGTACATCCCATAATCCGAAACTTCGTTCGAGTTAGCTGAAGTGACTTGTACTACTCCTGATGAAGCACTTTTTAATTGACCAACTAATTTCCCACTGAACCCTGCCATTTGAGAAGCTCGAGCTTTTGCATCTTTTACAGCATCTGCAAGCATCGCTACGCGCTCTTCTGGTAGCTTGGTATAAGTAAATTCTAATGATTGAGTCGAGAAAATTACACCCTTTTCTATTAGTGGATTTATATTTTTTGCTATATCAGAAATACCACTAACATCAGATGAATTAATATCAATATTCTGTCTTAGAGTATATGTTCTCTCTGCTCCTTGTGGCTGGTCATAATTCTGATCCATGAAAATAGGAGAAATTACTATTTGCTCTTGGGGAATATTTTTACTCTTCAAAAATTCTTGAACAAAAGCGAGGTCTTTTGCCATATCAGCATAACCTTGCTTCAATGAGCTAACTTTCACTACGCGACTAAATGAACCAATCCATTTTACATGATCACTTGTAACTTCTTTCGTCGTACTACCAGTAACAGTTAAGACATTGTCAGCTCCACGAATCTTATAAAATGTATAAGCGCCAATCAATGCTGCGATAATCAAACCCAAACCTACAAGAAATCTTGTATTTAAAAAACTTAAAAATTTATTATTGTTTTCCATATAATATTGTTTTTATTAATTAATAATTTATTTCAATAGAAAATCCCCAATTTTTGAGGCCTCTCCTGCGCCCATAGTGATTATAACATTTTTATCATTCATAGTGTTAAGTTCTCTGTCTAAGTACTTTTCCAATGATTCAAAATCGGGAAAAGATTTGGCATTATCAGTGTTTTTATTAATTTCACTTGCAAGAATATCTCCACTTATTGTTCCATCATCGACTTCACGGGCGTAATATATCGGCAATATTAGAACTTCATCGGTGTCAGCAAAACTTTTTGCAAAATCATTCAAAAGCAATTTTGTACGAGAAAATAGATGCGGTTGAAATACGACTGTTATTTTCCATCCTTCAGCTTTGGAATATAATTCACGGAACCCTTCAAGTGTTGCCATTATTTCTGTTGGGTGATGGGCATAGTCGTCGTAAATCAAACTTCCATTTGAAAGTTTGCCTCTAAATTCAAATCGCTTCCAAGTGCCAGGAAATTCTTTTACATATTTCTCGGCATCTGATTTCGAGATTCCGAGAATGGTGGCGGCGGCTATAGCCGCCGCCGCATCCTTCTTGTTGTGAACTCCTGGAACTTTCAATTTTAAATTTCTATCAAAATACTCCTGCCAATTTATGACACACGCATTTATGCCCTTAATCACATCAGCAATATTCGCATCATCAGGATTGCAAACGACAAACCCATCGCTCGGCACTTTCATCGCCATCTCATGGAATGCACTTTTAATATCTTCTATATCTTTATAATAATCTAAGTGATCACTATCGATATTTGTAATAACTAAAATTTTTGGATTTATGTTCAAAAATGAACGACGATATTCGCACGCTTCAACAACCAAGTATTTGCTTTTACCAGCGATAAAGTTGCTCTTTGACCCCACCAGTAAACTTCCAACAATTACAGTCGGGTCGTTGCCCATTCCGCTCAATATTTGAGCAATCATTGCGGTAGTCGTAGTTTTACCGTGTGTTCCCGAAACTGCAATTGTATATTTGTCTCGGCTTATAATATCGAGCATCTGTGGATACGAACGAATTGGAATATTTTTTTGTTCATTAATCTTCTTTGCAAGCTCTGGATCGTAAGTATCAATCGCAATTGTATAAACAATCAAATCCGTATTTGCAGGAATGTTATCATACGATTGACCAATCTTGATATCAATACCAAGTTTCTTGAGTTCCGTCACAATTTCCCCTTCCTGCATATCTTGTCCAGTCACACTTTTCCCCTCATAAATCATCATTCTCGCCACAGCCGAAATCCCGATACCACCGATACCAATAAAGTGAACATTTTTAATTGTATTTAAATCTAAATCCATAACTAAAAAGAAATAACTGTTAATAATCTATTCCTTGTGCCATTTCTTCTATGGCTTGGTAAAGATAAATCACTAAAAGTATCTCTTCCATCTAAGATTACCACATTTTCTGGTATTATAGATAGAAGAGCTTTTTTAAAATTAAAATACATTTTCTCTCCTTCAAATTCAATAAACTCAGTAAATTTATCTTGCAATTTGTCATAACAGTAATCTTTTTTTATTTCAAATTTATAAATAAATGGACCAATAAAAACCTTAAGTTTTGATTTATCAAATTTTTCTAGCATTTTACTATTAAGGTCAGTACACAAGCCAGACCAACCAATATGAGCAACGCCAATGATTTTACCATCACCATAACAAACTGAAGCGCAATCGGCAGTTTTGATTCCTAATTTAAAATTTTTTGATTTAGTAAAAACAGCATCACAATCATTTACATTTTCATCCCCAGTAATTATTTCAACAATATTTGAGCCATGTGAAAGTTTCGGAATGATAACTTTTTCTTTGCAATCAAGATTGTTTGTATATATTTCAACTTTGAAATTATCAAGATCTACCCACATATTATTTCTTCCACTTAACTTCTATTTCTATTTTTTCTTTTTCATATTCTACTTCTATTTCTGGCCCTTTTGGAATATATACTTTCTTCCCTTTTATCTGCATTTTAAATGCCTTATCTTTTCCTAAAGACTCTACTAATCTTTTCAATATCTTAATCACCTGCTTTTTTGTGTATTTTTTCTCAATTTCTTTCATAAATAATTTTTATCAATTAGTCTTATAACCTTTTCTCTAACCAACTTCACTATTCCCTCTATTTCATTGCTTTCGTGAACTTCAGGATTTGGAATTTCCCAATATTCATATTTATATTTCTCTAACCAATCTGGTATAAATTCCCTCTCGGCCATTACTATAATCTTATCGGCATTTTTTAAATATTCTTCTTTTAATTGATTACAGAACTCGTTTGAAATATCAATATCATATTTTTTCATTTCTGCAATTAATATCTCCAACCCAGACCTTTGTGAAAGCTTTATCCCTTGAAGACCACGATCTGTCACATGCGTACCATAACCATATGCGATAGAGCCATCTTTTTGAATTTGATTGTAAAATCCTTTAGCGACCTGACTTCTAAACATATTACCATGACAAATAAATACAACCTTTTTCATAAATTTATTTCAATCTTCTTATTATCTTCATAAACAAATCATTACGCTCATATTCATTGTTGAACATTCCAAATGATGCAAACGCTGGAGAAAAGAGAATTATGTCACCCTTTTTTGATAATTTTAGTGCTTTTGTGACAGCTTCTTTTATCCCTTTTGTTTGTTCACTAGTCACTAGAAACTTGCTACTAGAAACTAGTCTACTTGTTCCTGCTCCTGGAATTGTCACCACCGCTTTACAGAATTTATTTATTCCTTTAGCTAAATCTTCAAGTGGGAGATTCTTATCTGACCCACCACATATTAGTATGATCTTATTTTCGAATTTTTTATCTTTTGGAATAATTGAAAGAGCTTCTATCCCCGCCATTGTCGCCTCAGGAGTTGTAGCGTTATTATCATTATATATTTTAATACCCTTATATGTCTTCAATAACTGGATACGCCCTTCAAGACCTTTAAAGTTTTTTACAGCATTTTTTATTTTAGATTCTGAAATATTGAACAATTTTGCTACTTCTACTGCGCACGCAAGATTCTCTTGTTGGAATTTCCCTGGAACAGTGAAAGAATAATCCTCAATATTTTTTCTGTTAACTACAATTAATTTACCCTTAGCGTCTTCTTTTTTAATAAATTCCTTAATTCCAGGACGAATTATTAAAATGTCATTTTTGTTTTGATATTTAAAAATATTTGCTTTATCATCAAAATATTTTTCCATTGAATCTTTATAATAATTCATATGATCAGGCATAAAAGAGGTAAAGATAGAAATGTGTGGAGAAATTTTTGCATCTCCAAAACCTTGTAATTGCCATGAATCAAGTTCACAGACCAAAATATCTCCATCTTTTACTTTCTTGAGTAATGGTAATGTTGCTACTCCACGAAGATTGCCACCAACATAGATATTCTTCTTCAAAAACTTTTCATTCGCTTTCAAAATCTCATAAATTAAAGTTGTTGTCATTGATTTCCCTCTTGTTCCAGTTACTCCAATTATCATTACTCCAGGTGCACATTTTGCAAACAAGGAAACATCCATTTCAACAGAAATATTATTTTTCTTCGCCTCGGCTATGTAGATAGAATCAAGTGGAACTCCGGCAGCCTTAATAATCATATCTCGATTTTGAAAATCTTCGAGCCTGTGTTCTCCTAATACAAATTTTACTTTAGCCTCGTGAAAGCTCTGCTTTTTTACGAGGTTTTCAAGAACTTTTACCGAAGTTTTTAATTGTTCCTTTGTCTTCAAATCTGTCACTATCAAATCCGCCCCGCATTCTGCCAAGAATTTCGTATACCCGAGCCCTCGCCCAAGTAGCCCAAGCCCCATGATCGTAATTTTCTTCCCCCTAAATTGTTGTTTGTAATTTTTCATTTTAATTAATTTCTTTTTTATAACAATCTTCGCAATATATCCGATATTGATTATGTTTTTCTTTTGGATATGTTGTCTTGGTTATATTACCACATGAGGCACAATTTACTTCATTTAAAATTCTAGGATTACGTTTATTCATCCTTTCTTGATGGCGGCAATTAAAACACTTAGTTGGAATAGCCAATTTTATCCTTTTATAAAAAGCAATTTCACGAGAAATAAATTTGTAATTATTCCCGCAAGATTCACATTTTAAAATTTTATTTAAAAGATTCTCATCTTTGTATTCCTCTGAATTTTTTGGTAAATCTTTATATTCGCAATTCTCTTGTCCTTTAGTATGTGGAATATCATCTCTCCATCTAAATCCCAGTGCTATTGCTTCTTCTTTTTTCAGAGGCATATATTCATTGGCAATCGATTCATTGTAGGCAAATGGACTCATCCAAACGGGGAAAAAGTTCCCCCAATCTCCACTTTTATTCATATTCTCAATTATTTGAGGGACAAGTTTTTCGTATTCTGCCTTTGTGTACTGTTTATTTAATATACAATATTCTTTGTTTCGTAATCCGCAACACCCAAAACAATTTTTAATATTGATACACGCATCAGAAAAATACGAATAACTTGAATCGGTTACAAGGTGACAACTTATTAAATTAGTACTCCTCATTGAAGCTAATAATTGATAACTATATTGGACATCTGGATTAAATGAAATATCATATGATTCGATCAGATTACCACTTGTATAACAATATCGACTATTTTCTCCTCCTTTAACATCAAAACATTGTTCGATGTTATGAGCATTATAAATATGGTCTCCTGAAACATTTTCATTATGAGAACCAAACATGGCTCGAGCTGGCATTTTTTTCCTTAACTCCTCTTTCTTATTCAATATATATATTACACTTGCTTCATCAGAGATAGGATGTTTTGTTAAAAATTCTTGGTACTCTTCTTTTGAAACCTGCTTATTAAATATATTATATGATTGTTGTCTTAAACCAACACAACCAATACAATTTACGCAACCCCTGCAATCATATAACCCTATTGAATCTACACATGATTCACATTCTTGAGAGTAAAGTAATTTATTTGATTCTAAACAATCCACACATTCATAACAAAGTTCAGATTTACGAACATACAAATTATCAGTACAATCTCTTGAATACCAAACAATGTGTCCATAATCACAATTTTCATTTTCTACACAACCAAATACTAAATAACAATTGTTCGCACCATAAGTCATGTTTGAGTATTCACAATTATTGCTTTTGGTGTTCATCATTGAATAACGAGGCGTTTTGTCTGACAACTCACCAAGTTGTTTTATAAAAGGAATGGATAAATCTAAATCTATGGCATATGATATCGCGTCCCAATCATCTGCCCACCACTCAGAAATATCCCAGACCGGAAATGGAACGTCTGGATTATACATTGAAATGATCATTTTACCTGATTTGCTTGATGGCCTTTTATAAAGAGTTTTAAAATTTCTAAAAAGCATTCTCTGCTGGTTGCGACACACAGGACAAAATGTAGGAGTAGGAACACCTATGCGTTCATAAAAAATATGATCATTTTCATCAACATTAAATTCTGTATCACATTTTTTACACTTTCTTTTGTCCATAAATTATATTACTTCTTGTTGGTAACCCCGTAAAAAAGATTACTTTCACGGGGCAGGCACTTTCTAAATAACCTCATTTTGATAACAGCGTTCACAGTACACTATCTCCGGTCTGCCTGGTTCATAATTTGTCTTAATATCCTTCCCACAATGATCACATTTACGATCCCAGAATTTGTATGGACCACGGCGAACTATTCGATCTTTGTGACGACAGAAGAAACATTTACGAGGAATTGGTAATATCATTTTCCTGTAGAAAAGTAATTCTTGTTCTGTTATTTTATAGTTTCGTCTGCAATCTATACATTTCAATATTTCTTTTGTAATTTCATCTTTCACATCTTTAATATGATCAGGAATTTCTTCGGGTTGCAATGTTTCCTTACCTTTTGTTATTTGGACATCGTCTTCCCATCTAAACCCTTGAGCCAAAGCCTCTTCTTTGGTAAGAGGCATGTTATCTTGAGCAATAGTCTCATTATATGCAAAAGGACATATCTCTGGTGGCATCATTAAACCATGTAGATCTTTTTCTGTAAGTTCTTTTATTATGTGTTCTTTAATCTTTTCATATTCTTCTTTTCCATATTCTTTATTTAAAATACAGTATTCAGCGTTTTTTAACCCATCACAACCAATGCAATCGTGACAATTTATTAAAAATTTAGAATAAAATATATTACTCGAATTGGATATAGAGCAGGATGATATAACATTACTTGAAAAACCAGATCCTATACATTCTAAAAATAATTCACTTTTATTACCAAAACCTATAGAACCATTAGAATTATGAAGATCTCTTGAAGAAAAAAGATTTTTGGAATTTTCTGCTCCAATAACTTCAAAACTATTTTGAACATTTCTGCATTCTGTTAAATAATCACCACCGGAATCAATTACTTTGAAATTATTGTTCTCTTTTCTAGGAAAATTGGAAGAAAACTCAATAAATTTCTTTTTAAATTCTTCAACTTTCGAATAACTTCCCATTATATCACTGATTTTTTTATTATATTCATCACGAGAAAGTGATCCATTTAAAAAATAGTTAGATTTATTTCTTAAGTTTACACAACCAAAACAATTATTTAAACCACTACAGTTTAAAGTAAAAACAGAATCGATAGAATCAGTTGTATTTTTGCTAAAAAGTAGGCCATTAGATTTTAAACTATTAATACATTCATATGATCTTTCAAGGTGTTCAGCAAAGTAAGAGTCAATTACTTCTTTTGATTTACGTACCCCCTTACAATACATTATTTCTTCTCCAATCCCACCGTTAAAAACCATATAACAATTTTTCATTCCCCCAGCGTAATTTGCATACTCACTATTAATATTCATCCCCGTGGCAGAATCTATAGAGGTATTTTTTTGGGGAACATTACGAAATAAATTATTAAGTTGTTCAAAAAATGTTTTATCAAAAAAATAATTTTGAGCATATTCTTTTGCGTCCCATTTATCTGACATATAACAATAATAACAATAAATTTTATACTGAGATTTTGGATTATACATCGTTACTACCGCCTTACCACACATATCACATTTGTCGCCAGAATATAAACTCATTTCATTTCTCCACAATGCTCTCATTTTGAATCGACAGTCAAGGCATACATTAGGCGCAGGCACTTTCATCTTTTCATAAAAAGAAAAGTCGTCTTCTTCGAGAATAAAGTTTTGCTGACATTTCTGACATATTCTATTTTCTGGTTTATGTTCCATACTACTTACTACTTTCTATCTACTGCTTAAAATTCTTCTGCAACTCTTCCATATCATCAAAATGTGTTTTAACCCCATTTACTTCTTGATATTTTTCGTGGCCTTTACCTGCAAGTAAAATATAATCGCCACTTTTTGCAAGTTCACAAGCTTTTTCGATAGCGGAATGACGATCAACAATTATTTCTACTTTGTCTACTCCTTCAAGCGGAATTCCTTTTTGCATATCGTTCAAAATATCTTCGGGTTTTTCGGTACGTGGGTTATCAGAAGTGAGAATTAAAATGTCACTCATTTCGTAACCAATTTTTGCCATAATAGGACGTTTACTTTTATCTCGGTCTCCCCCACAACCGACAACTGCTATGACTCGTCCACTCCCCTTCATTCTATTTGCAGTTTTCAAAACATTTTCTAAGGCATCAGGCGTATGGGCATAATCAACAATTCCTGTCACACCATTAACGCTTTTTGTCGCTTGGAATCTGCCGGGAACTGCTTCGAGATTTCTTATTATTTCTTTTACTTTTTGTTTATCTTCACCAAGCAAAGTTGCAACAGCGTACACACCCAATACATTGTATGCATTGAATTCACCTATTAACTTTGTTTCTAAGCGTTCGTTAAAATATGCTTTAGTTTTTAGACTCAATGTATACTTGTGTGCTTTTGTAGTGCTTAGCATATATTCACCTTTTTCATCATCAATATTCGCAATAGCAAAACCTGTCGCTGGAAGCATATCGAAAAAACCTTTTTTGGCTTCACAATAATTTTCGATTGTTTTGTGATAGTCTAAATGATCAAGTGTTAGATTTGTGAATATTCCTCCTACAAATGAAATCCCTTCTATTCTCTTTTCACAAACTGCGTGCGAGCTAACTTCCATAAAACAATAATCACAACCCTTATCTACCATATCTCTAAATAATTTAGTAAGCGTGACTGAATCAGGGGTTGTTCTTGTCGCTTCGTATGATTCATCATTAATCTTATTTACAACCGTTCCAACCATTCCAGCCTTGTGACCTAAATCCATAAAGAGTTGATGCAACAAGGTTGCGGTTGTAGTTTTGCCATTTGTCCCTGTGACACCTATTAATTTCAATTTGCTTGATGGATTATCGTAAAAATTATTTACAATGATTCCGACAGCACTGTGTGTATCAGCTACTTTGATATATGTGACACCATTTTTAAATTCTTTAGGAGTCTCTTCATATACCACTGTCGATGCTCCTTTTTCTATAACTTCATCTATAAATGAATGCCCGTCTAAGATATTTCCTTTTAGCGATACGAAAATAGCATTTTTTTCAATCTCTTTTGAATTAAGCGAAACAGAAGAAACATGGGCTTCCAGATTACCGTGACTTTCCAAAACTTTTACATCTTCTAACAGTTCGCTTAATATTTTCATTTTATTTGTTTAACTTTTTGAAATGTAATAATGCTTTTTCTATATCCTGGTTAACTTTTTCAATTGGTTGATTCCCATTTATTTTTTTCAGGATTTTCAAGCTATCAAAATATTTTATGGTTTTACTTACCTGATTATTGTGAACTTTAATCCTTTGTTTTAAAATATTCTTTTCATCCAAGACTTTATAAACTTCTTTTATGTTTTTATCGGCCATCCTTTTTATAGACCTCTTATGAACTTCTCTTTCTGGAAGGGTTAAATATATTACAAAAATATTTTGGCTGTTTTCTTTTAATAATTTTCTAACAAGTTGCGCTTCGGGTTTAAGACGTGGTCCTCCTATAAAAATCAAATCTTTATTTTTAGGT
>Ga0209800_10003379_pt1 | contig 12759 bp, 7 predicted proteins | sample Higcelweek8metaG_FD_187174 | JGI IMG/M metagenome (GOLD analysis project Ga0209800, IMG submission 187174) | Freshwater pond sediment microbial communities from the University of Edinburgh, under environmental carbon perturbations - High... | ecosystem: Environmental > Aquatic > Freshwater >... | reverse complement strand
TAGAAGAACCGCTAACTTATTTTTCTGAGGCCAGTCCCTTTTAAGAAAATTTTTCCATTTGGCAACATACGGGGGCGGTTTGGCTCATGAGCACAATTTTCAGGGTTTAGGGACCGGCCTATTAGAAATTTCACAACAGCTGTTGCTTCACCAGAAAGGCGCATGATAATGAACAAAGGAATGAGCGTAACGCAAAACACCAGCTTCAACCATGCCAGGCAACCTGACAAATCTAACAAGCCTTGTTTTGCGAGCCTTTCGGTGATGCATACAGATGTGTGAATTTTATAATAAGCCTTGACCTTTTGTTTCTTTTGGGTTAAGCCAAAAGAAAAGAATTAAAATACAAATATTTTATTACATGGAAAGTAACCCACCACATCAAAATAATATGTAGCCAATGGTTAGCCGAATCTGGTTAGTTACATCGTGAATTTTTTTATTTTTGCTACTCTGATTCTAAAAAATTATTAAAAACATGACAAACCGTATTCTCTTCATCGAGCTACTAATCCTGTTACTGGGTTTTCAGATTTCAAATGCACAAAAGACTGAAAATAAGGTTAATGTGCTAGATTTTGTTGATCCCATGATAGGCACAGGAGGCCATGTGCATACTTTTCCAGGGGCTACGGTTCCGTTCGGAATGATACAACTCAGTCCGGATAACGATGTTACCGGTTGGGACTGGTGTTCAGGTTATCATTACAGCGATTCATCGATCATGGGTTTCAGCCACAACCACCTGAGTGGAACAGGCTGGGCCGACCTGGGCGATATACTGCTGATGCCCACAACCGGTAAAATCCAGATGGAACCCGGCAGCAAAGCCAATCCCGACGAAGGTTACCGTTCGCGTTTCAGTCATAAGCGCGAAAAAGCAAGCCCCGGATATTACCAGGTGTACCTCGATGATTATAATGTGAATGTAGAACTCACAGCATCCGAACGTGTTGGTTTTCATAAATATACATTCCCGGAAGGAGATCAGTCGAATGTGATTATCGATCCGGTACACAAAATATTCGGGAAGGTGTATCAGACGTTGGTTAAAATTGAAGGCAACAAAGTGAGCGGATATTGTTTCAGTACGGGTTGGGGCGGAAGGCGTTATGCGTATTTTGTGATGGAGTTTTCGAAACCGTTTGCTTCCTACGGAACATGGAAACAAGGTGTTAACAGTCCCGGAAGCGCTTATTCGGTAGGACCGGATGCAAAAGCATGGGTCCGCTTCAATACCACCAAAGATGAGCAGGTGGAAGTAAAAGTAACCTTATCGTCAGTTAGCCTCGATGGTGCTGAAAAGAATTTTAAATCAGAAGCTGAAGGCAAAAATTTCGATAAAGCATTGGCAGAAGCACAATCCACATGGCTGAATACCCTTTCTAAATTCGAGATAAAAGGAGGTACGGCTGATCAGAAAACGATTTTTTATACCGGTGTTTACCACTGCTTTATAGCACCCAATCTCTACATGGATGTGGATGGAAGTTATACTGCCGTCGAAAAAAACATGAAAGCGGAAGGATTCACTAACTACAGTACATTTTCGTATTGGGATACATTCAGGGCCACTCATCCGCTGTTTACAATTGTAGATCAGAAACATACCGCCGAATTTGCAAACACACTCATCAGCCGTTATACCGACCGCAAAGATCATATGCCGATATGGGAACTCTGCGGCTGGGATAATTTATGTATGCTCGGGTATCACAGCGCTTCGGTTATTTGGGATGCAATATCCAAAGGTGTTCCGGGAATTGATAATGCAAAAGCTTTCGCGGCTATGAAAGATGCTTCGCTCACTTCGAAAAACAGCAGCAGCGACGGTGCCGGCGGTTTGAACGATTATATCAAACTTGGCTATGTGCCGTGTAATTCAGGGGCTTCTGTTTCGCAAACGCTGGAGTATGCTTACGATGATTTTTGTATTGCCGAACTTGCGAAAAAACTCGGTAATAAAGAAGAGGAAGCAACGTACCGTAAACGTTCCATGTCGTTTCTGAATCAGTACCAGGCATCCACGAAGCATTTCTGGCCACGTCATGCCGATGGTACTTTTCATGACTCTTTCGAACTGAACAGCTGGGAAAAACTTCAGCCGCACTGGGTTTCGGGGAATATTTGGGCTTACGATTTATTTGTACCGCATCAGATTGATACACTGATGGCTTTACATGGCGGCAAAAAAGGATTTGAAAAACACCTCGATACCCTTTTCAGCGAAAGCATCGAAATGCTTGGCGACCAGCACGTGGATATTTCGGGTTTTGTAGGTATGTACGGGCATGGCGACGAGCCGGGGCATCATATCCCTTATTTGTTTAATTATGCCGGAGCGCCTGCCAAAACACAGAAATGGGTTGATTACCTCCGTAAAACAATGTATTCAACCGCGCCTGACGGAATGATAAACAACGAGGACTGTGGACAAATGTCGGCCTGGTATATTATGTCGGCATTGGGATTTTACCCGGTATGCCCCGGCAAACCGGTTTATGATCTGGGAACGCCACTTTTCCCCGAGGCATCCATTCATCTTGAAAACGGAAATACATTTAAAATAGTGGCCCACAATGTATCGGATAAAAATATTTATGTGCAAAAAATTAAGCTGAATGGCAAACCGTTTGCCGGACTTCTTTTGAACCACGAAGATATTATGAAAGGCGGAGTGCTTGAGTTTTTTATGGGGGCAATGACGGGGAAAGGACAATAGTTTCGACTCTGTTCGCAAGCGTCTATTTTCTGAAGTGTGCGGCTTTACTTATTCTGAAGTGTGCGGCTTTACTAACATTTAATTAACATGCATTTCGAAAATATAAATACACTTGGTTAGTAAAAATACTGGAATAGATGCTCCCTTAGACTTCATTTCCGAAAGTCAACAATTAATCACTTATTGAGTTAAGCTTTCACCGCACGCGTCAGAAAATAAGTCGTGCGTGAACAGGGGAATAGCAACATGGATTTTGGGAGTTTTACGTTTTGATCATCTCTGGGCAAAAACCTTATTTAATGTTTTGTTATTCCCATTCGGCTTAATTTATTCCAAATATGAAGAATATTGTAGTGTTAATTTAAGCTCCCCGAATTTTTTCAATAACGAATTTCTACAGTTGTTCTATTAAAAAACAAAACCACAAGGCAACTTAAATCGCCTTGTGGTTTTTGAAAATTATTGAATCAGAATTACTTGATAATAAATTTGCCTGATATTGTATTGATCTGATCGCACTTGTAAACATACGTCCCTGACGCATATGAGCTTGTATTCAGAACTCTCTGACCTTGATTACCGGTTAATAGCACGTTTTCAATTAACCGACCATTGTTGTCAAATATTGATAGGTTTACCGAAGCATAAGTGTCGGGCAGCTTATAATCAAAGGCTATCCAGGTGGTAGCGGGATTTGGATTTGCATTGATAATTGCATCAACTGGCAATGAAGGCTGTGTGCCGGGTTTTCCTGCGGCGTGTTTCAACTCATCATTGTACCTTATGCAATTGCAGTATGGTATTCCCTCCCAAAATTCCAATATCCCCTTTGCTTGTGTTGAAGCTATGCCATGACCGAAATCGGCAATTGCTATAAGTTGCTCCTTTTCTGTATTGTTGAGCATTGACAAATTTCGGCCATTATTAGCAAGGTTTATTTGCAGGGTTTTCAATTCAGCAAATTTTTGGTATTCGGCTGTATCCTTAGACGAAAATTGGTGTAAAGCAGGTATTAAAGTCAGCATTGCCTGAGCTGCACCTGAATTGCCACTTTGTAAATACATATCAACTATTTGATAGCGGCTTAAAAGATCACCTTTATTGTCGAACCAATTTATAATTCCTGACTGGTCAACTACGGTATCATGTAACTTACTGCGCAAAATATCTGATGCAGCTGAAGTTTTTTGGTTGTCAAACATATTCAATTGTTCTTGTAATACAGTTTTATAAGAAGTATTACCTGCAATCTGACGCAACAAATCAATCATGTATTCCGGTAACGGATTCTCTTTTGTTTGAAGGAAAGATAGGAATTGTTCATCCCGCATCTCATCAGGATTTGCAGATAGGATTTCGAACAAAACCGATTCAGGCAAAACATCTGTTTTTAAAGCAGCTTCTTCCAATGCTTTCTGCGAGAGGTGCGGCGAATCACCTAATAATTTAGCCCGTAGTTCCCACATTTCGGAAGGAATACTTGTTTCAATATCCTCAACTGTGTTAGCAGTATTTCCACCGTCCTTTAAAGTTTCGTAAAGGGCGTTTACATTGTTGTAAGCTGAAAATGCATCGGCAAACTGCAATTCTTTGGCATCAATCTGAGATTGATTGAGGCTTACAAGATTATCACTACCACCGCCATAATGAGACGGACATGTATTGGTATTTGAGGTTAAAACCAACTGAACTCCATAATAGGAATAAGGTGCGCCACCCGCTGTATGAAAATAGAAAACTTTTGATTTACCCCCATTATCAAAATTCATGATAGCATTGGTTGAAAAGCTATTTGCGGCCGCGGTTGCTGTACCACTTCGTTGGTATGGCGAAATCCATGATTCCAGTTTGTTTGTAACATAAAAATCATATTTGTTGCCGGTATTGGTGTTGCACAGATAGGTAAGACCAGTAGGGGGTAAAATTTTATCTGAGCCATTTTGCAAATCAGCCAGATTTCCAACGGTTACATTCTGGAATGTATTTTTATATACTTCGTTGTATGCCGCGCCGGAATTAGTTATTTCAATCCCTGAATATGAATTAGTTGGAGGTATATTGCCACCCACAAACGTGTTTTCTTCAATAGCATAACCTGTACAGGAAATTAAATTAAGGCCATATCCGTAATTTGGACAGTTACTGGCTTGTGCCATTTCGAACCTATTCTTAAGTATTACAGCATTGTTAATACTTCGCATTTCCATTCCATATCCGTTATCAGTAAATTTACTGTTTTGAATATTTATAGTATATGATGTTTCGGAATTTGAAGCTTGAATGCCATATAAAAATCCTTTGAAATAGGATTTGTCCAGATATACTTCAGGGCATGGTGTGGTTTGAGAATTACAAATGGCTGAAACATTATAGCCCGCATCGAGCGAAAATATACCGTAACCAGTTCCTGCTACTGAACGATTATTCAAAAAATCGCAGCCATTAAACTTCACTCCTTTAACATACCACAACGAAACACCAGTATAATAAGGCGACGCGTTGGCAGGATAATAATCGTCAACAATAAATGAGCAGTTTTTGAAGTAGCTTACATTGTCCATTTCATAGCCTGAAGTGGGATGAAAATTTCGGTATTTCATAAATTCTACTCCACGCCTGCAATTCTTAAATGTTACACCCTCTGCCTTTATTATTCCACCTATCGAATTCCAGTCATCCGGTTTCCAGTTGGTAATGCCATTGGCTGCATTTTCAATTACTGCACCGTTTTTAAGCTCAACAATACCTTGCGCATAAACGCCGTTAATTGGGTACTGGTGCTGATTGGTTGTGCCCCAAACTTCGATGCCTTGCCATTGACCGGTAGAAGCGTTTTTTAAAGTACCACCATCAACTACCAGCTTAGCCCCTTGCTTTATAATAATTTTGGCATTTTCGGGCATTTTTACTTCACATTTGATTTCCAAAGAATAACCAGGTAATATTTCAATATTTTGGTATAGCTTTATTGGGAAATCCCACACCTCATGACTTGAAATGTAAAGATTTATTTGTGAAGGTTGCTTCTCTTTTACGTATTTATGCATAGGCATATTGTTAACCACAAAAGAAGAACCATAAAGTGATAATGCGCGATGCATTCTACCTGCCGATTTAGGACTAATATAAAGCCCTGGCCCATACCCTGCCATTAAAGGTATGGGTGTGTTTTGAGTAAGCCAAAAGCAATCTTTAGTCAAATAACAAATATAATCTCCATTACAGCCGATTGGAGCAGAACAAGAATTGCAGGAAGGTTCCTTGCATAAACCAAAAACATCATCAAGAAAATCATAATGATTTATACACCTTTTTTCAGAATTATACATATGATGAAGACCAACTGCATGACCATATTCATGTGCAATATGATCAATATGATCAGCCCAAACAACGAATTCAGGTGCAAACATAGAATACATTGTGTGAACATAAGCTGAGTTATTAGAAATTGTGGGGGTATAGTAGCCCCAATAATCTGTTGATCCTTGAGGAGGTTGAGTAAAAATGTGATTCATCGCATTAGATGCACTTGGATAATTAGAAAGCACATACTGCTGAATATTATCACCCCAAATGCTTAAATTAAATGTTGTATTATCAATAAAAATAATTTCATTTAATTCAAAGCGAATCTTGGTATCGGAAACATGATTATACTGCGGTTCACAAGTTAACGAATAACCTTTAGGTTGTGAATTGCTGTATCTTTCATTAATCTTCGTAAACATCAGATTTACCTCCTGTCTGAATCCTGGAGTATCCTGCCATCCATTTTGTCCGCTATCATTTCTGCAAACAATATAGTTAACTAAAATTGTTTTTAAGGGTGTGGATGAATTGGGAATCCAATGACCGGGTGTTCTATAATCAAGCCACGTTGAGCTAGAGTAGCTACATCCTACTAACTGGCTATCTTGAAACTCCTCGAACTCTGTTGTTGCACAACTACCGAAGTTTTGTGAATGGACCATATTATTGGACAAAAACAACAGAAAAAGAAATGGAACTCTGTAAAAAAGTTTTTTCATTTTGAAAACAATTAAAAATTTAAAAATTTAAAAATTATCAATCTTCCCTCTGTATATATCCTAATGAAATACAGCCCCTTGCAAAGCATTTGAACATTAAGGACTCTCTCTTTTCCATCAGTAATTATCATGGGTTTACCAAAAACATCAACAACTTCGATTTTCTTAATTCTATCGAATCCTTTGGGTGTTTCGATTTGAATAATGCCCCCGGTAACCGGATTTGGATAAATATTTAACTGACCCATCAACTCAATATCAGTTCCGGTTGTCCAATCAACGTAGCAGGTATCAAGCTCTGAAACATAAAGTTCTTGTTGGTTTATGCCATAACAAAGCAATTCGTGTTTAAACGAGATGGTTGCATACATGTAACAGCAAGGGTACAAAAATCCATTTAAACTCCCAATATCTTCAATCCAAATATCTTCTTCAGCATTTGAGTTTTCGACTGATTGCAGATACCAGGTCTTCTTTACTTCACCATTCAATAAGGTTGTATCCCCAATTGACTTAACTATATAAGGACTATTAAATCCTTGCCAATTACAAGACAGATATCCATAAACATTTACGGTATCTCCTGGTTCAACTGAAAAGTCATACAGTAATTGATCCTGATTAGATGGTGAAAGCACCCCTGTTGAGCGAAAATAGACCTTTTGCTCATTAGTATCCTCTCGTAAAAAACCAATGATACCATTTTCAGCCCACCAATCACCTTCAGAAAAAACAATTTTGTAAACTGTATCATTTACAATCGTATCTTGCAAGGTGGTCCAGTACTTAAAAGTTCTTGCTGAATTGGGGTTCCCCCCTTCTGTATTAGTGTGCACTACATTCCAGTGCTTACCAGGTATTACAAATAGATGATAAGTTTGTGCACAAGTAAGAAAACCTGAAAGGAAAAACAAAATGAGAACTATAATGGATTTTCCTGGTTTCATGAAAATCATTTTGTGAGTTTTTTTAAGTTGCAACGCCTGTTTTGTTTTCATAATTCATAAGATTAGTGTTGAATTAATAATTTTGAGTATATAATTGGTTGGGTGTTTTCAGTTTCATGAGATATATGCCGGAAGGGTAATTACTTACATCCAAATTTACAAATTCTGAATTAGATGGTTTTATGGGAAGAACAGGTTTACCATAAAGATTAAACAGAGGTAGTTCGATAGTATGAATTGATTTAGGTATTTCTAAATAACAAAAATTATTAGCCGGATTGGGGTAATATTATTATGTAGTTTTTTGCAATGTAGTTTATTCCTACTAGGTTAAAACCACAAGCTACAACATTAGTATCTACGCCATTAGGCCAGATAGTATAATCTACTACTTCAATACAGACTGATACTGTCTGATGAAAAGGATCCCAAAACGAAAGGATATTAGGGAAAGTGTTATTATAACCAGTAATTCCTTCAATATACTGGATTGGATGTGAAATTCCGCCAAAACAATACAGCTGCCTAATCTCGCCATTATTAAGTATTACATCTCCACACTCAAGTCGTACATATATTGAATTCCCAACAATACCATAGTTAAAACCTGGTAGATACAAAGTGTTACCCACATTTACCGAGAGGTCGTAGCCAAGTTTTTCGGTTGTTTCGCCTAAGTAATGTCGGATAAACCATATTTTCTTTGCCACATTGTCCTGGCGCATAAAGCAGTGTAGGGTTCTGATAGTATCAAAAATGGTAGGGTGGTCATTCAGTTTGTAAACTTTGGTGTACTGTAAGTTGTTAAGCAATGTATCACCATCAACAGTATAAACAAAATCATCATAAACAAGTCTATTTTCGTCCCATTCATATACTGTCCAATAAGCGTTATGGGTTGGTAGTGGGTAATAAGTTTGAGATCTAAGCTCTATTTTAGTAATAATCATGCAACAAAGCAGAAGTACATTTTTTGTTTTCATAACTTTTTTGGTTAGTGATTAATAATTAATTTATTATAGGCTATAAAGGTGGGTGTTCTTAATTCGAGCAAATAAATACCTGAAGAGAAAGATGAAAGATTAAGAGTATACTCTTTTATCCCATAGATCAATTGGATTTGATTCAACTTATTTCCAAGTAGATCAAATAATGAAAGAGATGAATTTGTTGAAAGTGGGGGAATATTAATAGTAGTAAAATTCATTGCCGGATTAGGAAAACAGTTGAAAACTTGAGTCTCGTTTTCAACAGTATTTACAAAATTAAAGCCACACCTTGTAGTATCCTGTCCCAATGGCCAGATGAAATAGGTATTAATTTCAACACATTGTGTGAACGTTTGATGAAAGGCATCAAAGAAAAATAATATATTTGGAAATGTGGATAATACATTAGAAGTTCCTTCAATAAATTGTTGCGGAGTTGAAGAAACTATTGATGAAAAATGATATTCTGTCCTTAACTCTCCATTATTTAATTCAGCTAATCCATCTTCATACCGAATATATAATGAATCACCAGAATTCCCATAGTCAAATGCAGGTAAACTTATAGTATCCCCAATAGCAACCGAAAAGTCATAACCAAGTTTTTCGGTTGTTTCACTTAGATAGTGCCGAATGAACCATATTTTTTTTTCTACATTGTCCTGGCGCATAAAGCAGTGCAAGGTTCTTATTGTGTCAAAGATAGTAGGATGGTCATTCAGTTTGTATACTTTAGTATATTGTAAGTTGTTAAGCAATGTATCACCATCAACAGTATAAACTAAATCATCATAAACAAGTCTATTTTCGTCCCATTCATATACTGTCCAATAAGCATTTTGGGTGGGAAGTGGGTAATAAGTTTGAGCTCTAAGCTCTATTGTGGTAATAATGATACAACTGAGCAGAAGTAAGAAAATCCTACTTTTTAATAACAAATTTTTCATAATGATTTTGTTTTTGGGAGTTGATTAATCTAATTATATACATACCAGAATTAAGGTTCTGATAGGGTATTTCGTAATTTTCTAAAAAGCCTGGAGAATCTAATGTTTCATAAAATACTGTTTTCCCGCTTATATCGCTTATTGAATATGAGGTAATTATGTCATTACAATTAATTTTGATTTGCCCGGATGATGGATTTGGAAAAATTGAAATATTTTTAGCGTTAAGTTTACCAATTGATAAGTAGGGATCATAACCAAATATAAAGGTCAAATCACCAAATAGTGGAACATGAGTTTGACCATTAGTATCTTCTGGGCAGAAAACGGTATCTTTTGTGAACATATTGGTAGTATGGAAATAGGGCGCAGTAGGATCGTACCACATTTTGAATTGGTAACCGCCTTCTATTATCGCAACATTCATAGGAGGATTCGCAGGTGGATTGTTTGGCAAATACGGTGCATGGAATAAGGCTGTATCCCAGCAGATAATGACCGGATATGTATAATTTATTGCAAAAACCTCATCTGTTGACACAGTTGGGTAGATCCAGTAAGGGTAGGCTTTAACTTTAGTAGAATCTACATCCATATTATACATAAAAACATTAAACGCATTTGGGTTATATTCGGGAGTTCCTTCACCAAGTAAATAATCCACACCTTCAACAGTAGCAGAATTATCAAAAACCATCCAAAGAGTATCTCGCTGGCCCGTACCATCCTCAAAAGCAATGTGGAAACGCCAGGGTTGCTGAGCTAATATTGAAGAGATGGTTAATCCAAATAAAAGGGAAGTTAAAAGGAATATCTTATTCATATGCTTGAATTTTTATAATTGATTAAAAGTATAACAAAGATAATTCATCAAAATAATAATGCAATAGAATTAGTTAAATTTAATATGAATTAATTATTAATATAAAAATTTAAAACTTTGATACTGATTTACATATAGACAATAATTTATATTAGCATATAAGATTATATACTAATAGTCAAATTATAAACACATATATTATTCAATGATAATACTTTAGCCAAATCATCTCATAGTAGTTTTTTGCTGTGTTGTTATATATCTTAATCCAAAAATTAGAACTAGGTAATACCTCAGGGTGTAATAAATATTAATTCTAAATAAGAAATTAAATAAACTGATGATTTTAAGACATTAGTATGGATAATACTTAGTATCAGGCTTCATTTTCTCTCACTCTCGTAATTGGTCGTGTGATTTCCAATGGAATAACTTACGTACAGGAAGCATGTACCAAGCATGCGAGGGTATTGGCAGGTAAAGGATTAACCAGGAAGTTCCTTATCTTGATATTACCACCAAAGTCAAAGCCCAGCTATACATTGGCCTCGATATAGCTATACTGAATGCTGATAGTTTTCAAAAAAACAACGCTGGTCAAGTGGATGAATAAAGCAAAGGAAAGAGAAGCTAAATACTAGCTGATATTATTGTGATAAATAAGATCTTTAAACCGGGTCAGAAAATAAGACGCGCGAATATGGGTCAACAATTAGTCAATTATTGAGTTAAGCCATACCCGCACGCATCAGAAAATAAGACGCGAAACAGAGTGTTTTATGAAGCATCAATGAAAGCCTATGTTCTTCTCAATGTGATTTATTGTTCCTACTGTGGTGATTTTATTTTGAATTCAACTGAATGGGAGCAATAAATGGATAATATCGCGCGCAACCTCAGGTCGTCCTCCGCGTGATCCCGAAAATCAGTTCCGAAACGTCCGACATATAGTTTGCCGGTATTTCATTTTCAAATGCATACTCCTCCGGCTCGTGTGCAATTATTTCCTCAACTTGGGGTGGCACTTTGTTTTCGATTGGTTTCTTAATCAGCTGCAGTTTTGTTTCTGCAGGCGTAGCTGTTTCAGGTGCTCTCGCTGTTGCCTGAACTATTGGAACCATTTTTAGATTTGTTTCCGGCAAATCCGCCTGATTTTTTTTGCTTGATCTGCGTTTCCTTTTATGTGGCTGCCGGATAAGATGGTATTCGCGATAAAAATCAGGGTACGAATCCTGAAAATAATTCACAGCATGATCCAGCTGATCGCGCAGAAAAAGATTGGTGCCTGCAATAAGTTGTGCCAGTTCCTTTTTAAGCGATTTACGCCGCCTCAACTGATCAGCCAAATCCGTAAGTTTTACACCAAACTCTTCGGCCTGCTTACGGAATTCTGGCAATTGCCTGCTTTTAAAGTCCGGACCGGTGAAGGAAGGTTCAAGCGGTTTCAACAATTCAGCAGCATGCAACGCATTCAAGTATAATTGGTATGCAGAAACTTTGTGCAATTGCTCCTGGTAAGTTTTCATTATTGTGTACAAGGTTTCATCGTGCTTATTGAAGGCCGTAAGTTTGCCCAGGTTGGTAAAACGGTACATAGCCTCATTCATTTCTATTTCCGATTGCCGTTTAACTGCATAAAATATGGATACCGGACGCCAGATATCGGATAGTATCTCCGTGATTCGCTTTCCACGCGATTCGAAATCGGATACCAGTTGTAGCAGTTGTGGTTTGCCTTGAGCAAATTCAGGATGCCGCTTTATTGTGTTAATCAGTGAAGTGTAATGGGTTTGTTTTGCGAGGATTCTTTTCATGGGTTTATTTGTTTGAAGAGTTTGAGGTGTTTTTATGTTTCGAGTTTTTAATAAAGCTTTTGTTTGTGTTGGGCATCAGGTGAAAACCTTCACTCTTCGGATTAATTTTTATGGTGTAAACATGTGTTGCGCTAGATGCCGAACCAAAACCTACATTTATACATTGATTTGCACTGAAGTAAATGTGTGTTGTGTTAAAAGGGTTTCGGAATTTGCTGCCTGACACATCGGATATAAGGAAGTAAACATGTGTCGGGTTATCGGAGTGATTAATCCTGGCGTATTCGGTATTGGATATGAAGAAGTAAACATGTGTCGCAATAGCGGACATATAAATGCTGAGGAAGTGAACTTGTGTTGTGTTATCCGACAGACCAAACTTATTGCCGCACGTTCCGGAAACAAAAAAGTAAACATGTGTCGCAATAGCAGACATATAAATGCTGAAGAAGTAAACGTGTGTTGCGTTATCCGACAGACCAAACT
>Ga0209800_10003377_pt1 | contig 12763 bp, 24 predicted proteins | sample Higcelweek8metaG_FD_187174 | JGI IMG/M metagenome (GOLD analysis project Ga0209800, IMG submission 187174) | Freshwater pond sediment microbial communities from the University of Edinburgh, under environmental carbon perturbations - High... | ecosystem: Environmental > Aquatic > Freshwater >... | reverse complement strand
CGATGGCAAATATGCAACTATTAAGCTTCCTTCGGGCGAAACAAGGCTGGTACTTACACAATGCCGCGCTACAATCGGCACTGTATCGAATGCCGACCATAACCTCGAGAGATCAGGTAAAGCCGGACGTTCACGCTGGCAGGGTCGCCGTCCGAGAGTAAGAGGAGTTGTTATGAACCCTGTCGATCACCCGATGGGTGGTGGCGAAGGAAGAGCTTCAGGCGGACATCCACGCTCACGCAAGGGTATTCCGGCAAAAGGTTTCAAAACGAGGGACAAGAAGAAGTATTCCGCAAAACATATTATAGAAAGAAGGAAAAAATAACTGATATACTATGAGCAGATCCATTAAAAAAGGCCCTTTTATTGATTTTAAGCTCGAGAAGAGAGTTCTTGAGATGAATGACAGCGGGAAAAAATCAGTGGTCAAGACATGGTCAAGAAGATCAGTTATATCACCTGACTTTGTCGGACATACTATAGCAGTTCATAACGGTAACAAATTTATACCTGTTTACATTACCGAGAATATGGTAGGTCATAAGCTTGGCGAATTTGCCCCTACCCGTACTTTCAGAAGTCACTCGGGGAATAAATAATTAATGTAAACACTGAAAAAAATTACAGAAATGGGTGCAAGAAAAAGAAATTCAGCGGAAGCGAGAAAAGAGGCCGCAAAGGAAAGATACCAGGCCATTCTCAGAAACTGCCCTACATCGCCGAGGAAAATGAGGCTCGTTACTGCCCTTATCAGCGGAAAGGAAGTTAACAAGGCTCTTGATATACTTAAGTTCAGCTCTCAGGAAGCATCACGCAGACTGGAGAAGCTTCTCCTTTCAGCAATTGCAAACTGGCAGGCTAAGAATGAAGGCGTCAGGCTCGAAGAAAGCAACCTCTACGTGAAATTAATTCATGTAGATAGCGGACGTGTAATGAAAAGACTGCAGACAGCTCCTCAGGGAAGAGCTTACAGATTGAGAAAAAGATCAAACCATGTAACCCTTGTGCTCGACAGTAAGATTAACGAAGTAGAAGAAAATACAACAAAATAATACAGATGGGACAAAAAGTAAATCCGATAGGTAACAGATTAGGTATAATTAAGGGCTGGGATTCAAACTGGTTCGGTGGAAAAGATTTCTCCGGCAAACTGGTTGAGGATACAAAGATCAGGGAATACCTGAATGCCAGACTTGCAAAGGCCAGCATCTCTAAAATAATCATCGAGAGAACTCTGAAGCTTATTACCGTAACCGTCAACACAGCACGCCCGGGTATAATAATCGGAAAAGGCGGACAGGAAGTCGACAAGCTCAAGGAAGAACTTAAGAAGATTACCAAAAAAGAGGTTCAGATTAACATCTTCGAGGTGAAACGTCCCGAACTCGATGCAAACATCGTAGGAAACAATATAGCCAGGCAGCTTGAAGGAAAAATTTCATACCGCCGTGCAATAAAAATGTCAATAGCATCCACAATGAGAATGGGTGCCGAAGGTATCAAGGTTAACATATCAGGCCGTCTGGGTGGTGCAGAAATGGCAAGGACTGAAACTTATAAAGAGGGCCGTATTCCTCTTCATACTTTCAGAGCCGACATCGATTATGCTCTTGCTGAAGCTCATACAAAAGTAGGCCTTCTCGGAGTTAAAGTATGGATCTGCAATGGCGAAGTTTATGGTAAAAGAGACCTCAGCCCGAATATAGGTGCAAGAAATGCTAAAAACAAGAGCCTGAAAAGGAAGGGCAAGGAGAGAAGCAAGTAGTTCAGTATAAAATATTTAAGATATTAAGCAATGTTACAACCAAAAAGGTCCAAACACAGGAGAGCCCAGAAGGGAAAAATGAAAGGAAATGCTCAGAGAGGCAACCAGCTGGCATTCGGATCATTTGGCATCAAGGCTCTGGAACAGACCTGGATCACAGGAAGGCAGATAGAAGCAGCACGTCAGGCAGTAACCCGTTATATGAAACGTGAGGGACAGCTCTGGATAAGGGTGTTCCCCGACAAACCTATAACCAAGAAACCTGCTGAAGTACGTATGGGTAAAGGGAAAGGTGCACCGGAAGGATTTGTTGTTCCTGTAACTCCGGGAAGGATACTCATCGAAGCCGAAGGTGTCTCTTTTGAAGTTGCCAAGGAAGCCCTCCGTCTTGGAGCACAGAAATTGCCAATAACGACCAAATTCGTGGTTCGCCGCGACTACATGGAGTAATAGAAATACTTACAGAGATGAAAATATCAGAAATAAGGGAATTAAGCATGCCCGACCTTCTTGAAAGGATCGATACCGAGAAGACTATGCTCGTCAGAATGAAGCTGAACCATGCAATTACACCTCTCGATAATCCTCAGAAGCTTAAGCAGGCAAAGCTCACAATAGCTCGTCTGTTGACAGAATTGCGCGTAAGGGAATCAAAACAGAAATCTAAATAAGCCGAATCAGCAATGGAAAGGAATCTTAGAAAAGAACGCGTCGGTGTCGTTGTCAGTAGTAAAATGGACAAGTCCATCGTCGTTGCCGTTAAAAGGAAAGTTAAACATCCTATCTATGGCAAGTTTATCAATAAAACCAAAAAGCTGATGGCGCACGATGAAGAGAATTCATGCAATATCGGCGATACGGTACGTATATCAGAGACCAGGCCTCTGAGCAAAAACAAAGCCTGGAGATTGATAGAAATAATCGAAAGAGCTAAGTAATCATGATACAGCAGGAAACAAGGCTAACAGTAGCCGACAACTCAGGCGCCAAGGAAGTATTGTGCATCAGAGTGCTCGGAGGCACCAAGAAAAGATATGCCACCGTGGGCGACAAAATAGTTGTCAGCGTTAAATCGGCGCTTCCGTCAGGTGAAGCAAAAAAAGGAACAGTAAGTAAAGCTGTCATTGTAAGAACTACAAAAGAGATCCGCCGTCCGGATGGTTCCTATATAAGGTTCGACGACAATGCAGTGGTACTTCTTACCGCCACTGATGAAGTCCGCGGTACCCGTATATTCGGCCCGGTGGCCAGGGAACTCCGCGACAAGTATATGAAGATCGTTTCACTGGCACCTGAAGTATTGTAATATTTATATTGACGCAACGATGCAGAAGAAATTACATATTAAAAAAGGTGACACGGTTATGGTGATAACCGGTGAGTCAAAAGGCCAGAAAGGCCGCGTGTTGGAAGTCGACAGGGCTAAGGAAAGAGCTATTGTTGAGAGTATTAACATGGTGTCAAAGCATACCAAACCCAATTCAAAGGCACCCCAGGGCGGAATCGTAAAGAAGGAAGCCCCGATACATCTGTCTAACCTGATGCTTATAGATCCTACATCCGGTAAACCCACACGTATCGGCAAAAAGCTTAATGAGAAAAATAAACTAGTGCGTTATTCTAAAAAATCAGGAGAGGAGATCAAGTAATGTATACACCTGCACTGAAAACAAAGTATAGTGACGAGATCGTCCCTGCATTAATGAAAGAGTTCGGTTACAAAACCGTAATGCAGGTACCGAAGCTCGAAAAGATTGTCCTTAACCAGGGTGTCGGACAGGCTATTGCAGATAAGAAACTGCTCGAATCAGGAGTAAAGGAGCTATCCGATATTGCAGGACAGAAGGCTGTTCTCACCTATTCATCAAAGGATATTTCGAACTTCAAACTGAGAAGACATATGCCTATCGGTATTATGGTCACTCTCAGGAAAGAAAAAATGTATGAGTTCCTTGAAAGACTGATATCGGTGGCACTGCCTCGTATCCGCGACTTCAAGGGTATAAGCGCTAAACTCGACGGCCGCGGAAACTACACTCTGGGAATAACAGAACAGATCATATTCCCGGAAATAGACCTCGACAAGGTTTCAAAGATCATGGGTCTTCAGATAACATTTGTAACATCTGCAGAAACCGATGAGGAAGCCCTTTCACTTCTTAAGAATTTTGGTTTACCATTTAAATCATCTAAAAACTAATAGAATATGGCTAAGATATCCATGGTAGCCCGCGAAGTAAAGCGCGAAAGACTGGCAAAAAAATATGCCGGCAAAAGGGCTCAGCTCAAAGCAGAAGGCAATTATGTTGCATTGAGCCGCCTTCCCAGGAACTCTAACCCTAACAGGCAGCGCAACCGTTGTAAGCTGACCGGACGTTCAAGAGGATATATGAGACAGTTTGGCATCAGCAGGATAACCTTCAGGGAAATGGCATCATTCGGGCTTATCCCGGGCATAAAAAAAGCCAGCTGGTAATAAAGGAAAAAATATAAACTAATAATAAGAATAGAAGATGACTGATCCGATTGCAGATTTACTGACCAGAGTTAGAAACGCTATCATGGCAGGGCATAAGGTTGTGGAGATTCCGGCTTCAGGTCTTAAGAAAGAGATCGCAAGAATACTTTTTGAGAAAGGTTTTATCCTGAGCTATAAGGTTGTTGAAGGAAAAACAGCACAGGGTGTGCTGAAGATCGCTCTCAAGTATAATCTCAAAAGCAAGAAGCCTGCCATTAAGGAACTTCAACGTGTAAGCCGTCCCGGACTGAGACATTATGCAGCTGCAGATGAAATGCCGAGAGTGTTAAACGGACTGGGTATTGCAATAATTTCTACCTCGAGGGGTCTGATGACTGATAAGGAGGCTAAGAAAGAAAACATAGGTGGTGAAGTGTTGTGTTACGTTTATTAAAAGGAGGAAAACAAATGTCACGAATAGGAAAATTACCTGTAACCCTGCCCAAAGGCGTCGCTGTTTCAGTGAGTGACGACAATGTGGTCAGCGTGAAAGGACCTCTGGGAGAACTTACCCAGAGCGTTGATAAGGACCTGAAGATTGAAATGGTGGATAACCAGATAATTCTGAACAGACCTTCCGAATCGAAAAACCATAAATCCCTACATGGTCTTTACCGTGCACTGCTGGCAAATATGGTAGCAGGAGTTTCACAGGGATATAAAAAGGAGCTTGAGCTTGTAGGTGTTGGTTATCGTGCAGAAGCCAAAGGGCAGATGCTTGAATTGAGCCTCGGCTATTCACATGATATCATTATGCAGGTTCCTAATGAAGTGAAGATTGAAACAAAAACCGAAAGAAGGAGCAACCCGGTAATTACTCTCACAAGCATCGATAAGCAGCTTATCGGGCACGTGGCAGCAAAAATAAGGTCTCTCCGTCCGCCGGAACCTTACAAAGGTAAAGGGATTAAGTTTGTCGGCGAACAGCTCAGAAGAAAAGCTGGTAAATCGGCAAGTGTTTAAGGTGTGTATTAATCAGGTAAAAGTTTAAAAGAAATGGCCTTAACAAAGTTGGAAAGAAGGACCAGGATCAAAATGAGGATCCGGAAGAAAATAAGCGGTACTGTCGAAATACCAAGACTGGCAGTATATCGCAGCAATAAGCAGATATATGTCCAGGTTGTCGACGACCTGAATAAAGTAACTCTTGTTGCAGTTTCATCAAAGGAGAAAGAAGTCGCTGACAAGTCAGCAGGCATCAAGAAAACCGAACAGGCAAAGCTTGTCGGTAAACTCCTGGCATCAAAATGCAAGGAAAAAGGTATTGAGTCGGTTGTATTCGACAGAAGCGGATATAAATATCATGGCAGAGTAAAATCATTGGCTGATGCAGCACGCGAAGGCGGATTAAAATTCTAATGAATTATGGCAGAAGGTATAAGAAAAGTTAAAACCAGCGACCTGGAACTTAAAGACAGGCTAGTTAGCATTCAAAGAGTTACCAAGGTAACCAAAGGAGGACGCACATTCAGCTTCTCAGCAATAGTTGTTGTGGGAAATGAAAATGGCATAGTAGGCCATGGTCTTGGTAAAGCCAGCGAAGTGACGACAGCCATTGCAAAAGGCATTGAGGATGCAAAAAAGAACCTTATCAAGGTCCCGGTTATAAATGGAACCATTCCTCACGAACAGGTTGCCAAGTTTGGCGGAGCCAAGGTATTCATCAAACCTGCTTCTCCTGGTACAGGAGTGAAGGCAGGAGGTGCTATGCGTGCAGTCCTCGAAAGCGTTGGAGTGAAGAACGTGCTGGCAAAATCAAAAGGCTCCTCAAACCCTCACAACCTGGTGAAAGCAACTTTTGCAGCCCTTCTTGAAATGAGGGACCCCTTTTCAATTGCTGAGCACAGGGGAGTGAAAATGGATAAAGTATTTAACGGTTAGCAAAACAGATCGCTATGGCAAAGATTCGTATAACCCAGGTGAAAAGTAAAAACGGGAAACCTGAAAGACAGAAAAGAACCCTTGAGGCTCTTGGCATCCATAAAATGCACCACAGCGTTGAGGTGGAAGCTACACCCCCGATTCTGGGAATGGTGAAAAAGATCAGCCACCTGGTTAAAGTTGAGAATATTTAAGGTATAAACCATATTTTTAAGATATAAAGTAATGGATTTGAGTAACTTAAAACCTGCAAAAGGCTCCGTTAAAAGGAGCAAGCGTTTGGGTCGCGGACAAGGTTCTGGTAAAGGAGGAACCTCTACCAGAGGCCATAAAGGCGCGAAATCCAGGTCAGGATACAGTAAGAAGATCGGCTTTGAAGGCGGACAAATGCCTCTTCAGAGACGGGTTCCGAAATACGGTTTTAAAAACGTCAACCGCAAGGAGTATAAAGGCATCAATATAGGTGTAATTCAGACCCTTGCTGAAAAAAATAAACTTGATAAGATCGACTTTGAAGTTCTTGTACATGCAGGACTGGTTTCGAAAAATGCACTGGTGAAGATCCTTGGAAAAGGGACACTTGAGAAAAAGCTTGAGGTGCATGCACATGCATTCAGTAAATCAGCTGTTACTGCTATTGAAGCAAAAAACGGAACCGTCGTAAAACTCTAATTTCATGAGATTCTTTCAGACCATAAAGAACATCTTTAAGATAGAAGACCTGCGAGCAAGGCTGATCTATACTTTTGGAATCATTCTGTTGTACCGTCTCGGGAAATATGTATCCCTTCCCGGCATCAACCCTGAATTTCTTACCAACCTTCAGCAAAACACATCCAGCGGTATTATGGGTCTGTTTGATATGTTTTCGGGAGGAGCATTCTCCCAGGCTTCAATATTTGCCCTCGGGATCATGCCCTATATCTCTGCATCAATCGTAGTTCAGCTGCTCGGTATCGTATTCCCCTATTTCCAGAAGCTTCAGAAAGAAGGCGAGAGCGGAAGACGCAAAATGAACCAGTATACAAGATTTCTTACCGTTGCCATTCTTTTACTTCAGGCTCCTACTTATCTTATCAGCCTTACCCGTACTCTTGATGGAGGTGCATTTGTTCTTACAGGCGCATATCAAAGGTTCTTTATGATCTCATCCACACTGATACTTACTGCAGGTACTATCTTTGTAATGTGGCTCGGTGAAAAAATTACAGATAAAGGTATCGGAAACGGTATCTCTCTGATCATCATGATAGGAATCGTGGCACGTCTGCCTCAGAATTTCCTCTTTGAATGGGGAGCAAGGATGAATGGCCAGGGTGGCCCGATTGTTCTGATCGTTGAGGTAATCTTCTGGTTTATCGTTATTATCGGTACCATATTGCTGGTGCAGGGGACACGAAGGGTGCCCGTGCAATACGCACGGAGGATAATTGGCAACAAGCAGTATGGCGGTGTACGTCAGTACATACCTTTGAAAGTCAACGCAGCAGGTGTTATGCCTATCATTTTTGCCCAGGCAATCATGATGGTTCCCATGCTGATAGCCGGGTTCAGGGACGAGAGCTCTGCATTTGTTGTAACCTTCTCCGATATTTATGGTTTCTGGTACAACTTTGTAACCGCATTATTGATTATTGCATTTACATACTTCTATACAGCTATTACAATAAATCCTGTTCAGATGGCTGAAGATATGAAGAAGAACGGCGGTTTTATCCCGGGTATAAAACCCGGAAGGAAGACTGTTGAATTCTTTGATATGATAATGTCGAGGATCACATTCCCAGGTTCAATTTTCCTGGCAATAATTGCGATTCTTCCATCTGTTGCGGTAATTGCCGGAATTACTCCGCAGTTCGCACAGTTTTATGGAGGAACCTCACTTCTGATCCTTGTGGGTGTTGTGCTTGACACTTTGCAGCAGATTGAAAGCCACCTGCTTATGCGTCACTACGACGGCCTTATGAAATCGGGCCGGGTGAAAGGCAGATCGGGTGCTGTAACTGCGATATAAAAAATATTTACGTTCTTTGATGTTATATTTAAAGACAGATGAAGAGGTCGGGTTGTTAAAGGAAAGCAACATGCTGGTGTCGAGAACACTTGCAGAAATTGCTAAACATATTCAACCAGGCGTTACCACTCTTTATCTCGATGAAATTGCCGAAACATTTATCCGCGATCATTCAGCGGTTCCGGCTTTCAAGGGATATGGCGGTTTCCCGAATACCCTCTGTACATCTGTCAATGAAGAGGTCGTTCACGGCATTCCATCAGGTTATGCACTGAGGGAAGGAGATATTATCTCGGTCGACTGTGGTGTGATACTCAACGGATGGTATGGCGATAGCGCTTATACCTTCGCTGTTGGTCAGATCACTGACGAGATCAGGAAACTGCTTGAGTTTACAAAAGCATCCCTCGAAGAGGGTGTAAAAGCTGCTGTAACAGGTAACAGGGTTGGAGATATTTCATCTGCAGTCCAGGTAAAAGCCGAAAGCGGAGGTTTTTCAGTGGTGAGGGAACTTGTGGGACATGGCATCGGTAAGAAGCTCCATGAACCTCCTGAAGTACCCAATTTCGGCAAAAGAGGAACCGGCCCGAAAATGGATAAAGGACTGGTGATCTGTATCGAACCTATGATCAACCTGGGAAGTAAAGAGACTCTTCAGATGAGCGATGGATGGACGATAAAGACTGCTGACGGAAAACCCTCGGCACATTTTGAATATGCTGTGGCGGTCAATAGGGGAGAGGCAGACGTATTGACAACATTTGAGTTTATAGAGGAAGTTTTAAATAAATTGTAATAGTATGGCCAAACAACCATCAATTGAGCAGGACGGGACTATAATTGAAGCCCTCTCAAATGCGATGTTCAGGGTTGAACTCGAGAACGGGCATGTTATTACAGCGCACATTTCGGGAAAGATGAGAATGCACTATATAAAGATCCTGCCAGGCGACAAGGTTAAGATTGAAATGTCACCGTACGATCTCACAAAAGGAAGAATAACATTCAGGTATAAATAGATAATTTTAAGATAATGAAAGTAAGAGCATCAGTAAAAAAGCGCAGCGCTGACTGCAAGATTGTCAGGAGGAAAGGGCGCATTTACATTATAAATAAGAAAAATCCCAAGTTCAAACAGAGACAGGGATAATTTAACTATTTTTGCAACTCAATTTAAGAAAAGTATAATATGGCAAGAATTGTTGGGGTAGATTTACCAAGAAATAAGAGAGGCGAAGTTGGTCTTACCTACATTTACGGCGTGGGTAGAAGCATCGCACAGAAAGTGCTCGATGAAGCCGGTGTTGACAGAAACGCTAAGGTTGAAGAATGGAATGATGACCAGATAAACAATATCCGTCGCATCCTTAATGAGAAATATAAACTTGAAGGCGAACTGCGTTCTGAAACACAAATGAACATCAAGCGTCTGATGGATATAGGATGCTACCGTGGCGTGCGTCATAGAATCGGGCTCCCGGTAAGAGGCCAGAGCACTAAGAACAATGCCAGAACCCGTAAGGGCAGAAAGAAAACCGTTGCAAACAAGAAGAAAGCTACTAAATAAATAAAATATGGCAAAGAAGACTGGAGCATTGAAGAAAAGGATCGTTAAGGTTGAACCTACGGGCCAGGCACATGTTCATTCATCGTTCAATAATATCATTGTAACCCTCACCAATAACTCCGGACAGGTCATTTCATGGGCTTCCGCCGGTAAAATGGGATTCAAGGGTTCAAAGAAAAATACTCCTTATGCCGCTCAGATGGCATCGGAAGAGTGCGGGAAGGTAGCCTATGACCTTGGACTGAGAAAAGTGAAGGTCTATGTCAAGGGCCCCGGATCGGGACGTGAATCAGCAATCAGGGCTATATCAAATGTCGGAATAGAAGTAACCGAAATCGTCGACGTTACACCGATGCCCCATAATGGTTGCCGTGCACCTGGCAGAAGAAGAGTTTAAATACGAATGAATTAAATAAGTAAGTTCAAATATTTTAAAAGAAAATGGCAAGATATACCGGCCCAAAAACAAGAATAGCCAGAAAATTCGGAGATGCTATCTACGGACCCGATAAACACCTCGATAGAAAAAACTTCCCTCCCGGACAGCACGGACTCAACAAGAAGAGAAAGAAAACTTCAGAATACGGAGTTCAGCTCAGAGAGAAACAGAAAGCTAAGTATACCTATGGAGTTCTTGAACGTCAGTTCAGGAATACTTTCGAGAAAGCTTCAAGATCTAAAGGGGTTACCGGTGAGGTCCTTCTGCAGCTTCTTGAATCGCGCCTCGACAACGTCGTTTACCGCATGGGTGTAGCTCCTACAAGGGCATCTGCACGCCAGCTTGTCTCACACCGCCATATCACGGTAAACGGTAAAGTGTTGAATGTGCCTTCTGCACAGATTAAACCAGGTGATATAATTGGTGTTCGCGAGAAATCAAAATCACTCGAGAATATTGTCGATTCACTCACAACAAGAAAATCATCCAAGCTTCCGTGGCTTGAATGGGACGACACACAAATGGCAGGCAAATATATGAGCGTACCGCAACGTTCTGATATCCCTGAAGATATAAAAGAACAGCTTATAGTTGAATTGTATTCAAAATAATTATTTAAGATAAATTCTATGGCCATATTATCATTCCAGAAGCCCGACAAAGTAATAATGCTGGAAGCGGATGAGAAACTCGGAAAATTCGAGTTCCGTCCACTTGAACCTGGCTATGGTATTACTGTAGGTAATGCTCTGAGAAGAATCCTTCTTTCTTCTCTCGAAGGTTTTGCCATCACCACAATTAAGATTGATGGTATAGATCACGAATTCTCCACCATAACAGGTGTTATTGAAGACGTTACTGAGATCATCCTTAACCTGAAGCAGGTCAGGTTCAAAAGAATTGTCGATGATGTCGATCATGAGAAAGTAACTCTCAAGATCCACAACAAGGAAGTTTTTAAAGCCGGCGACCTGAATAACTCGTTAAGCAACTTCGAGGTTCTGAACCCCGAACTGGTTATCTTCAGAATGGAATCAGACGTCAAGCTTCATTTCGACCTTACTGTAAATAAAGGCCGCGGATATGTGCCTGCAGAGGAAAATGAACCTGCCGACGCTGAATTTGGACTTATTGCAATCGACTCAATCTTTACACCGGTCATAAATGTGAAATACTCCATTGAAAACTACCGTGTTGAGGAAAAAACTGACTATGAAAAGCTTCTTTTCGAAATAGAGACCGACGGATCGATTCATCCGAAGGAAGCTCTAAAGGAGGCTGCCAAAATACTTATCTACCATTTCATGCTCTTCTCAGATGAGAAGATAACACTTGATTCAGATGATAAGCTGGCAAATGAGGAATTTGATGAGGAAGTACTGCATATGAGACAGTTGCTTAAGACAAAACTGATCGACCTCGATCTGTCTGTAAGAGCGCTTAATTGCCTCAAAGCCGCTGAAGTTGAGACACTTGGCGATCTTGTTAAATTTAACAAGAACGATCTTCTTAAATTCAGGAACTTCGGAAAGAAATCACTTACAGAACTTGATGAGCTTCTCGAATCAATGAACCTTTCGTTCGGGATGGATGTGAGCAAATATAAGTTAGAGAAAGATTAATTTGAAAATTGGGAAGGAAACATAGCAATGCGACATTCAAGAGTAATAAACCATTTAGGAAGGACTAGTTCACACAGGGGCGCGATGCTTGCAAACATGGCTGTATCGCTTATCATGCATAAAAGGATCACCACTACCACTGCAAAAGCCAAAGCTCTCAGGACATATGTTGAACCGATAATAACAAAATCAAAATTAGATTCAACTCACTCAAGGAGAGAGGTTTTCAGCTTTCTTAAGGATAAGAAGGCGGTTGCCGAGCTTTTCAGGGAGGTATCACCAAAGATTGCTGAAAGAAAGGGAGGCTATACCCGCATTCTTAAAACCGGAAACAGGATAGGTGACAATGCCGAGATGTGCATTATGGAACTCGTCGATTACAATGAAGCCATGATGGGCAAGGGAGAAGCTTCAAAAGCCAAAGCAACAAGGAGAAGAAAACCTGCCGGAAAGAAGAAAACCGATGCCGCAGCTGAAACCGTTGCTGGAAAAACTGTGGAAGCTTCTGCTGAGGCTCAAGCTGAAGAAAAAGCTCCGGAAGAGAAAAAGTAAAGAGGATAAATATTTTACGCTGAAAGGGATAGGTCTTGATGATCATTATCCCTTTTTTTTGTATATTGCAGCATTGTTTAATAATTAATTTAAATTCCTATGGGTCAAATAGTTAGTGTTCATGCCCGTGAGATTCTCGATTCCCGCGGCAATCCAACAATTGAAGTTGATGTTACAACAGCCAGTGGTTATTTTGGCAGAGCAGCAGTTCCTTCAGGTGCATCAACTGGTGAAAATGAGGCTCTCGAGCTCAGAGACGGCGACAAAGCCCGTTACCTTGGTAAAGGGGTACTTAAGGCTGTTCATAATGTGAATAATGTCATTGCCGAAGAGATAACGGGAATGGATGTGACAGACCAGGCCGGTATAGATAAGAAAATGATCGAGCTTGATGGAACCAAAACC
>Ga0209800_10003375_pt1 | contig 12766 bp, 9 predicted proteins | sample Higcelweek8metaG_FD_187174 | JGI IMG/M metagenome (GOLD analysis project Ga0209800, IMG submission 187174) | Freshwater pond sediment microbial communities from the University of Edinburgh, under environmental carbon perturbations - High... | ecosystem: Environmental > Aquatic > Freshwater >... | reverse complement strand
GACAACCGGTATTCCAAGTTTATTTGCAGCTTTCATCAAGGGCATATTGAATCCGGGGTAATCAACACACACCAGACAGTCAGGCTTTCGCAAATACATCTCTTGAATAAGATATTTTTTAGCCTTCAGAAAAAAGTCAAGATGCCTGACGACTTCCACAAATCCCATTCTGTTAAAAGGCTCAAACGGCATAAGGGAGTTAAATCCTTCAGCACCCATATTGGGCCCCCCGATACCCCAGACCTCAACGGTTGACAGACGATGCCGAAGTTCCCGTATAACAGGCGCGGCGTGGATGTCCCCGGACGGATCTCCGGCAATAAACATTACAGATGTCATCTCTATAACCAGCTCCATTTAAAACTGCCATTTGCAGAACAGTTGCCATCATCAACTATAAAATAGCTCCTGATTCATAACTTTGCTATGATTTACAAAATATTGGGTTGTTCACCCAAATAAATCAAGCTCTCAGATACTATAGATTTTTTTAAGATCTGATCAATATTTTAAAAATGCAGGGCGGGGGCAGAAAAACTGCAGCGCAGATATGAAAGATAATTACAGGAAATGATTCAGGCTGACATTTTTTACAGCCTGAATCATTAAACAGAACCTTAAAAAAGTCTGGATGAGTATTTTTTATTACCCTTTATCTCATTAAGATATTTTTTGATGTCCGGAAGCTTCGATCTGTCAATTGCAAGAATTGCGTCATCAGTGACAATCAGTGCAACGTTTTCGAGTCCGACAGCTGCAACTGTCAACTTTGACCTATTGACAACAATTGACTTCTGAGTATCCTTGCTGTAAATCATCTCACCGGTGACAGTCGTCTCGAACTCATCCACACCGTTAAGTCGCGGAATAGATTCCCATGAACCGATATCATCCCATCCAAAACTTCCGACAGCAGCGCTTACACGTTTTGAATGCTCCATGATACCAAAGTCAATCGACTCCTTGACACAGGTTTTATAAAATGTGTCAATAGCCTTTGATGAGAACTTCTGCGCTTCAGCGTTTTTAACAAGCTTGTAAATATCGGGCATATACGATGCAAACTCTTCGAGAATCACCTTTGTTGTCCAGACAAACATGCCGCTGTTCCACATATAATTGCCGCCGGCTACATATTTTCTGGCATTTTTCTCATTCGGTTTTTCAACAAATTCCTTGACAGTATATCCGTTTACTCCATCCTTCTCATCAATTTTCTTTCCAAGTTTTATATAACCGTAACCAGTGTCAGGTCTGGATGGCTTGACACCGAAAACTATCAGATTCTCTGTCTTTTCTGCAAGTTCAACTGCAAATTTCATCGCAGAAGTAAACGCGTCCTTCGGCCTGATGTCATGGTCTGCAGACAACACAACCATTACTGAAGGTCCATATTTTTTTTCTATCCACGATGCAGCCAGAGCAACAGCCGGGGCAGTATTTTTTCCTACGGGTTCAATAATCATATCGTACTGCCATTTTTTCGGAAGCAGTGTTTTCATACTTGCAGCAATTGCCTTGCTTGTAATGACAAGCGGCTTGACACCTTTTGATGAAAATGCTGCAACCCGGGCAAGTGTTTCTTCAGCCATAGTACGTGATGAAACCAGTTTAAGCAGCTGCTTGGGCATAGATGAGCGGCTCAGAGGCCAGAATCGTTCTCCAATGCCACCGGCTAATATTACAGGTACAACTTTCATGGAAACTCCTTGTATTTTATCAACAAGATCAATTCTTTATTAAAAATCACTAAATTGCACTAATCTATAATACCGATTTTCTCTTTTAGACTTTTAACTGTGGAATAAGGAACCAATGGAATGCCGATTTCAGATTTATTATGATTGTTGCTGTGAAAATCTGATCCGCCGGTGATTGCCAGGTGATGTTTTTTGGCAATTCGTGTGTAGTGACGCTCTGCACTTGTCGGGTGTTCAGTGTGATACACTTCTATTCCCAGAAGCCCTTCCCTTATAAACTCAGGTATTCTTTCGTCAACCTGTGTAACACCGGGGTGTGCAAGCACCGGAACCCCTCCGGACTGTTTTACAAGATCAAAAACTTCCTTCGGTTCCATTTTCAGCTTTTCAACATAGGAAGGTGAACCGTATCCGATATATTTTTCAAAAGCTTCCCTGAATGAGTATACCAGTTCTTCTTTAAGCATTGCAGCTGCAATATGGGGACGTCCGATAGCTCCGACACCGGCAATGGACAGAACTGTTTCAAATCTCAGATCAATACCCTGTTTATTGAGATTTTCAACCATTTTTTTTGCACGATAATACCTTGCATCTTTCATCTCCGAAAGTCTTCCTGCAAGAATTTCATTGTTAGGATCTATGAAATAGCCGAGTACGTGAATATCGGTTCCATCGATTTCACTGGAGAGCTCTACACCGGGGATAACCTCAATACCCAACTGAGCCCCTAATTCAAAAGCATACGGATATGCATCAGTACAATCATGATCAGTGATCGAGATTGCTTTGATTCCTTTTGAATATGCAGTTTCAAGTACTTCTTTGACTGTACTTGAACCATCAGAGAACGTTGTGTGAATATGGAGGTCTACATTTTTTTTATTTGAGTGGATTCTGAAAGCATCCTTTTTTCAATTAGTTAAATTTTAATAATTTTTACCCAAGTATGGAAATATAACCAAACTATGTTTCAGGGTCAAGCCCTGTATTAAAAATAGTTGCTAAATATTTGATATTTTAAAACTTATTGTACGCGGTTTTTCTTTTTTAACAAAAAATGATGTTTTTAATTTTAATAATTTCCTTTACATTTCCGTTACGAGACTTATATTACATTATTAATTTTATCTGTTCAGGGAGCCTTTTTTTGAGATTTGTTTTAAAAAAATGTCATCTCTTCAGTACCTTCAGATCACGATTTCTGCTGGCTTTTTCTTCTGCTGTTTTTTTATTATCTTCCTGCGCCGCGGCTCAGGAAAGTAACGAATTCAATCAGGAAGAAATTGCATTCTATCAGCAGAATGGAATCCAGCCATTTGTCGCCGATGAACAGGACGGAGATTATCCGGCAGGAACGTACCTTGTCCTTCATGACTTGACAATTGCCAAGGGCAGGATCATGACCCTGTATCCGGGAACAAAAATTCTTTTCGTAAAAGATACACGGCTTATTGTAAACGGTCTGCTTATCTGTCAAGGCAAAATCGGCGACCAGGTGGTTTTTGACAAACTTGACAACAGAAAATACTTTCACTCTGTGGACACGGCTCTTGATACATGGTGGGAAGGCATTTACATTTCAGACAGTGCCACTGTTGAAATGAAACACACATCTATAAGAAACAGCAAAAACGGAATCACAGCAAAGAATCTTGCAGCAAGCGTCAGCCTTGATACGGTGCGTTTTGTAAACAGTAAATACATTTCTGTACGATTTGGAAATGATATGCCGAACATCAGCAACAATAGGCCTTTTAATCTGATGTGGTCTGGTTTAGACGGGAAAAAAGCTGAGATTATTTATACTGACACAGTTAAAAAGATTATTTCTGATTTTGCTGTTCGTGCTGATGGTTCTACTGTTCAGATAATGCCGCAACAGCCTGCAGAGAGAAAAAAAATGTCAAAAACAGGCAAACTATGGTTGACAGGAATACTTGCTGTTGCGGGTATTGGCGCCGGTGGATACGGTTTATATTACGGCACAAAATACAACGATAAATACAACTTATCACAGAACCGCAATCCTGCAACTGCCGATCCAACACATGTCGAGTCTCAGAGAATCAGGGGAAACACATTCTTTGGGACTGCCGTCGGCGGTGCAGCACTATTTGTTGTAGGTGCAACAGGTTTTATCTTGACACTAACCTACTAATGTGTGAGAATATAGAAAACACCATTACAAAAAGGTAATCATATGAAACATCTCACACCTGGTAAACTCTTTTTTCTCCTGTTGACACTTTTGTTTTTATCATGCTTCATAAACCCGGATAACCCGGTTGATCCTGATTATGAGGGTGATTACGGTCTTCTTCTGAAAAATGATACTTTATCCTCAGAACTTGAGGTTTTACGCCCATGCACTGTAACAATTGAAAATACTGGTGCAGACATGCTGTGGCAGATCTATCTATCCGGAACCAGAGATACAGGGTCAATAGATTTAAGCAGCATCTGTTCTTTTTCTGTTATTCCAGGAGATACTTTCAGCAGTTACGATTCCGTTAAATACACATTCTGTTTTACAGACACTTTCAGCGGCCGCATTTACCTTACAGGAAAAAAGCCCAACCACGACACCATGGTTTTCCCACTTTTTTCATCAAACTCAACAAATGGAACAGTAAAGGTTATAAATCCATATACAATATCTGGAAAAACAAAAGCCGGTATCAATGAAAGAATCACTCTTTCCCTGAAATACAAAGACGGCCCCTTTACTGCATCACCATTTTTTGATTCACTGAAATGGAAAGACGAAACAGGAATATTCAGAGCTACTGATAACATCAACATCTCCTGTTCCACTCAGGTAACGCGGGTTTTCCTTTCAAAATTGATCTACAATTCCTACACATTCAATATGCCTCTTTACAGTATCGAGGTCTCGGGCAATGCACCGGAAATAAACATTTTCGCAGTCAGCAACATTTTAAAATTAGGTGAAGTCGGTAAATTCAGGACAAAATGCAGTGATTTGAATAATGATCCTCTTAAATATATTGTCATTGCGTCAAATGACACTCTTCATGACACCCTTCTTTCAACAGATTTCATTCTCAGAGACGGATCTGAATTCTTGCTTGAAACAGAACGTATCATTAAAGAAATATCATATACTGACATTTCTCTTTATGTATATGATACAAACGGTAATTATAATTCAGATACGATTCCGTCTGTCGAAATTTATTATAACAAGCCATCAATTAAATTCGATTCGATTATTGAACCCCCGATCGGAGCAGCCTCCAATACCATTACAATCGGAAACATTGATGGTGTTACCGCAGATGAATACTACTGGATTTTCCGCGACAGTACATATAAAACAAAATCCAGCTCATTTGTTCTTCCTGCTTATAATTCAGTTATTATAGATACTCTTTATGTTTTTGCTCAGAACACTTACTCATTTGACAATGACACTGCATATGTATTCAAAAGTGAAACTTTGCAAATCATAATTATACCAAAACCCTACTACTACACAGTCCGTACACTGCCCGGTTTCCCTGACACACTGAAAATCAGATCATACGATACATTATATGCCGGAGTTTTTGGAGTTGACGGAAAGCAGATATCCGATACTGATTTAAAATATACCTGGACATTTACAGATACTGCAGCAAGCGGCTTCAAAGTACTAAACGGCATAGGAAATTCATCAAAAATTATTTATTGCAAAGACAGTATACCCGCATTCACTGTTACAATCAAGGCTGAATTCAGTAAAAGTGACACATCTGTTCAGCAATTGCAAAAGTCAATTTTTGTCAGAAGCTACCGTCCCTATTTCAAATTCAGTACACTGCCCGCAGATACTCTTGGATCAATTATCAACACATTCGGATATACTGCCCACGATTCATCAAATGTAAACGGACAGATTTCAAAGATTTTTTATCAGCAGCTTTCTCCATATTCAATAAAGATCGATTCTTTAAATAACGGTACACCGCTTACTATAAAATATGATTCTGCCGGAACCTATAAAATTATCGGCTGGGCGCGTGACAATGATACTCTTCTTTCAAAAAAAGACACTCTGAAATTTACGCTTAAGATTGACACTCCACAATTCAAAGATACTTTACTTTTTGATTCCGTCTCTCTTGGAAGTAATTTCAGTCTTACTGTCCGAACAGCTGGCAAGATCAGGAAATATTTCTGGGACTTCGGTGCATACGGTATACTTGACACAATTCTTCCATGTACAACATCTGTCAATAACATAACAAAAAAATTCAGACATGAAGGTATATGCACAACAACTGTGCAGTGTATAGATTCATTCGGTATTTTTGCATCAAAACCAATGAAATACATTTTAACTGTAAAGAAGTATGCGCCAAACATTAAACTTTCTTTGAGTCCGGATGCAAGTTCAACTGATTCGAACAGATATATCTACAAACCGCTTTCTTTTAATCTTGAAGTATCAGATATTGATTCCGATCTTAAAAGTGTCGGCTTGTACCTGAAACGAAATAATTCCGCAGATTCACAAATTGTTGCATACTCAATTATGACGCCCAGAAACAAGTTCACATCCACACTGCTGGATACCATTTCCGATTCCGGGCATTATACTTATTATGTTATTGCAACCGACACAACATTTAACCGCACGATCTGTTCATTGTCAGTTGTAATTAACAAAGGAACAGTCGTTATTGATTCAATTACAAATAGCCACTCTTCAATTTATATCAGAGGGGTTGACTCAATTCGAATTTATGCCACCGATAATGATCAGGCATCACTTAGCTATTGCGTCTCTTATGACAGTATAAGCGGCTTTTCAGCACCGCAGTCAGATAATTTATTCCTGCACGCGTTTCCAACCCCTGGATGGCATTACATATATGCAAAAGTCTATGACAATCCCGGCAAAGACTCTTCACTCATAAAAGATTCAGTCTACATTAAAAACGGTGAGCCTGTACTGAGACCTGTTGTCAAGGTTACAAAAACAGAAGCAGACATCATTTATGTAAATGATTTAATAACATTCAGTATTACTGCTCTTGATATTAATGGTACTGTGGATACTGTTTTTGCCGATTACAATGGAGATAATATTGCAGATACTAAAAACTTTATACACAAAGACGATTCAACATTTACATTTGACTACAAATTCCCCAGGAGTAATTCCGGTTTGAATATTATGCGGTTCTGGGGCATAGATAATGATAAAATCTTATCCAATGTTGCCGCATGTACATTATCTGTTCATAAAGGTATGCCTGTTTTAAAGAGTTTTTTACCAAAATCCGAATATTGGGTAAATGATTCTAATGAGTTCGTATTTTCATGTAATGATTCAAATGGAACCATACGAACTTTACTTATTGACTGGGGTGACAATCAGAAAGAAACAGTGGCAAATATTTTAAAAGGTGAGGCCGGCTTTACTGCAAAGCATGCATACACAAAAATCGGTGACACTAAATATTTCAGGATTTCATTGACACTTTCAGATGAAGACAGCATTTCATATGATACATCAGTTTCAATACTTGTCAAATTAGGTAAACCGGTTATAAGTCCTGTTGTCGGAAATGATACCTTGCTTTATGCTCGTGCAAACGGCTCCGGCGGACAGTGCACTGTATCTGTAAATATAACCGATCCCAACAAGCAATGGATTCAATACAAATGGTTTTCTGAGAAAAACATCACGAATTTTTTCACTTCCACAAATGTACCCACTTACAAAGGCAGTAATTCATTTGCGAGTTTTGAATTCTATTCTGCTTCTGTAAATAACATTCTGGCTGAAATCTCAGTACTTGTAATGGATGATGACAGTAATGTCACTGCAAAAAATTTTAAAATAATCTGTGACGGTCCACCTCCGTTGCCGGATACTGTCAGCCCCAAATACGGCATAACCATTTCCGGTACAAACGAGGTCACACTTACCTGGAAAAACGCTGATTTCCTTGATTCAAATCTTACTGAATATCAGGTTCTGTTAGGCTCGACTCCTGAATCAATGCCCATAGTAAGTGCTTTCAAACCAGGCACTGGCTACACTATCAATAGTGATGGGAGTTTCAGTGCTGTTGTTAATTTACAAAACGAACCTAACGGTATCAAATCATGGCAGATCATTGCCCGTGATAGATCCGGCTCCGTTACCTATGGTCCAAAATCACAGTTTATCTACACAAAATAAACTTCACTGAATTCAGTTTAAAACCAAATCAGTCATATAAAGCCGCGAATTAGCGGCTTTATCATTTAGTGCCGCTTCAAGGGCTAATAATTACTCCATTGCTTTTTCAAATACCTTTCATTCATCAGAAAGAATATAAAGATTAACAATACCGTTTTTATTGTAAACATAAAAACAATACTCTCCATTTTCTGTAAATCATATTATCTGTCAGGCTAAAATCATTTTACATTTTTAAGTATTTCTGTAAAGCATTTATATTGACTTTTAATTCTTATAATGTTATGATATTTAAAAACAATAACAATTTCTTTAAAGGAGTAATCTATGAAGGGTGTAATTGCAGACTGCCTCTGTAAACTTGTAACTGAGAAATTTGGCAAAAGTAAATGGCAGGAAATCCTCAAGAGCATGAACATACCGGAAAACCAGATGTTTCTTCCATCTGATGATATTGAGGATAAAAAAGTCATGGATATGATTAATGCTACATGTAAAGTTTTAAACCTGACAGCACTGCAGGCCGCTGATGTATTCGGTGAATACTGGGTAAATTCCTATGCGCTTAAAATTTATGGCGTCTTCTTTCAAAAACATAATAATGCAAAAGATTTCATTAAGGGCATGGAGTCTGTTCATGATACAACGACAAAGTCCATTCCAAACGCGCATCCCCCGAGATTTGAGTTTAAGGATATTGATAAAAACACACTGCTTGTCACCTATAAATCGCAGAGAAATCTGATTGATTTTTATATAGGGCTTATAAAAGGAGTTGCTGTTTTCTTCAAAACTTCCATTAAAATTCAAAAACTGTCCGACAAACAGGTGCAATTGACTTTTGCTGCATAATCATACTCTTTATTTTACTGATTGACATAATTTACAAAGCTGTAATGATCTCCAATTATATTGCCTGTTTGAATAACATGATACCGCAATTTATTTACTTTTGATATCGCACCTTTTATTCATGATAATCCATGATTTTCAAACAGGCAATTTTTTCCTGCTTACTGTAATCAAGGTATGGCCGGCTGTATTTCACGCAAGCGCCTGTATAACGTAGACTCACTGATGTTCAGCCTCTTTGCAGCTTCCGCCCTGTTTCCTGCAGTGAGCTCAAGAACGGCCCTTATATGGCGGATCTCAACTTCATCAAGAGTCAATTGAGTGTCCCCATACATTTTGACTGCTGCCTTAGCTGTTATGGTTTTCGGAAGCACAGAGGGGGTAATTATGCCATCTATGCACAGCACCGCCGCGTGTTCAAGTGCATTCTCCAGTTCACGCACATTTCCTGGCCACAAATAGCTGCACAGAATATCAACAGTCTCCGGATCAAGACTTAACCTGCCGGTTTTAAACTTGTTTCCCAATCTGTCAAGTATTGCGCGTGAAAGGGGAAGTATATCCTCAGTCCGGTCACGAAGCGGCGGCAGCGCAATGTGAAGTACCCGCAGGCGGTAAAGCAGGTCTTCACGAAAATGCCCCTCCCTGACAAGTTTGTCAAGATCCCTGTTTGTGGCAGTTATTACCCTTACGTCAATTTGCTGGGAACGGGTCTCTCCAATCGCCCTGATCTCCTTTGACTGGAGCACCCGCAGAAGTTTAACCTGAATCGCCGCAGAGACATCCCCGATCTCATCAAGGAATATCGTTCCATTCTGTGCGGCCTCAAACAGTCCGACCTCATCACTTTTTGCTCCTGTAAACGAACCCGCCTTATGGCCGAACAGTTCATTTTCAAGCAATGTTTCCGGCAGCGCCGAGCAGTTTACAGCAAGAAACGGAAAACGTTTCCGCGGTGAACTCTCATGAATATAACGGGCAACAACCTCTTTACCGGTTCCTGTTTCTCCTGTTATAAGTATAGTTGAGTCCACAGAAGATACTTTGTCCGCAAATTCAAGCACATTCAGAAAAACCCTGCTTTTTACCTCGACTCCAAGTAGGAAGTCCGTTTTTTTTACTGCCTTCAACTGTCTTCTATGAGCTGCAAGAATTCGCTGCTGCTCTTTAATGCGCTTACTTAAATCCTGAACTTTTTTCTGAAAATCAGCAGCCTGAAAAAAAGGTCTGTCAGTATCAAATTCCGTTCCCCAGGTATCTATATCTTTACCTGTAAAGATACAATCCTCACCTTCCGCACCCTGACAGGCAGTCTCTTTAAAGTAAACATCTTTACCAAAGCAGTAAGATACAAATCCGCTCAGGTATCCGGTAATCACCCAGCAGATAGGTTCATCTGCCTTTCCCAGTTCATTACGATACTCTTCAACCTCACTTGAATCTGCACAAATAATTGTAATTTTAACTGCACCCGATACCTCATCAATTTCAAATGAATTTATTTCAGCATAAGCCAGACCAAGAATTTTAAGCAGTTCAGAAACAGCTTTAATCATCTCGGTTTTGCTTTCCCAGGTAAAGAGCCGCTGCATCGCAGCCGCATCAGCCTGCCCCCAGAAAAGCCCTTTTCTGGTCAATATCCTTTTTGCCATCCGGCGCCCTACAGTTTCAATAAGCTCCTTACGGAATTGCCCGAGGGAAGACAGGTCGTGAATGAGAAGCCGTCTTCCCTGCAGTCCTACAAATCCAGGTGAGAACTGAATAAGCTCTGCTATATTTAGATCAAGTGATTTCATACCAACCCTTCAATTTGACAGTCACTTCATTCAATTTGACAGTCTATCTTTTAAATATAGTTTAATTTGCCTTATTTCGACAGTTTATTTCTGAAAAAATATGGCACGTATTATGCAGTAATTAATGACACTGATTATTTCCGGTTAAAATCAATCCGGATGCAATCCTATACTTTAAAAGGATACTATTCAGATCATGGAACAAACAATTGAACATTGTACAGTGGCCTGCCTGCGCCTTCAACAGGTACTGCCGCTCTGTGAAAAAGCGATTGAAAAGTTTAAAACGGATGTTGACATTTCTGACAATCTGTCCGTTAAAACTATCGAAAATCAGACTTCTCATGCATACGCCTGGATCGACAGTCCGCTGTTTGTTAAAACAATTGCGTCGCTGCTTTGTGATGTTTTGCACTGCAACGAAAGCAGCTGTACAGACATTACTATTGCTGTCAGTCTTATAGGAAACTGCACATGCAGAATTCTTATCTCTGATTGTGCAAAGCCGTCTCTTTCCGGATGCGAGGGACCTATAGACCCCGCCGAGTATTCACTTATAAACTTCGATCTGAAATATCTTATATCAACCATTACACTTCATGGCGGTTATTTTCAGGTCTGGAAGAATCCTGACACCGGAAGCTGCCTCTTTGAAATAAATTTAATCTGCATGAATGACCGCGAAAGAGGGGATTATGATTACCTTGAAGCTTAAGACAAAAAAAGACGATGATAGCACATGTCAACTGTACCGTTTTCCTGATGACATTCCGTATGGATTTTCCATAAGATCATCACCCATTTTTGGAAAAACCCTCGCGATTAATGCCATACCGTCAATGGTATGTCCTGGCAGATGCATCTATTGTCAATTTGGCCGGACTGCTCACCAGACAGTTGACAGAGAAAGATTTTTTTCCATTGACCGGACTCTCCCGTCTCTGGAAAACGCAGTCGCGGTGAATCCTGATATTGACTATATCGAAATATGCGGCAACGGTGAAGTTGCACTCAATTCTGATCTCCACTGGCTGATAAGCAATATCCGTAAAATTACAAATAAACCTGTAGCAATTGACTCATGCGGATCATTATGCTGGCGAGCAAGCGTTTATAATGACTTTCTCAAATGCGATGCAGTTTCCGTGCACATCGATGCGCCAAACCGCACAGTTTATCATACAATCAACCAGTTTCAACAGCAGATACCGTTTGACAGATACATAAGCGGCCTGAAAAATCTGCGAAATTCATTTAGAGGGGACTTTTTTATAAAGGTCTGCATTATTGACGGAATCAATACTGATGAATCTGTTTTTTACAAGCTGGTTTCCACGGTTAAATCCTTCAGCCCCGCAGCGGTTTTTGTATCATCGCAATCCATAATGCTTGACAATAAATTTATTGCCGCTCTATCCGGTGAGCGGTTGTATGAAAAAACCACACATTTCGGATCTATTGCACAGTGCGCTGACACTGTTTCAAAACAGGTATCATGATCATGATCCTGTTTACTTTAATTAAGAAACTTTAAATCATTATAGTTAAGAAGGAGATAAAAATGGCAGAAATATCCCGGGCAAAGGTCGAAAACGGTATTGTACGTCTTTACCGTCCCAATGGAGAACCGGAACGTGTTATCTGTGCCGGAGCAGTAAAAGCAGAAGTAAAGGGAGAGGAAATACTGGTCACTATGCAGGGGGGAAAAAGAAAAATCTATAGTATAAGAGGTTTTTTCAAGAAAAACGCATGATAGTTGATTAATTTACTGCACTATTTTGTACCAAACACTCCGGTGAACCAAAGTAATTCGGTTAATTTAATCAACAATCAGCTGCGGGTTTTACCATTTTAAACTTGGGAAATTTCTCACAATTATCACTCGCGCAAATAATCGTTTATAGTTCCGATCAGCGTACCTCATTCTGATTCATGAATCAGCATAATTATTCTAAAATCCGCAATTGAATCCTGGCGTTCTGCGCAAGCGATTGTCATATCTTGCATTACAAAAATGCTCAACTGCGGAATTTAAGAGGGATGAGTCCATTACAATAGGTTTATCGTTTACAGTACAAACATCCATAAATAATTCTTTTAATTAATTTGTGATCTTTATATTTGCTTTTTTAAAAAAAACATGTTATCTTTGTTTAGTAACTTGGTAAACATTGTTATCTTTCAAATTTTAAGTAATACATTTTTATTCTATAAATAAT
>Ga0209800_10003372_pt1 | contig 12771 bp, 14 predicted proteins | sample Higcelweek8metaG_FD_187174 | JGI IMG/M metagenome (GOLD analysis project Ga0209800, IMG submission 187174) | Freshwater pond sediment microbial communities from the University of Edinburgh, under environmental carbon perturbations - High... | ecosystem: Environmental > Aquatic > Freshwater >... | reverse complement strand
AAGCTCATCTAAATCGGCTGAAATGTCAAAAGTAGACCCCCTGTGAACACCACCAATTCCACCAGTGGCAAAGACCTGGATTCCGACGGTACGGCAAATGACCAGTGTACCGGCAACCGTAGTACCACCACTTCGCTTATGAGCCACACAGATGCCAAGATTGCGGGAACTCACTTTGGTTGGATCTAGGGATTCGACCAATGCTGCCAACTCCTCTTCTTTCATACCCACCATAACCTTGCCTTCAAGTAGTGCAGTCGTGGCTGGGATGACTCCCTTGCTTTTGATAATCTTTTCAGCTTGCAATGCAAATTCGAGATTTTGCGGCGCTGGTAGACCATGGGTGATGACCGTGGTTTCAAGTGCAACCAGCGGGGAGTGGCTGGAAAGGGCTTTGGCTACTTCAGGCGACAGGTGAAAGGAGGAAGATAAGTTTTGTGTCATTTGTTTTACCTCTATTTGTTTAAGGTTGGGCTTGGCAATGGGGCATATGTTAGAATCATTTTATCATTCAGAATTGAGGGTGAATGCTAAAGTCATTCTTTATTGCACTATCCAGGAATGTTCGAATAAAGAAAATAATTTTGGAGTGGAAACCAGCCCGTTTGGCATCACGCCGTTTCATTGCCGGAGAAACGCTGGAACAGGCGGTGGATGCCGTCTTAAGATTGAACGAGCAGGGAATTAATGCCACTATCGATCAACTGGGGGAAAATACGATAGATCCAGAAGGGGCTGCGCAATCAACCCTGGATGTAATTCACATTATTGACGCGATTCTAAAAAAAAATCTCAGGGCAAATGTTTCAGTAAAATTGAGTCAAATTGGTTTGAACTTGGACGACGAAAGCTGCAGGAAGAATTTATCACAGATCCTTGACCATGCTAAAACCGCAGGCGTATTTGTGCGAATTGACATGGAAGGTTCGGACCTGACTGAAAAAACCTTCTCGATTTACCGAAGCATGATTCATGCGGGTTTTTCAAATGTAGGGATCGTGCTACAGTCTTATTTGTATCGCACTGAAAATGATATTGAAGAATTGAATAAATGGCAGGGTAGGGTTCGGTTATGTAAGGGGGCGTACAAAGAACCGGTGTCACTTGCTTTCCCTAAAAAAGCGGATGTCGATGCCAATTTTGATGTGCTTGCCAGCATGTTGTTGGCTGCTGCCAGGAGTCCAGATGCCCCCCACCTAAGCGAGGATGGCCGTTTTCCACCAATCCCGGCACTGGCAACCCATGATGTTAAAAGGATTGATTTTGCTAAAGGCTTGATCAATAAGTTTGACATGCCTCATGAAGTGGTGGAATTTCAGATGCTTTACGGAATCAGGCGCGACCTTCAGTTGCAAATAGTCACTGAGGGGTATCCTATGCGGGTTTACGTCCCCTTTGGAACACAGTGGTATCCATATTTCATGCGCCGGTTAGCAGAACGTCCGGCAAATATCTGGTTTTTCATCACCAGTTTCTTGAGGAAATAATATGATATCGAATACTAGGGAGCAAAAATTTGCGCTTATTACTGGCGCTGCAGATAGGGTAGGTAGGGCAATAGCCCTACACCTGGCTGAAACAGGATTCGATGTTGGAATTCATTATTACACTTCGGAAGACCAGGCTGCTCACACTCAAAGAGAGATAGAATCTCTGGGTCGCAAGGCTTTTATCATCAAGGCTAACCTGGCCAATCCAACGGATATTGAAAACATGTTTAAGGAACTTTCGCAAAATAATGCACACATTAACGTGCTGGTGAATTCTGCTGCCATAATGCCCAGGTCAGATCTGATGAAGATATCCTGGCAGGAGTGGGACCAGATTCTTAATGTTAACTTGCGGGCTGCATGGCTGGTCTCGCGGAATGCAGTTGATTTTATGCAAGACAAAAGCCTCATTATCAATATCAGTGATGCGGGTGCTGACCTGCATTGGACGGGTTATGGCGCCTATGGAATAAGCAAATATGCCCTTAATGAATTAACCTGCTTACTCGCCAGACAATTTGCGCCTGCGATCAGAGTGTGCGGGATCGCTCCCGGGTTACTACTGAAATCAGCGGAAATGACTCAGGAGGAATGGGTAAAACTGGCGGCGCGGGTGCCGATGCAAAGTGCTGGTGATATTGAATCCATAATGAAAACAATCGATATGCTCATCGCAAATGAATATATTACCGGAGAGATTATAACGCTAAACGGAGGAGCATCCCTGGGATGACAGAAAATAAAATAGCCGGGAATAACCATTTAATTTCTAACATTCTTCAACCTGGTGTAATTACCATTACCGCAGCTACATTTTTTATTGGTATTGGGGTTGCCCATTATCTCGGCAGTTCAATCGAATGGCTGCGAAGTATTTTCACTTGCCTCACGTTGTTTTTTCTTATATGGGGAAGAAATATGCTAGGTGCTTACTTTGACCACCCGGAATCCCCGTTTTGTATTCTAAGGTCGGATCACCCAAGATACATAAGCCTGGTGAGTGTAAAAAGGAACTCGCTGCTCACATACTCGCTGCTTTTGCTCACGGCTGCTGCAACATTTGCAGTCCTTGTGTTGGTGAAACAAGCTGTAAATGCGACCTTTGTGTTGCTGTTGGTGATTATTTTTGTTACCTTCTTTTTTTCGTCTGTTCCTCCAGTGAACTTACAGCGCAGGGGGTATGGCGAATTGGTTGAAGGACTGAATATTGCGGTCTTTATTCCAGCCATTGCGCTTGCCTTAAATTATGGCGAAGTTCATCCGGTCCTAGAAATGTTAATTTTTCCAATATTCTTGGTTTACCTTTCGACAAAACTGGCTTTTTCATTTCGGACTTACCTGGCGGACAAATCTGGCGGCAATCCCAACCTATTGAACCGTTTAGATTGGTCAAAATCGATGCGATTGCATAATATTTTGATCATAATCGGGTACATCTTCATCCCCGTTTTTATCTTTTTTGGTCTTCCCTGGAATCTAGCATGGCCAATGCTGCTTACGCTGCCTATCGCCATTTTCGAAATCATCCAGATACTCAATATACTAAACGGCGCAAAGCCAAATTGGACAATATTTGAATGGACAGCAGGGAGTCTGATCGGAATCTTGTGCTACCTGGTTCTCTTAACTTTGTGGCTTCATTAAACATGAAAAGGTAAACTTGGATTAACCGGTGATAAATTGGTATAATATGATAGAAATAGGAGGAATTATGATTCTACAAGAGAAAACAATTGCACCTGATTTTTCGTTAAAGAGTGACACGGGTAAGACTGTGAGTCTTTCGGATTATAAAGGAAAAGATGTAGTTCTTTATTTTTATCCAAAGGACGATACTTCCGGGTGTACCGCTGAAGCTTGCAGTTTTCGGGATGATTACAGCGCGTATGAAAAGGCTAACGTAGTCATACTGGGTGTGAGCCCGGATTCAATTGATTCACACATAAAATTCAAAGACAAATATCATTTGCCATTCCCTTTACTGGCAGATGAGGATCACAAGATTACTGAAATGTATGGCGCCTGGGGAAAAAAACAATTGTACGGGCGGGAATATGATGGCGTCTTGCGGACTACTTACCTCATCGGAAAAGATGGCAAGATAAAAAAAGTTTTTGAAAAAGTTAAACCAGCGGAACACAGCGCGGAAATTCTAGCTGACCTTTAATAAGGAAAAGGGAGGTTTTATCCTCCCTTTTTTATTGAAGAGACACCAAACGCTTGCCTTTTTCCCATAATTGTTCCAGGCGGTAATAACCACGCTGGTCTGGTGAGAAGAAGTGAACTACCACGTCGCCGAGATCCGCAATCATCCACCCTGCGCGCGAATCCCCTTCAATTTTAATCGGCCGGTCATATTCCTTTTTACAAAACTCACGAACTTCACTGGCAAGGGCTTGCAGCATTCGATCGCTGGTTCCATTGCAGATTATGAAAAAATCAGTAATTGGGGTTACATCGTGAATATCGAGCAAGAGAATCTTTTCGGCTTTTTTATCTTCCAACAAACTGATCAATTGATGCGCTTTTTCTATTGCTTCCAGAATACACCTCGAATTCTATATTTTGAGATTTTATCACACCTTTCTACCACTAAAATTATGGGTGGATACTGGGGTGTAATTTGACCCTCCGCGCTGGAGCGCTGACTGGTACATGACTAATCGGGTTACAGTGATATTTCCAAAAAACAGATTTGAATTCTGACGCAGAACCTCGATACTTTGCTTGACCCTTCTGAAATCTGCACCTTCTTGAACGCGAGCCAGCGTCAAGTGAGGGGAAAATGAGCGATTATCTATCGGGAAGCCCAAAGGCTCAACTCGCTTGTTTATTTGGGCAGTTAAATCCCGCAATTCAGGCGGATATGCCAGCCCAGCCCAAACCGTTCGCGGATGATCCCAGGAAGCGAAAGCTCCAAGTCCTTTGATTTGAAGTTGAAATGCTGTTTGAGAATCCGCTATTTGAGAAAGAATTTGTTCAATCTCAGGAATAGTTGATTGAGTAGTGTCGCCTAGAAATTTGAGGGTTACATGAACCATCCCGGAACGAACTGGCCGGAATCCATTGGCGGGGATTAATTGGGCCATGATAATAACCTTGACAAGAGATTTTTGTATCTCTTCTGGAATTTCAAGCGCAATAAAACACCTCAGGGAATTTTGCATGATGATTGCCTTTACAAAAATACAGTAGTGTCTACTCATTTTACCTGAAACATGGTATAAGCAAATCACCCTGCCGTGTGCGTGATGTTACGACACCGGTTTTGAGCCAACATTAGAAAAATGGGGCTCACTCCTCACATGAGTAACGCGATAGGCTTCGGCCAAGGCGGGTCTTCTGTGGACGAGCCCATCCTGCTTCGGCAGGTTCAAAACTCCGTAACACACGGCATGGCGGGGCACAATTTCAGCCAATTATGGCTGTTTTTTAATCTCTGTTGGTTTGTTGGTTGACAATCATTAAAGGGATTGCTACACTAGGAGAAGAATTTAAGGAGGACTCATGCCAACTACTTTCCGCTTAATCCTGCTCACAGGTGTTGGGGCAGGCACTGAATATCCACTAGAAAAAACTGAATTGCAGCTTGGTCGTGATTTAAGTAATGATATTGTCATCAATGATCCAGAGGTTTCCCGCCGACATGCACATTTAGTGCTTGAGGGAGATGGATACATTTTAGAAGATCTCGGTTCGACCAATGGCACTTTTATCCGCGGGCAGCGATTGGCAGCCCCGGTTGTTTTACGCCCTGGCGAGACAATCACAATTGGTGAAAAAGTTACTCTAAAGTATGAGGTAGTCTCAGCAGATCAAAGTGCCACCGTCGTAATTCAAAGAAGAAGTGTTGAAGGAGTTCAGCCGCCCATACCTCAGCCTGTTACTCCCCCTATGCCGCAACCTGTTATCGTTCCACCAAGCCAGGCAATGGTTGCACCTCCCAATCAATCTGTTCCTATTGCACCGCCAGTGGTTGGGGCTCCGATGCAACCTCCTTTTGCACCTGGAATGATGCAGCCACCGGTTAAGAAAAAAACCAAGACCTTAACGATTATTCTCATTCTGCTCGCGATTATCGTTGTTTTCTGCTTGATACCAATCATCATCCTTGATGTAACTAAAAGTTGGTGTGCTCCTTTCATTGGGAATATCCTGAACATTATATTTGGTGCAGGCACCTGTTAATGCAAGAAAAAAAACAAAGAAACTGGCTGTTATCAGCCAGTTTCTTTGTTTTTCTCTTATAATAATAAACAGGAGAACATAATAATATATGTCCACGGATGACCAAAAATCTGTTAGTTCGCCGCGTTGGAGCAATTCTGCCAAGATTGTAGTGGCTTTAACAGTTGCAGGTTTAGGTTTGGCATTGATTTTCCGTTTCCAAAACATCATAGCCCCCTTGTTATTTGCGTTTGTGCTGGCTTATTTGATTCATCCCCTGGCATCGTTCTTCAATAAAAGGCTGCACATCCCCTGGCGGTTAATTACTACGATTCTCTACCTCATATTATTTATTGGTGTAATTGAATTATTAATAATAAGTGGAATCTCCATTTTTGACCAACTCCAGAACTTGATCAAATATCTGCAATCCATTATTGGAGATCTACCTGGTTGGCTGGCAAACATCACCGCAAAACCGCTTGTGATAGGTCCGTGGTCATTTGACCTCTCAAATTTTAAAATTTCCGATATGACGACTGAATTCCAAGGGATAATCAGTTCATCACTGGGAAAGATAGGTTCTTTGCTTGGTTCAATTGCCTCAGGTATCGGTTCAACCCTCACCTGGACTGTATTTATCCTACTAATTTCTTACTTCATCATGTCTGAAAGTGATGGGGTAAGGGCAAAGATGATAAAGCTGACAATTCCCAAGTATGAAGACGATGTCCGCAGGATGGGCATGCAATTGTCGCAAATCTGGAATGCATTCCTGCGCGGTCAATTGATTGTCTTCCTGATCACCGTCGCCTGGTATTCACTCTTGCTTGGCGTATTAGGGGTAAAGTATTTCTTTCTGTTGGCGCTGCTTGCCGGATTGGCACGATTCGTCCCTTATGTTGGTCCCTTCGTAGCATGGACCACGTATGGTTTAGTCGCATTGTTCCAGGTCAATCATTTCAATTTGCTGCCATTTCCATACGCTTTGATCGTAGTGGGCTGTGCATGGATTTCGGATATTGTTATTGATAATTTTGTTAGCCCCCGTGTTATGTCTAATGCTTTAAAAATCCATCCAGCTGCGGTTTTAGTGATGGTGCTTGTTTCCGCAAGTCTTTTTGGGTTCATTGGCATTCTTCTTTCAGCACCTGTACTTGCTTCTATAAAATTAGGTTTCACTTATGTAATCCGAAAATTGATGGATTTGGATCCATGGGGAGGGATTGAAACATACCCTGCACCAGTACCATTTTCAGTTACACTTGACCGAATACGTACCAAACTCCGGCTGAGACGCGAAAAAAAAAGCGGTGATCAACAAATATTAAATAATGATTCATTACCCGGGAAAAACATATCTTCCAATCCGGATATTAAAAAAGGAGAATAATATGGCAGAATCATATGATCCCAAAGTTACCACGATGGCTGAAACGGAAAGTTATGCAATCTGGAGTGCTGAAGAACCAGATGGCGAAACCACTTACAACATCGAACTCAATAATGTGACTATCCACATGTTTGAAGAAGAGTGGGTGGAATTTATTGAACTTGTAAAAAAGATCAATAAATAGATATTTACATAATGATTACAGAGCAGGCAGTACGTCTGCCTGTTTTGTATTTAATCGGACAAACCCTGTAATGGGGTAAAATCGAGGAAATACTACTCACTGAGGTATACATGATGAATCTCGACGACACCAAGCAATTTGCAATTCTTGATCAGCAGAATATGCTGGGGCATATCGATGGCTTGCCTGAACAATTACGGACTGCCTGGGAACTTGGGCTTACACTTCCAATACCGCAAACGAATGTGATCCAACAAGTTGTCATTTGCGGTATGGGAGGGTCTGCCATTGGGGCAGATTTGTTGGCAGCTTACCTTGCAGACCGCGTCGAGGTCCCTGTTTTTGTTCACCGCGATTACGGACTGCCTGCATTTGCACGTGACAGAAGAACACTGGTGGTGTTATCGTCTCACTCCGGGAACACGGAAGAGACTCTATCAGCCTTTGAGGAGGCATGTAAGCGGAGCTGTCAGATAGTGGGGATCACCACCGGCGGGAAATTGCACCGGCTATTAACCCATGCAGGTCTGCCAGTCTGGCAATTTGAGCACCAGGGGCAGCCTCGGGCGGCGGTCGGATTTTCCTTTGGATTGCTCCTAGCCTTGTTCACCCGCCTTGGTCTGATATCGGATCCCTCGGGCGAAGTTCAAGATACGATTGAAACCTTGAAAGAGGTTGCAAAGTCATTAGAGGTGGATTCACCTGTAAAAGACAACCCGGCTAAACGAATGGCAGGTCAAATGGTTGGCCGGGTGGTGACTGTGTTTGCAAGCGGATTTATGGCACCGGTAGCCCGCCGCTGGAAATGCCAGATCAATGAATTAGCCAAAGCAGCAGCTAATTTTGAATTCCTGCCAGAAGCGGATCATAATACCGTGGCTGGCGTTTACAATCCGGAACAGCCGTTAACGCAAGAGATCCGCATTTTCCTACAGTCTGAATTCGATTTTGCACCAAATAAAAAAAGGTCTGAAGTAACCAGGCAGATCATGATGGTCGAAGGACTAAATACCGACACGGTGCTTGCCCGGGGAAAAACCAGGCTGGCACAAATGTGGTCAACTTTGTTATTTGGGGATTACACAGCCTATTATTTGGCAATGACCTATGATGTTGACCCGACACCAATTGAACCAATTAACTCACTTAAAGCAGCAATGAAGGCATGAGGAATAGTCAATAACCTGTGAAATAATCCCAACCGCAGTGTGGGTAATATATCCCTTAAAAAATAGAACTCATGTGCTATAATGTAATTATGATGCCTTCCGCGAATCGAAAGATCTTACATCTCGACCTGGATGCCTTCTTTTGTGCTGTTGAGGAACTTAAAGACGCTTCGCTTGCCGGAAAAGCATTTGCCGTCGGCGGCAGCGCAAACCACCGCGGGGTTATCTCTTCCTGTTCCTACCCAGCACGCAAAAAGGGAGTCCATTCTGCCATGCCAACCGGGCAGGCGTTGAGGCTTTGCCCTGAATTGATCCTCGTTTCCAGTGGGTACGGTGACTATTCCGCCAAGTCCAATGAAGTGATGGCGATCTTGCGTAATGTTTCCGGGCTGGTGGAGCAGATTTCGGTTGATGAAGCCTTTATTGATATAAGCGATTTGCCGGAAAGCTCTGAGATTATTGCCCGCAGAATACAGGCAGAAGTTCTGCATAAAACCGGGCTTCCGTGTTCGATTGGCGGGGCTACCAACAAACTGATAGCAAAAATTGCCACCGACCAGGGAAAAGCGAGAAGCCGCAGCGGAAGTTATCCAAGAGCCATCCTAGTAGTTCCGCCGGGTCAGGAATCCACATTTCTAGCACCTTTAAAAACTTCTGCTATGTGGGGTGTCGGACCCAAGTTTGAAGCTGCATTATCCAACGCCGGTATGCATACGATTGGTGACATTGCAGCGCGTGATCCCAAGGAATTAGAGCGGCTTTTTGGAAAATATGGCAATGACCTTCATGCGCATGCACAAGGAATCGATAATCGAACCTTATCATTGGAGCACGAGGCAAAATCCATCAGCCAGGAAACCACATTTGCCAGGGATACTGCCGATCCGCTGCAACTGAAACGTACCCTGCATGAGCTTTCGGCAAAGGTAGCTTACCGGATGCGCCAGGAGGATGTATGCGCGAGAGTCGTACGCCTGAAAATCCGCTGGAGTGATTTTTCGACGCATACCCGGCAGGAGAGGTTGGAGCACCCTACAGATCAGGATGGGGTTATTTATTCAGCGGTTGAAAAACTCTGGCATAATATTTGGACTGAAGGGCAACCCGTCCGTTTGATCGGTGTTGGAGGGTCAGACCTGGTAGAAACCGCACATCAAATGAGTCTTTGGGATACCCCTAATGAAAAGGAAAGAAAACTTTTAGAAGCTCTGGATGAACTGCAAGAAAAATATGGAAAACAAACAGTTCGCAGGGCATCGAAATTGAAAAAATAAACTTGGAATTTGGGGATTGAGCGATTTCAGCATGAACGGTTTTGTTACAGAATCGGTGAGTAAAATCTACGATGGCTTTGGAACAGCAGCCTATCTCCTCATGTTAACTTTTACCACCCGCCTCTTATACCTTCCGATAGAAGAAGCATTTGGACGAGCAGGCGTTTTTATTTTTATCCTGTTACTGCTGGCAACTGGGATATTCATGTTAGGCAGAGCGTTAGCAGCAGGCAATGATGAAAATCGATTGGCATTCAATGGACTAACTGCCGGCGTTCTCCTCTGGCAGGTTACCCGCTTTTCAAATCGCATTGGGGAAATTGGACTTTTCAACCAGACTGGATGGTTGATCTGGCTGACATTGCTGTTGATCGTGGTTGTTTTATGGAAAAGAATATTCCCGGTTGGATTACGATTTTTTTCGATGACATTTTTGCTCCTCTGGGTAGGGTTACTTTATGCAAATACCGGCAACTTGCTTCAAACCTGGCCGGCAGTACTCATTGTGGCATATCAATCTGTTAAAGCGATTGCATTAATTGGAATCCTGATATTAACCTGGTGGATCGCTTTCAGGACCATAAATCCAAGCCAGAGAAAAGCGTGCGCAGTATTGTTGGCATTTTGCGCGATGTTGGCCGGGATGTGGTTTTAATCCTTACAATTTCCATTTTCTTCCAATAACTCTTCGTAAACGGTTTTAACCCGCACGGCGATTTTATCCCAGGAGTAAAACCGGGCATATTCCGCAGCTTGCTTACCCAAGCGTTCGCGCAGGGCTGGATCTCTCATTAATTTTTCAAGTGTTTTTGCCAATGCTTCGGCATCTCCACCGGGAACCACATATCCGGTGATACCATCCTGAACCAGGAAAGCCAACCCACCTACCTGGGAGGCAACTACTGGTGTACCGCATGCCATGGCTTCAAGTGCCACCATGCCGAAACTTTCGTAATGGGAAGGCATGATAAGAATTTCAGACGCGGAGTAGTAATAGGGCAAGGTTTCTTGTGAGCGTTTACCTAAGAAAACGACAAGATCGTCCAAACCAAGTTCGCGGCACAACGTCTTTAAGCGTGCCATCTCAGCGCTCATATCCTCGGGGGGAGCGTCAGGTTCACCACCAATGATGGCGAGAGAATAACATTCATGATCCATGGCACCATTTTGGCGTAAAGTAGCCAGGGCACGGATGAGAGTATCAATTCCTTTTAGAGGTTCGATGCGGCCAACGAATAACAAAAGGCGTGGACATTTTCCCTCCCCGATGACCTCTTTGGCTTCATCTACGGGAATGGGGTAGAAACGACCAATATCAACCCCTGGCGGGATAATACTGATCTTTTCACGGGGCACGTTGTAAAGAAGCTGCAATTGCCCGACCTCAGCCTGGGTGGCAGCCACAATGCGCTCAACATCCTGCATTACCTGGCGTTCACCATTAATGCGGTATTCACCTTCAATTTCAGCAGGGGATTGCGCAATGCGGTTTTTCATCAATCCCAAAGTATGGAACATCTGTAACACCGGCACTTTCCAGCTTTCCTTCAGGATTGCTGCAGCCACTCCAGACATCCAGTAATGGCTGTGGATCAGATCATAATGGATCCCTTTTTCTGCCGCCCACTTGTTGATTTCAGCAGCAAAAGTTGGTATATGCATTGCCAGTTCCGGTTTGGGCAGGGGATGTTCTGGCCCTGCGGGGATGTGTACCACACGGTTGCCGTACCCCAGGTTATGCATGACGTGAGGGACATGTTCGTCCTGCGAGCGGGTGAAGACATCGACGTGAACTCCCTCTCGTCCGAGCTCACGGGTGAGTTCAGCGACATATACGTTCATCCCGCCGGTATCCTTGCCGCCTAATGTGGCGAGCGGGCAGGTGTGATAAGAAAGCATGGCAATGTTCATGGGTGGGTTCCTTGCCTTTTGATAGGGGGTGCTGTTATAATTTGCCTCGGCTAATTATAAGCCACCGTAGCTCAGTTGGCAGAGCAGTCGCTTCGTAAGCGACGGGTCAAGAGTTCGACTCTCTTCGGTGGCTCTATTTATTTTATAAATTAAAATCAGACGGGTCAATAGTTTACTGGTGGAAACCAACCAGCACGCGCGACTCTCTTCGGTGGCTCAAATCCTTTAACCACGAACCCTATTCGCTTCGCTCAAGGGCACAGAGATCGCGACACACGAAAAAAACGAAAATTATAATCAAAAAACCTTCATATTTTGACTGGGGGACTCCAACTAACACTCACAAAGCTTATTGGTGGGTCAAATTTTGAAACCACCGAATACATAGAAAGAGAACAAACCTTATGCAGATAGTCCTATTCTCCTGAAAAGGTAATTCCCTTATTAAAAACTGTTAATAATCGCCGATTGGAATTTTAATAAAACTACTATTTTTTAAACAGTTTATATAAGCCAAACCCAGCAATTACAGCTCCAGCAGTCATAAATCCTACTTTAATCCAGCCGAATCCATAATAAACGATTCCTCTATTGTAGAAGAATGGCAAAAAACCTGCCAGTACGGTAGAGATAACCAGTAGACCCCCTAAATGCGCCAAACCCAATGCCCACTTATTCTTATCCATGGTTTTTTCCTTCCCTATTTTTTTCTCAATACCTTAGCCGCTAATTTGATACTCTTTTATTATAAGGTTAGTGTCAACCGAGATCGCTTGTTGATTACCCATATCGCTGGTTTGTACCTCAAGTATAATTAGCCTCATGACAAACAAACCTATTCCCCTGGTGATCGGCGTGGCAGGCGGCAGCGGCAGCGGCAAGACCACTGTGGCCGATATGGTGCTCAAGCGTGTAGGCAAGCAGCGCATTGCGTATCTCCCCCATGATGCCTATTACCGTGAACTCACAAACCTGCCTCCCAACCAGCGGGCCGAAGTCAACTTTGACCATCCGGACTCATTGGATTCCGGATTAATGCGTGACCAGATCCTGGGCCTCAAGGAATGGAAGTCAATTGAGATGCCGGTGTATGACTTCACCACTCACAGCCGGACAACCGAAACGATTCATGTCGAACCACGGCGGGTAATCCTGGTGGAAGGCATTCTTATTTATGCGGAGC
>Ga0209800_10003371_pt1 | contig 12776 bp, 12 predicted proteins | sample Higcelweek8metaG_FD_187174 | JGI IMG/M metagenome (GOLD analysis project Ga0209800, IMG submission 187174) | Freshwater pond sediment microbial communities from the University of Edinburgh, under environmental carbon perturbations - High... | ecosystem: Environmental > Aquatic > Freshwater >... | reverse complement strand
GGGATAGTGCGTATCTATCCCGGTGTTGCTTGTTTCGAAGCGGATGTATCAGGAGACTAGCAACACTAACGTGAACATCTTGCATCTCATCTTCCGGCCATCTTTAACTCCAGCTCAATCACAAAATCCTCAGCGTAGCCCTGCTACGCCTGCGGTTTTGTTCAATCGCTGTAGCCAAATCTGACCAAAATCTGAGCGCAATTTTGTTCAACTTAGTATTGCTAGCCTCCTTAGCCGCCCGGTATCGGTCTGCATCAGCCTGAACAATCGTCTGATTACTTTTCGTCAGCTTTTTGTATGGCAAGAGTCCCCAGTAGTCCCAACATGCCGATGCCACTTAACTGCTGTAAGGAGGACTTCATCAAGCTGGCCATGAAAACCCTGCGTTGGTTGATTTCAGCCATCTTGAGCGGTACTGCTGAGGTACTGTTTAACAGGGCAAGATCTTTTTTATTGCCGAGATAACGGATATTGGGGCCGATCTTGACCTTGTCATTTTCCAGTCTGATTGCCCCTTTCGTTATGTACCGGGCTATTTCGGACTTGTTGTCATTCAGATCGCCATAAATTCGTGCTCTTGCGATACAGGTCTGCACACAGGCCGGTTCCAGTCCGACAGTCGTGCGCTCTACACAGAGGGTGCATTTGTCCACCTTGGGGATGCCTTGCTCTTCAAAGATGTAGCGTGCGGTGTAGGGGCAGCTGTCGGCACAGGCACCGCAGCCCAGACAACGTTCCTTGTCGATCTGCACGGTGCCGTTAAACGGGTCCTTCCAGGTGGCTGATACCTTAAGCGTCTGTTTCTTGCCGGTCTTTATATCGGTAAAGGTCAACTCAACCTTGTCTGCAGGGCAACTGTCCACACAGACCGGCTTGTCACAGTGGTTACACAGGCCAACATAATAGGTTGCGGCAAGGCCGTGGGGGGTTGTGTCGGGCCCCAATCGTTCTACCCAGTTTCTGCGCTGCTTGCGCTTGGCGCTGTCCGTCCCCACGGGCACTTCCCATTCCGCTCTGCATGCCACGCTGCAGGCGTGACAACCCACACACTTGTTCAGATCTATCACCATGCCGTATTGACTCATATCGTGTTCTCCATTGGTCGTTTGAACATGTTCTTTGCGTTAGGCAGGGATACTGAGCGCCTTGCCGTTTTTCAGAATTTGTACAAAGGCGGTCCGCATACCGTGGGCACCGGTTTCAGGATCAACTGCCGGTCTGGTGATCAGGGTTTGCTCATCCAGACCTTTATTTACTCCGTTGGTCATGGCCGGGTTTCTGGTGCCGTAACCGTGGGCGGTGTAGATGGTGTCCTTGCGGATGCCGGGGGTAACCTTCAGGATACCGGCCTGTGCTGAAACACCGTCCTGATTGATCAACTGAATTTTCTCCCCATCTTTCAGTCCCAGCTTTCGGGCAGTCTCCTGATTCAGCCAGATCGGATTTTCGGGGATCTCGGCATTCAGCCAGATATTGTTCATCGAGCGGTTGAAAGTATGGACCGGTACACGACCGTATACCAGACGGGCAAATCCTTTGGGCGGTTCCGGCACCGGGGTATAGATAGGAGCACCAGGGTAACCGGCCTCAGCCAGATCATCGTTAAAGAACTTGACCGGAAGGGGAACACCATAGGGATCTTTACCGGGAAGCAGTACGATACCATTTTCCTTCTTAACCTGTTCAAGGGTCAGATTTCCGGCAGCCAGAATCTTCTCTGTCATCTCTTCCATGGAGGCAACCGGGATATGTTTGCCATGCCCCAGACGCTTGGCCAGTTCATTGGTGATCCAGACCGAGTCCTTGCGCTCATGGTCGTTGGAGACCGGTGAAACCAGCGGCATGCGGGGAGCGATGTACTGCTGGTGTTTGTCGCTGAAGTTCCACTGGGTACCGGTCTTGACGATATCGTAGCGTTCCAGATAGGAGAGCTCCGGCAGCAGGATGTCGGCATACATGGTGATGTCAGTGGGCATCAGATCCACCACCATCACAAAATCCATCTGCTGCAACATCTTGATGGTCTCTTGCTGTCCGGGGATAGTCTGGATCGGGTTTTGTCCCCAGGTGATGCAGGCCTTGATCGGGTACGGCTTACCGGAAAGTGCAGTGTCGCGCAGCATCTGGGTCGGGGTGCCGGGCGGCGAAAACTTGTGCTTGTCTGCCTTTTTATGCAGCGCAAACTCCTCGGCATGTTCGACGCCCAGATCGGGCCATTTGACACGGCCCAACTTCGGCCCCTTGGACTTGACAAACCCTCCTTTGACGCCGATGGCGCCCAGCAGACCGGTCAGGCAGGCCAATGCCCGCTCTCGTTGAAAGTCATTACCGTACCAGGTTACATGTCGTCCTGGATGGACCGCTACATGGGGGGCGCTTTTAGCCAGCAGGTCGGCCACCTCCTTAATCTGCTGAACCGGCACGTCACAGATCTTTGCGGCCCAATCAAGTTCGGCATGGGCAATGGCCTTGGTAAATTTGTCAAACCCTTCCCCGTTTTTCTGGACGTAGGCTTTATCATAGCTCCCCTGCTTTACCAGATAGTTCATGATAGCCAGCAGGAAGGCGGTGTCGGTACCGGGTTTGATCTGGACCCAGATATCAGCCTTGGCAGCCGAGGCCGAGAAACGGGGATCAACCACAATCAATTTGGCACCGTTTTCCAGTCCTTTCAGGTACTGCTTGACATGGGACACATGGATGTTTTCACCGATATGGGTGCCGATCAGCAGAATTGCCCTGGCGTTGGGCATATCAACGCTTTCTCCGGCTTCCACGCCAAAGGTGTTGATATAGGCGATATCACGGGGGCCGCGGCACTGGAAGAAGGATGCCTCTGAATTGTTAGGGGTGCCGACCAGATGTTCAAAGTAGTGCATCGGGTAAGTTGCTGAGGCGCCATGGGGGAAAATGGCGATACCGTGGGGGCCGTACTGTTTGATCACCCCCTGCAGTCTGGTGGCACACTCGTTCAGCGCTTCTTCCCAACTGATCCGCTTCCAGACCGGAGCGCCCCGCTTGCCAATATTTTTCATCGGGTATTTCAGGCGATCAGGATCATAGAGTAATTTTACCCCTGCATTGCCACGGGCGCAGATACTTGCGCCGTTGTCGATGCTCTTGGGATTGCCTTCCAGCTTTACCAGCTTGCCCTCCCGTAATTTGCCGACAACCTGACAGCGCCAGAAACACATTTCGCAGACACCGCCGGTTACGGTGACGCTGCCACCGAAGCTGCCTGGGGCAGTAAACGGTTTTTTTACAAAGGCTGAATCTGCGGCTTGGGCTCGCGCTACAAGCCAGCCTGACAGGGCAGTGGTCAGGCTGGCAGCAGCCGATGCCTGCAAGAAACTGCGTCGGGTCATCTGAAATGCCATGCTACGGCTCCTCTCTGGTGAAAAAATCTACCAATGCAGTAAGTAAGCGATAAAAGTCATTGTCGCTGTTGGCCTCTACACGTTCTTTGAAGCGAGGAAACCAGACCCGGAAATGCTGCTTTAAAAACAGATCTGCAGCTTGCTGTTGGCCTTCATCGGTCAGTAGAGCCAGAAATTCCAGTTCTCGAACCAGGTGATCAGGTATATCTGCCTCACCGGTCAGGGTAAAACCGTGCTGCTGATAAAACTGTCGTACCCATTCTGCAGACGGTCCATACAGCTGTGCATCTGTATCAAGATAAACAGAACTATAGGGAGGTGCAACAACGGTGGGTACGGCGTTAATAAACAGACGGGTATATTCAGTTTGTACTATTTCAAGCCCGTTGCTGTTGTCGTAGTGTTGCCGCAACAGTTGAGCGTTGATGTCAAGATTAAGGTGCTGCACACATGATACAAGCAGATCAAAGTAGCTTGTAGTAAGCCATGTCTGATCCGGGTACTGAAATGATTGCACCAGAAAATGAAAGAAGGCTGCCGGTGTCTGGGGCGTGGAATCGCTCATCAGTCCCCCCGTTTTCGTGAAATACAGTGTTGACTACGGAGTCGGCTTGTGCCGACTCCGTAGTCGTTTGATCAGCAGCCTTGCAGGGCAGCAGCAGCCTTGTCTACTTTTACGGTGTCGCCCGCCTTCAGATCAGCGGCATTGGGAGCCTTGACCGTAACCTTGGTGCCATCAACAGCGGTTACTTTGCCCGCTTTACCATTCAGTTTGACCTTGGCGCCTGATTTGAATTTTGCATCAGCACCAAGGTCAACAACAGCTGCGCCATCGGCAACGGAAACCACTTTGCCTTCAGCGGCAAAGGCAGCAGTAGCTGTAAAGATTGAAAGAGCGAGCAGGATAATTATCTTCTTCATAGTGTGTATTCTCCTGTTTTGAGGGGGATAATTGAGAGGCTGTTAGTATTTTGCGTCCATGGGCTCCGCCCATTTTATCTTGACGCCGGATTTGTCCGGGGTCTTTGCCGGAACATCAGTTTTTACTGCAGGTGCTGCCGACGGCGCTGTTGCAGGTGCGGTGCTGCTGATAGCAGGCGCAGCTGACGGCAGAGTCTGCGGCTGCTGAATCTTTGCAGCTTCTTGTGTCTTACGTCGGAAACTTACCTGTTCAACCGGATCGGCAGCGCTGTCAATCTGGAGTGTCTGAATTTTTCCTGAACGGTAAATGATAATGACTTCATCTGCTGCGGCAGGTGTACCGACCAGAAGCAGGCAACCAGCTGCCAGGAGCGTGATTGATTTCAGCGTGTTCATGAAAACTCCGTTACCGTGATGGTATACTGGGGCAGGGAGTACGGTTCTCCCTGCCCCAGCTGTTGACTGACCTAGAAAATTACCTGAAGCTGAGTGATGAAGGTATTGAAATCCTTGGTTCTCAGGTTGTCACCCTGCTGGCCACTATAGGTGCCTTTCCTGTCAAACATGGTCATGCCATATTCCATGGTAACCTTCAGGTTTTGACCCCAGATGTAGTAGTTGGCACCAAATCCGGCCCAGTCAACACGCTGATTGTAGATGTTGTTCAATTCAGCAAATTTCCATTGCTCATAGCGACCAAAAATCTGCAGAGGAAAATTGGGCAGCATATAACCGGCCTTTGCGTACCAACCGTTTTTTTCGCCATTCAGGCCACTGGACAATGGATCGGGATTTGCCCCCAGATAGGCATTATCAATCTTGTAATTGGCATAGGCGCCGGATACCGTCATGGTTCCCATATCTTTGATCGGATACTCAAAGAAACCGTCAAGGGTCCAGGCGTAGTAATCTTTTTTGCCGGTTTTATTGACGATGTCACTATAGGCCACATCGGGTTCATACTGCATGGCTGCGCCGAGGGTAAGGATCTTTTTCTTGCCCAGGTAGGTGCCCTTGTAGCCGTAATCGCTTTCTGGATCCAACAGGCTGGCATGCATCCGGCCACCGTAGCGGAAGTTCGATTTGGGTGAGGTATCACCTGAGGAGGCCTTGCGTCCTTCCATGACTTCCAGGCGATACTGGAGAATATCGTTGAACAGGTTACCCCAGATAGATACTCCCATGTCCCGCGTTGGGTTGTTTCCCATCAGCGGAGCGGTAATAAAGAGTGAGCGGTCAAGAGTCAGCGGCATCTCACAGGCTTCCAGATTTTCTCGGGAGAAGCTGTACTTGTATTTACCTGCATTAACCTTGAAAGCGTCATGCAGATTGAAACGGAACACTGCATCCAACATGCTGAACTGGGGATCAGTGGGAGTGGTGTTGACACCCAAAGTGTTCAGACTGGTCTGGTCAACAAATTCGGTCTGTACATACAGACTGAACATCTCGCCGTAGGCCCCCATCAGTGCCAGCCGGTTACGGCGGAAGTTGAAGTTGGTGGTGGTGTCGTCGTTGTTGGCACCGGAACCGGTGTCACGTACTGACATCTGGAACTGCCCCTTGTAATCCAGTTGCAGTACGCCCTTGTCATCAGGGCCAAAGGTCATCTGGGGGCCGGCCATGGCCGGTGCTGCCAAACCAAGCATCAGGGCAGCTGAAGCGCTTATCTTGCCAAGTTTTGTCATATATGGTTTCTCCTTTGCATGTTGGTGTGAGCGTTGAGTCAGTCGTCTAGCAGCCGCTTGCACTGCCACCACCACCTGTTGACGGAGTTGTGGTGCTGCTGCCGCTGGTAAAGTATGCTTTGTCTTCATTCAGAATCTGATTGGCACGTGGATCAAGAATACTTGAATACATGGCACTAGAGGTTGGATCAAGAACAACACCGGTACCCGCTGGAGAAATTGCACCGCTACTTCTGTTTAGTGTTGTGCCGGTTGTAACAACGTCAGTCTGCCAGGCCGTTGCTACCTTGTTGGCAGTAGCTGTTGATGCATACGCACTCCATTGATTCCAGGAACCGTCATACAGGCTGACAGGCCAACCCAGAACTCCATCCAGAACAAAATAGAGAGAGGAAGCCCTGACACCTGACGCACAATATATGTAGTTCATACTTTTGGATGCGGTAACACCGAAGGTAGCCAGACGTGCTGTTATGTCGCTAAGGGCTTTGTAGGTAGAGGTATTACCGGTGCCGCTCATTGCATATTGGGCATAATCATCTACACCGGCATTTTTAATGGCGACTGTCGGGTTGCCGCCACGCTCGTCAAGAATTGATATCCCTGTAGCAGTTGTTGTACTGAGATTGCCTGTGTTAACCTTGTCGACAACGGAAAGCATCTCACCGATAGAGGTGCGTACTGCGAAGTTACTGGTACTGCCGGTATACAGGTTTTTGACGCTGAATGTTGAAGCGGTAACTGTTGGTGCTGTTTTTGTCAGAGCGTATGATGCTGCCCAATTTCCGGCAGTAGCTGCAGTAGCCCAACCGTTTTCTCCACCGTTCAGGACTTTAAGGCGCTCTTTGGGAAATCCCCAGTAGCGGAATGTGAAATAAGCTCTGGCCGGGTTTAATGCGTTCTGGTCTTTGCTTGCTACAAAAACGATAGTGGTATTTTTGTTGATGCCGGAACGACTGATAATGTTATCAATAGTACTTCCCGTCATCACCATGGTCCCGATACTACCTACACCTTCCAGCCGTGTCATATTCAGTTCAGTCCCGGAATCAAGTAGTGTTGATCCTGGAATATGTTGTGCTGCATATTGCGCTGCTGATGCTACGGTTACAATTACTACGCGATCAAGGCTGGCAGGATCGGTGTTATTTACCTTGCCTTCATCCATCCACTGTTTCAGTGTGGCCGGTTCAATCAGGGCTGTTGCTGTTTTGGTGGTGGTAATGGAGGCGGTTGGGTCAGTGTAGTTGCCACTGCCGGTGCTGCTGCTGCCTCCGCAACCCCACAGGGTCAGCATGGTGGTCATCAACATACCGACCAGGCTGAACAGCATGGTCCTTCTTGTCATCTGTAAATGTTGCATCATAGACACCTCCTTGATATTCGGCCAATGGCCTTTGGTAAGTGGAATACTGGGACACGTCTTTCTATGGATTTTCTAACATGGATGCAGTACAGTCGGGCTACGAAAGTTTTTCTTGAAGTTATTCCAGTTTGGCAGGGGTATTATTCGAATATCTCTTTTGTGGATAGGGATATGGGGGTAATGTGGAAATTGAAGTTTTAAAGAGTCTGCTTGCTGTTGCTGAAACCGGTTCATTTTCCAGGGCAGGCACAAAACTTTGTGTCAGTCAGTCAGCCGTGTCCAAGCGGATCAGGCAACTTGAAGAAACCTTGAATGTCTCCCTGGTTGATCGCTCTGGTCCCGTTTTGCTGCTTACTCCAGCTGGTAAACTGGTGGCAGACAAGGCTGAAATAATGTTGAGCGCACAACATGAACTGCTTGATGAACTTGATCTTCTGCAACAGAGAGCTCCGCTTAGCTTTTGCTGTACACCTTCTTTTGGTATTTCGTTTTTGCCAAAGGTTGTCAATCGTTTTACAAGTACTTACCCGGAGACTACCAATATTAATTTTTCATACAACAGTCCTGAAAACATACTTGATGGTCTTAACAAGGGAAACTATCAGGTTGCGGTGATAGAGCACTGCTCTACTCTGGAGCTTCCAAGTAAGGGGGTAACCCCGTTACAGGGTGATGAAATGCTGCTGGTTGCCTCTCCCCTGCTTGATTTGCCCGAAGGTGAAGTTCCGCTTGAAGTAGTTTTGCAACAGACCATCTGCACCAGTAGTGAAGGCTGCTGCTGTCGTGGAATTTTGGGCATGACTCTGATATCTCTTGAGAGAACTATTGCTGATTTCAGCAAATCACTGATTTATGATGATCTGAACCTGATCATCAAGGCAGTTATTGATGGTTCAGGAATTGCCTACCTGTCTCGGGGATGCGTTGCGGACTATCTGGATAATGGCAGCCTGATTGCTCTGTCTTCGCAAGGTTTCTGTATGAAGTTCATGCGCTCTCTGGTTATTGCTGATATGTACGCGACAACCCGGGAAGCTGAAAACCTCGTAAAGATTGTTGTCGAAGTAACTGGAGTCGAGTCAGAGTAATTCTTTACAAGGAGAACGTTCATGCGTAAAGCCGTGATTCTTTACAGTGCAGGGCTGGATTCTACTACCTGTCTGGCCATTGCGCAGTCCCAGGGGTTTACCCCCTATGCAATCAGTTTTGATTACGGACAGCGTCATCGTCATGAACTTGATCTGGCTCGCGCTCACGCAAAGAAGCTTGGTGCTGTCGAACATCTGGTGGTTTCCTTTGATCTGCGTCAGGTGGGGGGCAGTGCGCTGACCAGCGAGATTGAAGTGCCCAAAGAAGGGGTAGGGCACGATATCCCGGTGACCTATGTGCCGGCTCGCAACACCATCTTTCTCTCCTTCGCCCTGGGATGGGCCGAGGTTCTGGGTTCCTTTGATATCTTCATCGGTGTAAATGCACTGGACTATTCCGGCTACCCTGATTGCCGTCCTGCCTACATTGAGGCCTATGAACGGATGGCCAATCTGGCTACCAGGGCTGGTGTTGAAGGTAGTGGCCACTTCACCATCCACACCCCGTTGATCAATCTGACCAAGGCAGAGATTATCAAACAAGGCACTGCGCTTGGGGTTGATTACAGTCAGACCCATTCCTGCTACGATCCAACTCCGGAAGGGCTTTCCTGTGGCAGCTGCGATTCCTGCAGATTGAGGTTAAAAGGTTTCAGCGAGGCAGGGATGCTTGACCCGATACAGTATGCCCGAATTTGATAATCCTCTTTTTTGTGCATAAATACTCGATGCATATCCTGTAACTAAAATTAGCAATAACAATAAGTTTGGTTAAATCAAAATATATGCATTTCAATATAAAGGACCAAGTCGGTCTTTTTGTGCTTGATTTTTCAAAAAGTCCGAGTACACTTCTCAACGACGGCACATTGATGACCGTCTGACTATCCACACGAGGAGGAAGCATGGACGTCCTTGCCCTCAGTCGACTGCAATTTGCAGTCACCACCATGTTCCATTTTATCTTCGTCCCGCTCACATTAGGTCTTTCAGTACTGACCGCCTGGTTTGAAACCAGATATGTGAAGACCGGTGACGAAACCTACCTGCGGATGACCAAGTTCTGGGGGAAGTTGTTTTTGATAAACTTCGCTCTGGGCGTGGTTACCGGCATTACCCAGGAGTTCCAGTTTGGTATGAACTGGGCCGAATACTCCCGCTACGTGGGTGATATCTTTGGTGCGCCACTGGCCATTGAGGCAACTGCTGCTTTTTTCCTTGAGTCAGTCTTTATCGGTGTCTGGATCTTTGGATGGGATAAACTTTCCAAGAAGGCTCATGCCACCACCATGTGTCTGGCTGCCTTCGGTACCAACCTTTCTGCGCTGTTGATCCTGCTGGCCAACGCCTGGATGCAGAAGCCGGTCGGTTTTGTGTTGCGCAACAACCGTGCCGAACTTGATGATTTTCTGGCCGTGGCAACCAACCCTTACGGTTTGATTAAGTTTGCTCATACCCTGACTTCCGGGTATATGGTGGCAGGCTATTTTGTGATGGGGATTGCAGCCTGGCATCTGCTGAAAAAGAATGAGGTCGATTTCTTTACCCGTTCCTTCAAAACCGCTGCCATGTTCTCGTTACTTGCCGGTATCGCCGTTGCTGCTACCGGTGATTTCCATGCTGTTGAAATCGCCAAGTCACAACCAACCAAGTTTGCTGCCATGGAATCTGTCTGGGAAACCCAGAAAGGTGCCCCCATGCATCTGCTTTTGTGGCCAGATGAAGCCAACGAAACCAATGCGGTTGCCACTGCGTCTGTTCCTGGCGCACTCAGTTTCCTCGCCTTCCATGATACCAACGCAGAGATTAAGGGATTAAAGTCATTTCCTAAAGATGAGCGTCCGCCGGTATTGCCGGTCTTCCTCAGCTTCCGTCTGATGGCCATTCTCGGCGGTCTGATGCTTGTCCTGTCCCTGCTTGCCGTTGTTATGCCCCGCTGGAAGAGTTTTGTAGATTTCAAGATTTTTCTTTACATCATGCTTGCTGCCCTGCCGCTGCCCTATATCACCGTGCAGCTGGGCTGGCTGGTGGCAGAGCTTGGTCGTCAACCCTGGATTGTCTACGGCGTATTAAAAACAGCAGGTTCAACGTCATCAGCGGTTTCTGCGGCTCAGGTTGCATTCTCGCTGGTCGGCTTTACCTTGCTCTACGGAGTGCTGGGCGTGATTGATATCTATCTGTTGATTAAATACGCTAAAATGGGGCCTGAAAAAGGCGTATCCGGCATGATTCCGGCAAAGGAGGTAGCGTAACATGGAAATGCTACAAATTACCTGGTTCGTGCTCTGGGCAGTACTTTGGTCGGTCTACTTCATGCTGGATGGTTTTGTATTCGGCGTAGGTTTTCTGTCCGGCTTCATTGCAAAGAACGACACTGAAAAGCGGATTCTGATCAACTCAATCGGGCCGGTATGGGACGGTAACGAGGTCTGGTTGCTGACTGCAGGTGGGGCTACCTTTGCTGCCTTCCCCACCACCTATGCCCTGATGTTCAGCTATCTTTATACCGCTCTTTTGCTACTGTTATTCTCATTGATTGTTCGTGGTGTTTCCTTTGAATTCCGTGGCAAGATTGACAGTCCGGTCTGGAAGAGCAGTTGGGATACCGCTATCATCGTTTGCAGCTTCCTGCCTGCCCTTTTGTTCGGAGTAGCTTTTGGCAACATCTTCAGTGGTCTGCCGATGGATGCGGCTGGTTATCACGGCGGTCTGATCTCGCTACTTAATCCCTACGGTATTCTGACCGGCCTGCTCTTTGTCTGTCTATTTGCGGTACATGGTGCCCTGTATGCCACCGTCAAGACCACTGGCGAGCTGTCTGCCCGTGCCTTTGCCCTGGCCAAATTGCTTTGGATACCGCTGCTGCTGATCGCTGTAGTCTTCCTCGGCTACACCGCATATGCAACCAAACTCTATAATAACTATATGAAGGTTCCTGTTCTGTTTGTAGTACCAGCCATTGCTGTTTTGTCATTGGTTGCAGTACAGGGTTTCATGATGGTCAAGAAACCGCTGAGCGCTTTTACAGCCTCCTGTCTCACCATTGTCTTTGTGGTGGTAACCGGTGTTACAGGTCTGTTCCCGAACCTGATCCCATCAAGTCTTGATCCGGCATTCAGTCTGACCATCTTCAACTCATCATCAAGTCAGTACACTCTGGCTATTATGACGGTGGTTGCCGGTATCTTTGTGCCTACGGTTATCCTCTACAAAATCTGGGCTTACCGGCTCTTCAGGGCTCCGGTTACCGAGAAGGACGTGCTGGAGAATAGCGAAGCGTATTAACCTGTCGTTCAAGTAAGAAAATCTTGTTGAAAAAGCCAACCCTTGATACGCAAAAAGGGTTGGCTTTTTTAGTAAAAGATAGTTTTGAGAGGTTTGGCAGGTTTGAAGAGCCTGGTAGGTGGATAGTAGTTTTCCAATCAGGTCAACGTGCGTTTTCCTTAAACTATGCTATAAGATCTTCATGATCCCCAATCTCCGCACTACATACCGGAAATGGCGACCATGAAGAGCATTCCGGCCCTCTTCCTGTTCCTGCTGTTTTTCTCAATCAGCCAGCCAACCCTGTCTGCAGATGATGCCTTCATCCATATCTGGGGCGGCTTCAGCACCTCACTGCAGCTGCGCTCAGACCAGCAACGCCACAACACCGCCACCGCAGCCCGCGACCTGGATCGCGTGATTATTGCGCCGGGCGAGACCTTCAGCTTTAACGAGCGGGTCGGCGCACGGGACACCGGCAAAGGCTATCGTGCTGCGCCGATCATCACCGCATCCGGGTTGCTGCAGGATATTCCCGGTGGCGGCATCTGCCAGCTGGCCTCCACCATCTACAATGCCGGGCTCCTGGCTGGCATGCAGGTGGTGGAACGACACCCCCATTCCCGCACTGTTGGTCATGTACCACCGGGCCGGGATGCCACCATCGCCTCCTGGCGCAAAGACCTGAAACTGAAAAACCCCCACCCCTATCCGTTGCAACTGCGCATTGCCTTGAACCAGAACCGTCTGACCACCTCGTTGTACGGACCGGTTGAGAAGCCGTTTTCCGTAGAGCTGAACGTCAGCCAGACCAGACTGGTGCCGGATACGGTTGTGGTTACCGCTACTGCCCATGCCCCACAACAACAGGGAGCCAGCGGCTTTTCTACCGAGACCAGAAGGATCATTAAGGAAAACGGACAGGTACGGGATGAGCTGATCTCTCAGGACATCTATCCGGCCCCCAGCCGGGTTTTTGCAGGGACCAATCCATGAAAAACAGGTTGCTGCTGATCTGTCTGTTCTTCTGCCTGCTGGTACTGCCTGCTTCTGGCGCAACCTTCAGCCAGCC
>Ga0209800_10003369_pt1 | contig 12783 bp, 17 predicted proteins | sample Higcelweek8metaG_FD_187174 | JGI IMG/M metagenome (GOLD analysis project Ga0209800, IMG submission 187174) | Freshwater pond sediment microbial communities from the University of Edinburgh, under environmental carbon perturbations - High... | ecosystem: Environmental > Aquatic > Freshwater >... | reverse complement strand
ACGGTGACCTCGTAGCCCTTGGCCAACAGTGCGGGGACCAGAGTGGAGCCCAGGTAGCCCGAGCCGCCGGTGACAAAGACCTTCTGTGCCATTGTGTTCTCCGTGAGGATGCGTTCGCCGATGTTCCGGAACGGGTGCGTCCGCATTCCGGAACTCGGTGAAAATTTTGAGGGTCGCAGCAACGCCCCAGCAAAGATGAATTTTGGGCCAAAGCGCGGCAAAGGTCAATTGGATCAGGCCATAAAAAAAGGAGATCAGCTTGTGGCCAATCTCCTTGTCATAATCTTTGGTGCCGAGGAGGGGACTCGAACCCCTATGAGATTTCTCTCACTACCCCCTCAAAGTAGCGTGTCTACCAGTTCCACCACCTCGGCACAGGTGTTATTTCGTCTCTCCAGCGGCCGGGGCCGGGACAGGGAGGGTCTTTTCCTCGAAGCTGACGCCACCAGGGGCGGGAGCCTGCACAGGTGCGGGAGCGCTCATGCCCGCCGCGCCCTGCTGCATCAGGGAAGAATCACTCAAGTTGCTGGGCTTTGTCAAGACATTATATGCCAGCGAAGTAACAAGGAAAATGCCAGCCAACACGGCCGTGACGCGCACAAGGATGCCGCCCGCTCCGGTGCTGCCGAAGACGGAGCCGCTGCCGCCGCCGAAGATGACTCCCATGCCTTCCTGTCCGGACTGCAGGAGCACGAAGAGGATGAGAAAGACGCAGGTCAGTATGTGTATGGTCAGAACCAGGGTTGTCAACGCTTTCTCCTCGCGAAAACCAGTCGCGGCTGTCAGGCCAGAACAATGCGGCTGAACTCGTCAGCCTTCAAGCTCGCGCCTCCTACCAACACTCCGTCGACATTGTCAAGCGCAATGATCTCAGAAGCGTTGTCAGGTTTGACACTTCCTCCATAAAGAATGCGCATTTCGCGGCCCAAGGCGCCGAAGATTTCCGCGAGCATGCGCCGCACAAAGGCGTGCGCCTCAAGGATGTCCTTGGGGCTGGCCACCTCGCCGGTGCCGATGGCCCACACGGGTTCATAGGCCAGGACCAGGCGCTCGGGCGCGACATCCTTTTGCACAGCGCGCAGGCCTGCGCGGATCTGCCGCTCCAGCACGGCCTCAAGCTCACCGGCCCTGCGCTCGTCCAGTTTTTCGCCCACGCACAGGATCACGCCCAGGCCGGACTCCAGGCCAAAGGCGGTCTTCGTGCCCACCAGGTCATCGGTTTCGCCCAGTACATGCCGACGCTCGGAATGCCCGGTCAGGGCGAAGCTCGCGCCGACATCAAGCAGCATGCCCGACGACACCTCGCCCGTGAACGCGCCCTGCTTCTGGGGGTAGAAGTTCTGCGCGCCGACCAGGAAGCCTTTTTGTCCGCGCAGGGCCTCGGCCACCGGGGCCAGGGCCGTGAAGGGCGGCAGGATCATGACCTCGCGGCCGGGTTTCAGCTTGCCGGAGACCAGGCCCAGGAGGTCGCTTGCGGTTTGTCGGGCCTCGGCAGTGGTTTTGTGCATCTTCCAGTTCGCGGCAAAGAGCTTGTTCATGCGGCACACTCCTTGAGGGCTGTGAAGGCAGGCAGTTCCGGGCCTTCGGGGAATTCGAGAAAGGGGCCGCCGCCGGTGGGGAAGTCCAACTGTTCGAGAGAACGCATGGCTCAGGCCTCCTTTGCGGAAGGTGGCACGCCCTGCCCGTTGCCCTGCCCATCAGGGAACCCCAGACGAAAGAGCAGCGCGTCTTCCTTGTTGTCCGGATAATAGTTCTTGCGCGTACCTATCTGCATAAACCCGAATTTCTTGTAGAGGTCAATGGCCCCGGCGTTGGAGCTGCGGACTTCGAGGAAGCCCTCGGCCACGCCCTCGGCCCGGCACAGGCGCAGGACCTCTTGCATGAGCTTGGCTCCCAGCCCCTTGCGCCGGTGGAAAGGGTGGGCCGCGATGTTCATGATCTCCATCTCGCCTGCGATGACCGAGAAGGCGCAGTAGGCGATGAGCACCCCGCGCTCCCGGACGCCCAGGATGCGGAAGGCCTTGCGCTCCAGCCCCAGAAGGAACTGTTCGCGCGTCCAGCGGGTGCGGAAGCACAGGCGCTCCAGTTCCATGACATCACCGATGTCGGTCACGCCGAGCCTGGCCACAGAATGATCTTGCATCCGCACCCTGTCCTGCTATCTTCGCTTCCACAGCGCCGGGCATCCTGCCGCCGTGCACTGCAACCAGCACGAGTTTAAATGAAACCTTCGCCTGCAACAAGTGTTTCCAGCACCGAACAGGGGCCCCTGGTCGAGGTCATGGATCCGCAAAACCGCGTGCTTGCGGCCATGCCCCTGGCCGAGGTCCGGCGGCAGCAGCTGTGCCACCGCAGCGTCGTCATCCTCTTGTACGACGAGGGCGGACGGCTGTTTCTGCGCAAACGCCCGAGCCAGCGCGCCAGGGGGACGGAGCGCTGGGACATCCCGGTGCGCAGTCCGGTATACAGCGGGGAATCCCTGCAGGACGCCGCAACCCGCGCCTTGCAGGAAACACTCGGCATCCACGCCGAGCGCATGCGCCCGGAGCAGGCCATCACCCCCTGCCTGGAGAACGGCAACGAGTTCCAGCACGTCTTCTCGCTGGCGCGGCCGGAATGCAACACCATTCAAGGCCAGCTCGGAGACGCCGACAACTACTTTTTTGGCCGGGAGGAGTTGCGCTGCCTGCTCAGGGACTTCAGCGAGCTCGTGTCCGCGCGCTTTCTTTTGCTGGCGAAAGAGCTCAACCTTCCGAAACGGGACCGCAGGCCCGCTTGAGCAAGGCCCGCAGGGCAGGCTCAAGCCGCGCGTTGGACACGAGTATGTCCGGGGAGTCCAGGCGGTACGGGGCGTCTTCGGTCATGCGCCCCACGTGCCCACCGGCTTCCTGGACCAGCAGCACCCCGGCCGCCGTGTCCCAGGGATTGAGCGCGAACTCGAAGAAGCCGTCGTAGCGGCCGCAGGCCACAAAGGCCAGGTCCAGGGCGGCCGCCCCGGCCCTGCGAACGCCCTGGGTGGCGGGCATGGCCAGGGCCAGCTGGCGCAGGATCGCGTCCTGGTGCTCCTCGATGCGGTAGGGAAAGCCCGTGGCCACCAGGGCCTCCAGCAGGGTCGCCGTGTCCGAGACGCGGATGGCTTCGCCGTTCATTCTGGCGCCAAGGCCCTTCCCGGCGGTGAAGACCTCGCCCAGCAGCGGCAGGTTCACCACCCCGAGCAGCGGCACGCCGTCCAGGCACAAGGCCACCGAGGTGGCCACAAAGGGCACCCCGTGGGCGAAATTCGTGGTGCCGTCGACCGGGTCCACCACCCAGGCCAGGCCCTGCAAGCCCAGCCCGGCGCTGCCCTCCTCTCCCAGGAATCCGGCTTCGGGCGCCAGCGGCCCCAGGCATTCGCGCAGGAAGCCCTCCACGGCCACGTCCGTCTCGGTGACGAGGTCCTTGGGGCTGGCCTTGTGGCGGATGCGCCGGGGCAGGCGGTCATGCTCGCGGATGATGTCTCCGGCCGCGAGCACGGCACTGGCCGTGCGTTCTAGAAGCAAGGCGAGCTGTTCGGGGGCGAATGGCTGGATCACGTCATTTGACCAGGAGCTTCTTGAAGTCCAGGTCCGGGCGCAGGGTGGCGGCCGCGCCAAGAACCGCGACCAGCGAAGGCTCCTGGGCCACGCGGGTGCGCAGCCCGAGCCGGGCTCCCAGGGCGCTGTCCAGGCCGTGGGCCTGCGCGCCGCCGCCGTACAGGATAAGACCGGTGTCGGCGATGTCCGCAACGAGCTCGGCCGGGGTCTTGTCCATGGCCTTGCGCACCAGGGCCTCCAGTTGGTCCAGCGGGCCGTCCAAAGCGCCTTCCAGGTCGTCGTCCGTCAGCTCAAGGGCGCAGGGCGTGCCGCTGCCGGAGTACTTTCCGGTGAGGGTCATGCGGCGGGTCTCGGCCGGGCGCTCGGCCCAGGCCAATTGGATGGTGGCCTGCTCGGCCATGTTCTCGCCGATGGCGACCTTGTAGCGCGCGGCCAGATGCTGGGTCACGGCCTCGTGAAAGACCTCCGCGCCGATGCGGGCTGTTTCGCTGTACACGACATCGGACAGGCAGAGCACCGAGGCCTCGGCCAGGCCCGCGCCAATGCCGAGCAGGAGGCGGCCCTTGGCCTGGCGGATGTCCAGGCCCGCGCCCACGGCGGCGGCCAGGGGGGCGTCCACCAGGTCGACCTTTGCGGCACCGGCGGCCTTGCAGCAGTCGGCGAAGGTGCGCTTCTCAAGCTCGGTGACCCCGTGGCAGACCACGGCGCAGACCTTGAGCCTGGCGCCGTCATCGGGCACCACGCGCTTGATGAAGATGCGCAGCATGGCCTTGGCCGAGTCGAAATCAGTGATGACCCCGGCCTGGATGGGCCGGATGACCTGGATGCGTTCCGGGGCCTTGCCGAGGTAGCTCTTGGCCTCGGTCCCGGTGGCGATGACCGCGCCTGTGCCGTGCTCGATGGCGATGACAGAGGGCTCGTCGAGGAGGACTTCGGACTGCGGGTTGGTGATGACGGTGCGCCCAGAGCCGGCGTCGAGGGCTATGGCTTGGCTGCGCAGAAGGTTCAGCGGGTTGCGCAGGCGAAGTGACATGCCCCTGCCCTACTTCCCGTTTCTGCGCTGGATGAAGAATTCGATGCTGCGATTGTAGGTCTTTTCCTCGTCCGCAGTGAAATAGCAGGCCGGCAATTCGTTGCGCAGGCGGTGGTAGTGCATGCACTCGCAGCACAGGCCGCGCCTGCTGCAGCCCGGAAAGGTGCACACGCAATATTTCTCGTTGATCTTGACGCGGGGACACTGGTCCAGTTTGCGCATTGTCTTCCTCCGCTGCGTATTTACCTTGCTGGCTTTTGTTAAAGAAAATACGCGGAAGCGTCAACAAGGACCAACCGGGGAGGAATATTTGGAAAAGTGGTGATTGAGCAGCGGGAAAGATTGTGGCAGGATGACGCCTCACACGAAATCCGCGACAAGGAGAACATAAGTGGAGAACCTCAACACCACGCCCCTCACCGGGTGGCACCGCGGCAAGAACGCCAAGATGGCCGCCTTCGCCGGGTACGACATGCCCATCCAGTACGAGGGCATCATCATTGAACACAACCACACCCGCCAGGCCGTGGGCATCTTCGACATCTGCCACATGGGCGAGTTCTCCCTGCGCGGGGCGGGCGCAAAGGCCGCCCTGGGAGCGCTGGTGACCCAGGACCTGGACACGCTGGCTCCGGGCAAGTGCCGCTACGGCTTTCTGCTGAACGAGTCCGCCGGGGTTCTGGACGACCTCATCATCTATTGCCTGGATGTGGACGACTACATGCTCGTGGTCAATGGGGCCTGCGAGGCGGGCGACTTCGCCTGGCTGTCCGCGCACCTGGCCACGGGTCCGCAGCTGACCAACATCTCCGCCAAGACCGGCAAGATCGACGTGCAGGGTCCGAAATCCCTGGAGGTCCTCAAGGCTGTGCTCGACGGTGACTTCCAGTCACCCGGCTACTTCAACTTCATGCGCACCATCTGGCAGGGCGAGCCCCTGCTGGTGAGCCGCACGGGCTACACCGGCGAGCTGGGCTACGAGCTGTACCTCGACTCCTCCCTGGCCCTGCCCATGTGGGAGGCCCTCGCCGCGCACCCGCTGGTGAAGCCCGTGGGCCTGGGCGCGCGCGACACCCTGCGCCTGGAGATGGGCTACCCGCTTTACGGGCAGGACCTCGACACCGGGCACACCCCGGCCGAGGCCGGGTTCGGGCCCCTGCTCGGCAAGAAGACGCCGTTCACCGGCCAGGCCGCCCTGGCCAACGTGCGTCAGCGGCTCATCGCCCTGGAACTGCCCGGCCGCCGCAGCGCGCGGCACTACGATCTCGTGGTCCTGCCCGGCGGCGAGGAGGTCGGCGTGGTCACCAGCGGCTCCTTTGCGCCCTCGCTGGGGCATTGCGTGGCCCTGGCCTACGTGCGGGCCGATGTGGCCGAGCAGGAGCAGTTCAGTGTGCGCACCCAGCGCGGCGACCTGGAGGCCAGGCGCGCAGCCCTGCCCTTCTATACCAAGGGCACGGCCCGCATGAAGCTCGTGTAACGGGGCACCGCGAAGCCAAAAAGCAGACAAAAAAAGGGGGGGCCTGCGCCCCCCTTCCCCGTCAGCCAGCAGATTTTCTTACACCCTGTGAACTTGGCCGCACACCAGTCCTTGAACTAGGCCCCGGACCCGCCGCCAGGCAAGGCATGGTGCAGGGCCTGGGTCAGGCGGCGGCTGCCCGTGTGAAGCTCCTCTGAAGACATCCTGCCCTGAGCGAATTCCAGCGGCTCACCGATGTGCACCTCGCACCGGCAAAAGGGCATGGGCAGCTGAAAGTGGTCCCATGAGCGCCTGAACACGAAGGCCGACGAGGGGCGGCAGCGCACGGGGAAGAGCAAGGCGCCCGCCTTCTGGGCCAGATACACCGCCCCGTCCTTGGCCTCCTGGCGCGGGCCGCGCGGCCCGTCCACGGTGATGACGCCGATGCGTCCGTCGAGCATGTGCTGGCGCAGCTGGTTCAGCGCCTTCAGGCCGCCCCGCGTGCTGGACCCGCGCGCCGTGGCAAAGCCGATGCGCAACAGCACCTGGGTGATGATCTCCCCGTCGCGGCTGTCGCTGACAACCGTGGCGAAACGCCCGGGCAGCACGGTGGTGCCGTAGCCGGTGAGGGCGAACAGCTCCTCGTGCCAGATGGCCAGCATGACCGGCCGGCCCTGGTCCAGGCAGTTGCGGATGGGGACGAGGTTGTCGCCGTCCCTGTAGCGTATGCTCTGCACCCACAGCCGGTACAGAAAAGTGAGGGTCGGGGCGATGCGGGCGGGGTCAAGGCGCATATCGGGTCCGTTTGCTGTCAGCGGTTCAGGTCCGGGCGAAAAGCGCAAAACAGGGAGCGCGACCAGCAAGGCGGTGCTTGCTGAAAGGACGGTCAAGGAAGTAGTCTCTTGCCCTGCGGCAGGAAGCACTGCCCGTCCGGGAAATCGAAACTCCCGCTTCTTTGCCGAAAACCAGTACTGAATGGGGACACCTGTGGCAAGACAAACCGCTCAAGCCGTGCTCGTCTGCCCCACCCCACAAGGCGATTTCCCCTCGCAAAATAGTGTTAGAGATTGTTATGACTTTTTCTAGACTCATAACCCAAAGAAATATATGACACACCAAAACGACTTGACAATACGCATCAATAAGTACCTGGCCGAGTGTGGCGTGGCCTCGCGCCGGGGCGCGGACGACCTGATCCAGCAGGGACGGGTGCAACTGAACGGCGTGCTCGTGGCCGAGCCCGGGGTGCGGGTCAATCCGGCGGACGACGTGGTGCTGGTGGACGGAACGCCCGTGCGCTCGCCCTACCCTGCCGATGCGCCGCGCAGCCAGCGGACCGTGCTCCTGCACAAACCGGTGCAGGTGGTCACCACCACGCGCGACCCCCAGGGCCGGACAACGGTGTTCGACATCCTTCCGAAGGAATTCAAGGACCTGCGGCTCCTGCACGTGGGCCGCCTGGACTACTTTTCCGAGGGACTGCTGCTGCTGACCACGGACGGCAGCCTCATGAACAGGCTCATCTCGCCGCGCTGGCATTTGCCCAAGGTCTACCACGTGCTGGTGCGCGGGCAGGTGGACGAGGCCTGGCTGGCGGTGATGCGCAAGGGCATGACCCTGGCCGAGGGCGAGAAGCTGGCCCCCATCGAGGTCCGCGTGCTCCGGCAGGACCAGCGCGAGGCCTGGCTGGAGATGACCCTGGTGCAGGGGCTCAACCGCCAGATCCGGCGCATGTGCCGCGACATGGGCCGCACCGTGCTGCGCCTGATCCGCGTGCGCCAGGGCTTTCTGGAGCTTGGCGCGCTCAAGCCCGGCGAGGCGCGGGAGCTGGGGTCGGAGGAAGTGCGCCGCCTGCGCGAGGCCGTTGGGCTGCCGCCGGAATAGCAGCCAGGCCAACGCCTCGCGGCATGACGGGCGGGACTACTGCTTGGTGTTGTCGTGCACCTTCACCCCCGCAGGCGGGGTGAACTCGAAGAGCTTGGCGTCGGGCCGCTTGTCCGTGCTCAGGCCGATGAGCGTCACCTGGTTGCCGTTGCCGAAGAAGTCCACGATGAGCACGCGGCCCATGAGGTGCGTCTTGGGGTTGACCCAGATGTAGGCCATGACCATGCTGGTCTCCGGCTCCTTGGGCAGCAGGCGCACCTTGATCAGCCCGTCCTCCACGCCCTGCTCCGTGACCTTGAAGTCTTCGTTGAGGTTCGCCTTGCCGGACAGGAAGCGGATCATGGTCTTGGACTTGAAGACCTGGTTGGAGCGGTATTTCAAGGCCACCTTGTCGGCCTCGACATAGTTCCAGACCACGTTCTGGCCCACCACAAGGATCTCCTTCTCCGGCTTGGTCGTGTCCCAGCGCACCAGGGACGGCTGCTTGAACCAGATCTTGCCGCTGCGTTTCTCCACGCTGCCGCTGGCGGCGTTGGTCAGCTCCTGCTGGAAATCGGCCTGAAAATGCTGCACGGTTTCATAGCGTTTCTGGATGGCGTCGGTAAGCTCGCTGGCCTGCGCGGTCAGGGGAAGGGCCAGAACGGCCAGGATCAGCAGGAAGGTGCGCATGCGCATGATTTTGTGCTCCAATAGTAGGTGGTGTGGGCTGGCGCCCTGAAAAAGAATATGGGAAGATTCCCGGAAACGCAATGGAGGTCCCATGTCCGCACCCGGTGCAGCCACCCCGCTTCTTGAACGCAGGGCCATCGAGGCCGAGCTTTTGCTGCGCGTGTTCGACGCGGCCGACGCCAGCCTCGGGCCGGAGCAGGCCCGGCAGATCATGGAGCAGGCCGTGGACGCCGCAGCCCTGGCCGCAGGACAGGCCTTTGCCCGCAGCGCGCCGGGCGGTAGGCCGAGTTTGGCCCATTTCGCCACGGTCCTGGAGCGTTGGCAGGAGGGCGGCGTCCTCGACATCCGGGACATACGCCTGGACAAGGCCAGCCTGAGCTTTTGCGTGACCCGTTGCGGCTACGTGGAGAAGTACAGGCAAATGGGCCTGCCCCAGGCCTTGCACAGCCTCTGCTCCTGTCGCCGCGACGCGGCCTTTGCCGAAGGATATTCGCCGCACCTGCGGCTGGAGCGCCCGGAAACCATCGCCGCCGGGCACGCGGCCTGCGGATTCATCTTCCGCTGGCAGCCCTAGGCCTCCGCGCCAGTCCATTTCATTTGCGCTTCCTTTGCCGGGCGAAGTCTGGCAGAACCCTGCCACCGCCCACGGGCGCTTTCGCCCGGCCTGCGGAACAATATTCGCCTGATCTGAAGGAGACCAGCATGACCACAAAACGACTCATCACCTCCGGCTCCAAGTGGGAGCCGCTGCTTGGCTACTCCCGCGCCGTGGTGGCCGGGAACACCGTGTATGTGTCCGGCACCTGCGGCGTGGAGGCCGATGGCTCCGTGGCCCCAGACATGTACGGCCAGGCCAAGCGCGCCCTGGAGATCATCAAGGACGCCCTGGCCCAGGCCGGGGCGGGCATGCAGGACGTGGTGCGCACGCGCATCTTCGTCACCGACGCCTCCAGGTTCGACGACATCGCCAAGGCCCACGGCGAGGTCTTCGCCGAGATCCGCCCGGCCACCACCATCGTGGAGGTCGCAAAGCTCGTGGACGCGGCCTTCATGGTCGAGATCGAGGCCGTGGCCGTCCTCTAGTCCGATGCTTGCGGGCGGGCCGGGGCTCTCCCTGGTCCGCCCGGCCCCATGCGGCCTGTTCTCTCCTGCGGCCTATCCCGCCACCGGATACCCGGACCGGGTCCAGGCCGAGACGCCCCCGGACAGCCAGGCCAACAGGTTGTCGTAGCCGATGCGCAAAAGCTCCGCGCGCATGGCCTCGAAGCGCTCGCGCCCCTCCACCACCAGCAGCACAGCCGAGCCGGGCTTTACGGCCATGCCCACCCCGTTGGCCATCTGGCGCTCAACGCCTTGGTATTCTTTGAAAAGCGACATAAATAAGGAAGGCGGAGCCAACCCGGCAACGTAGGGATTTCCGTCGCAGGCACGCAACGCCAGCCCGCCTGGCTTTTGTCTTCTTATCTCCCCGAAACATTTTGGAGAGTCGTGCGTCCATTCTCCATAGGACCAGCTTCTCCACAGGGAAGATGCGCTGCCATATTCAACATGCAATTCCAGCCAGGCCCTTTGTCAAAGAAACACATGAAGACAATGTCGATTGACGCTCCGCAGTTTAGGACGTATAAATACGGCTGACTTAAAGATCAATCATGCGAAGGAAGATCATGCAAAAAGTCGTTTTAAAAAGAAGCGTTCCTTTCAGAACCATGTCTGGAACAATATTGACGGACACGATTATCATCGCCAACGATGAAGCCTGCCAGGATGATGTGCTCAATATCATTGCTCTTGTGGAAGGGCCAAATACAATCATTCGGCATAGCAGCAACTGCGTCTTCAACAGGAACAAGATCATGCACACAGAGCCGTTCTCGGAACACGATATTTCCGCCAAGGAACAGAAATAGCCACATCCCGAGCAAAGCTCTTCCCTTTCCAGACCCCCAGTGCCGCCAAGTGGGCTTGTGTTCAACCTGCGCGGTGCCGCCTGGGTTGATCTTTGGGGCCAGGCGTTCCGGAATCTGTGGTGAATTTTTGGCATTGCCCAGCCCGCAACGGTTCTGGAGCTTCTCTCAGGGAGTTCTGGAGCTTTTTGTGGAATCATTTCGTGGCGCAACCGGTCCGGATTGTTGTCCGAACGCCCCGGGAACGCACCACAACGGTGTGCCAGAGGTTCCTCAAGGCTGCGGCAAGGCCTCAAGGCACAGGGCTGCGATGCAGGCCTGATCGGAGCGGTTCGTGCCGGAGAGGGGCGATTGGCGGGACAGGAATGGGACAGAAACACCCTCCAGACACGTCAAAGGGGTTCATGCAAGCACACACGTGCGGCATAAACCCCTTGATTTGCTTGGTGCCCCCGACAGGAATCGAACCTGTGGCACCAGGATTAGGAATCCTGTGCTCTATCCGACTGAGCTACGAGGGCCAATCCAGCCTGTAATTTGCTGGAAAGGTGTTCCTACACAAATACCCTCGGAGCTTCAAGCCGAATATCACCTGACGGAATCTCTGGGCGCATCCTTTACTTTGGGAAAAAAGATGCTAGTTTTGAGCACGACGCCGCAGCGCCAAAGGTGCGGCAAACGGAGGTATGTGTATGAAACGATTTTTGACCTTGTGCACCCTGCTCGCTTTTCTCGCCATCCCCAACCTTGTCTTGGCCAAGGCTGGCTTGCCTGACTTCACCGAACTGGCTGAACAGGCTGGAAAGGCTGTGGTCAACATCAGCACCACGAAAAACGTTGCCGGGGGCGGCTCTGCGCAGATGAAGGAGTTCTTCAAGAACGCACCCAAGAATTCCCCCTTCCGCGACTTCTTTGACCAGTTCGAAAAATATTTCGGTCAGCAGGAAGCAATCCCGCACAAGCTCATGTCCTTGGGCTCCGGCTTCATCATCTCCTCGGACGGCTACATCGTCACCAACAACCACGTGGTGGCCGAGGCCGACGAGATCAAGGTCAAGCTGTTGAGTCGCGCCAAGCCCTATGACGCCAAGATCATAGGCCGCGACCAGGAGACCGACCTGGCCCTGCTCAAGATCGAGGCCGGTGGCGGCCTGCCGGTGCTTGAGTTCGGCAATTCCGATACCACGCGGGTCGGCGAATGGGTCCTGGCCATCGGCAATCCCTTCGGCCTGGGGCACACGGTCACCGCAGGCATCATCAGCGGCAAGGGGCGGCACATCGGCGCAGGCCCCTTTGACAGCTTCCTGCAGACCGACGCCAGCATCAACCCCGGCAACTCCGGCGGCCCGCTCATCAACATGGACGGCAAGGTGGTGGGCATAAACACCGCCATCGTGCCCAACGGCCAGGGCATCGGCTTCGCCACGCCCTCCAGCCAGGCCGACAAGATCATCCAGCAGCTCAAGAGCGGCAAGAAGATCCTGCGCGGCTGGCTAGGCATCACCATGCAGGAGCTGGACGAGAACACGGCCAAGGGCGTGGGCCTCAAGGAGCCCAAGGGCGTGCTCGTGGCCCAGGTCATCCCCGGCGACCCCGCCGACAAGGGCGGCCTGAAGACCGGCGACGTCATCGTCAAGTCCGCAGGCCAGAGCGTCGACACCCCGGCCGAGCTTCTCCAGCGCATCGCCAGCATGCACCCGGGCGACAAGGTCCAGCTCACGGTCTGGCGCCAGAACCGCACCGTGAACCTGACCATCACCCTTGGCGAACGCAAGCCCAATTACGTGGCGGAACAGGAACAGGGCATGCAGAAGCAGGCCGCTCCGGCCCTGGAGCTGGGCCTCAGCCTGCGCCCGGTGGAGGGCGGTGAGGAAGCCCAGGCCCTTGGCCTGCAGAAGCCGCAGGGCATGCTCGTCATGGAGATCAAGCCCGGCAGCCCCGCCTCCCAGGTGGACATCCAGCCCGGCGACGTGATCATCCAGGCCAACCAGAAGCCTGTGGACAATATCGGTCAATTGCGCGCCGTCATCACCAGCGCCAAGCAGGGCGGCATGGTCATGCTTCTGCTCAAGCGCCAGGGCCGGAACATGTTCCGGGCCATCACCCTGGACAGGAAATAGCAGCACGACCGTTGGGGGGGGGCTTCGGCTCCCCCCTTTTTTTAGAGCAAGGAACACCCATGCCAGACCTGTTGCAGGCCCCGGCCAAGATCAATCTCTCCCTGAGGATTCTGGGGCGGCGGGCCGATGGCTACCACGACCT
>Ga0209800_10003367_pt1 | contig 12788 bp, 10 predicted proteins | sample Higcelweek8metaG_FD_187174 | JGI IMG/M metagenome (GOLD analysis project Ga0209800, IMG submission 187174) | Freshwater pond sediment microbial communities from the University of Edinburgh, under environmental carbon perturbations - High... | ecosystem: Environmental > Aquatic > Freshwater >... | reverse complement strand
ATCTCAGCTAAATCAAAACCAAAAAATTATCATTATTAATAATCATTCCTGGCAAGAAGGTCAGAGCACGTCGCTTGTTAGAGGCGTTGATAAAGTAAAAAACCTTCAAATTCCCGTTTTGATTTTGCTTTGTGATCAGCCAAATCTGACACCTGATCTTGTGGATGGAATTATCGACACCCAAAAAACCTCAAAAGCTGAAGTAGTCATGCTCAAGACAAACGGAAAACGGACTCCGCCAGTTTTATTTACTCCTGTATGCTTCCCGAAAATATTTTCTTTGACAGGAGATAGGGGAGCCCGTGAAATTGTCGATGACTTCTTGATTGAATATTTTCAAAATGACGATGAAAATAAAATTCAGGACATCGATACTTACGAAGATTACAATAAATTAAATTCTAATTAAATGCGCGTAGCCATCACATATATAATTATTCCATACTATTATTCTCTAAATTACCGGATTCCATTTCTTTAATAATTTTATTGGCATCTTCATAATCTTTCTCATTCACAGTTATCTCCGCTTCTGAAAGGGGACCAGCAGTTAAACCATAAGTTAAGCCTGCAGATTCCTGGTTAATGAACGCCTCAATCCCAAATGAAGCCAAAAGCATTTTTATTGTTTCGGCTTCGAGCATCCCATTGGCGACATAGATTACTTCTTTCCTAACCTTTTTCTTGAACATATTGTTTACTCCTCTTTATTCTTTTAATACGAGCATCCAATTCCAATAATAGCTTTTTTTTGCGATATTTTGGAAGGAGAGATTGATTGATTGATTCCATGGCCTTATTAGCCCAAAACAATGCATCTACAGGTTGGCTAAATCTGTGTTCAAAGCACTTGGATAATTCAATACAAGACTCAACATTGCCATTACGTGAAGCTGATATCCAATGGTCAATAGCTAAATCTAATTGATTACTCTTTTTATAGATTTCAGCCATCTTAATATGGCTTTCACACGCAAAATAAACTGGAAAGTCATTTGAATGTAGGCATGTTTCAAAAAGCGATAACGCTTTTTGGGAATCTCCAATTTGAGCATACATTTTCGCCATTGAAAAATAATCGATTAAATCCATTTTTTCGGAGTTATGATTTTCTTCCAACAGCTCATTAATCTTTAGTAATAATGCAGCCATCGATACAATATCAATTTCATTATGATATGCTACATTTCTCAATAAATAGCCATCACCAGTGCGTAAGAAATTGAAATAGATCTGTGGAATCATCCATCCGGGTACCTCATCTGAATTCCGCTTATATACCAGGATATTTGATTCCAATTCTTTTAAACTTCGATCAGTTAATCTGGCTTTCCACAATTTTCGTGAAATGTGTAATAGATCAATATGTGAAAAAGGCTCCAGCGGATATTCCATTCGATTTAACAGATAACGAGTTCTTAATAATGGAAGATCAAATGATTTACCATTAAATGTTACTGTCCCACGATAGCCAGTGACCAATTTAGAAAATTCATCTAATTGAGCAGGTTCATTGATCGGGTTTTCCAGCAAAAGTTGATACGTCTTAAAACCTTTTAGTTCAAACCGTCCCAATCCGATTAAGAATGGAAAAGTACCAGTTCCTCCACTTAAACCAGTTGTTTCGGTATCAATAAAAGCATGTTTTTCGGTACCTTTAACATTTAGATTATTTCCAGAAAATTTTGAAATTTCTTGGATTGTATCTGGTTTCCGTAAAGTAATATTGCCATAAGAAGAATCGTAGGGGTAAAACCTCTCGATAACAATCACGTCACCCAGGTTTGTAGTAACTTTTTTCCCATTAACGAGTTCTTCGAGTGGAACCTTGGAGGACTTTAAGGGGGGCGGCAGATCCTTGGCTGGTGTAAAACCTAATTTCTTGAGCCGATCCTTTAGGTCTACCATATTGTGTTCTTTAATATTTCTAAAAGAAAAAGCGTCTCTGGTTTTCCACCATAGCCATTTTCAAAATCAGGACCAACACAAGAGGGACAACCGGACCCGCAAGGACAGGTGGCTACCAGTTCGAAACACTTTTTGATCATCAAGGGGAATCTCTCAAATAATGATTCCGATAATCCAATTCCTCCAGGAACAGTATCGTGGATGAGAACTGTTGGAGATAAATTCTCGAACGTTGCGTGTGGATCAGAAAACGAACCCAAATCTCTAGAATCGCAAAGCACTAGCAAAGGAGCCATGTTAAACATCACATATCGTAATCCTGAAAGACAATTGCGGATCTTAACATTTAATTCTGCCAGTCTGTGACAATCGGGGCATAGAGTAATGAGATTATCAAAGGAGTTTGCATATATGGGTGAGGTAAAAGCTTTGAATGGTATTTTGTGATGCACATGAGACGGAATTAAATTGGCTCTCTTTCCGCACACCTGGCAATAATAATCATCTCGTTTCAAAACATTTTCACGGATTCTTCCCCAATCCGGACCATAATCATTGGATTGACCAAACCATTTGTTTTCGGATTTTAATTTGTTGACACATCCAGGCGTTAGGGTAATCCAGAACCCATGGGTATTGAGTGTGGTGGAAGGCATGATTAATGATTCAATACCTAGTACTTCACCTGTTGAGGATTCGATCTTTTTAAACCCTGTAACCTGTGATGTAATTTCCACATCTCCAAATTTAATAATACAATCCTCATTTTCTTTCTCTTTTTTAACCTCATCAACCGATATTTCTTCGGTTTTTATGGGTTCTGTATTGTAAGATCCTGAATACTTTGATAAATAGGCTATCTGTTTTTCTAAATCGAGAGAATCGACATGATATTCATTTCCATCATGCAAATAAACAGCACCAGGATGACACATCCATAAGCCTGAATTGTAATCAACCTCTCCAATTGTCCTGCGGAAACCATCTTCGTCCGTTTGTAATATAAAATTTTGTGAAACGGTGCTCCTAATTGATAATTCCCCAGCAGGAAATGATTCTGAAAGCCAAAAATATTTGTTCTGTTTTTTCTGAAGGTAATTACCCTCCACGAGAAAATCCAAATAGGTCATAAGATCCATAGACCCAATGTTCCCGAATTCCGAAAGCGAATCAAATGGATATTCAAATGCCGAAGCCTTTAGATGGGGTAAAAGGATTAATGGGTTATTGGGATCAATAAGTGCATTCTCTGTAGGTTTTGAGAAGAGTGACGCTGGAAATCGCGCAAAATATTGATCTAACGGGTTCATTGAAGCAATGATCATAGACAATGCATTAGTATGATGGCGTCCTGCTCTTCCGGTCATTTGCCAAAAGGAAGCAACCGAACCTGGATATCCTGCTATTAATACTGCATCAACCCCGCCGATATCCACACCCAACTCCAATGCATTGGTAGCAGCAACAAGTGTAATTGATCGATCTTTCATGCCTCGTTCAATTTCTCTTCGTTCATTCTTTAGATAGCCACTGCGGTATCCCCGTATGCGATCGGTATCATTTTGAAATTGTTGCCTCAATCCTTTCACGAAAAGTTCAACAAAACGCCTGGATCGGCAGAATACAATTGTTTGAACATCTTGTTGGAATAAAAAAGATCCTAACTTTATGGTTGACGTAAGCAGACCTTCTCGAATTCCAAGTTCAGGATTCGTCAGTGGGGGATTGTAGAGAACAATATTTCGCTCTCCTTTTGGTGAAGAATCCATCTCAATCAAAGTAAATGGTTCTTCAATAATTCGTTCAGCTAATTCTTGCGGATTTCCAATTGTGGCTGATGTCAAAATGAATTGAGGATGAGCACCATAGAATTCGAGAATGCGCTTTAATCGCCGGATAATATTACAAAAATGCGAACCAAAAATGCCTCTGTATTGATGTAGTTCATCAATAACAACAAATTTTAGATTTTGGAAAAATGTTGCCCAATTTGTGTGGTGGGGAAGTAATGCAACATTTAACATATCCGGATTGGTGAGCAAAACATGGGATTTCTTCCGGATGGAAGGCCTTGCAGCCGCAGGAGTATCACCATCATAAACAGCAGCAAACTGTGTTTCTCCCAAACCGGGAAAAACAGAATTGTAAAGCTGGTTTAATGCGTATAGTTGATCATAAGTAAGTGCTTTTGTGGGGAATAGTAATAATGCGGTGGATTGTCCGGTTTCAATGTGTTCATTGAGAATAGGGATCTGGTAACAAAGACTTTTTCCACTGGCGGTACCAGTGACAATTACCACATTTTTCTTTTCACTAATTGATGACAATGCACTTATTTGGTGATTGTATAATCTGTCGATCCCCATGCTAGAGAGAGCGGTGACGAGGGTAGGGTGTAAATACCGTGGGATGAGGAACTGCCCATCAAATTTTGGAATTTTCTCCCAATAAGAAAAACTGGGGGAAAAGATTGGATTTTGTTTGAGTTCAGTAAATATTCTGCCAGATAAAGTCATTGATTATAATATTTGCCAATATAAAAGCGCGGCGTTATACTCCTAATCATAACCGAAAATTGGATATTAGAACATAATTTTTATTAAAGAGGTCTCATGGAAGCAATTTTGGTTGTAGTCATAGGCGCAATATGTGGAGTCATCATCAATTATTTTGCTGATGTATTACCGATTTATCGAAAACCAGGTCCTCCAGTTTGCCCGAATTGTGCAAAAAGATTCACTGCATATAATTATTTAATCTCATTCCGTTGTAAGAATTGTGGGCAAGGGGTATCGGTTCGAACAGTATTTGTCCACATTTGCTCAATCACCGCAGCATTATTGTTCTGGTTTTTTCCATACCAGAATTTTTCATTTTGGTGGACAATTCCAGTGATTATATTTTTGGGGGTAATCCTGGTAATCGACATTGAATACCGCGTCGTTCTGATCCAAACTTCGGTTTTTGGTTTGATTCTCATGTTTGTTCTTGGATTATTTAATCAAGGTTTTTCTTTACAAGGATTAATCACCACTTTAGTTGGTGGAGCAGCAGGCTTCCTGATCATGATCGGATTCTATTACCTGGGTATTTTATTCTCCAAAATTATGTCCAGAATCCGGCATCAGGAAATAGAAGAAGTTGCCCTTGGTTTTGGTGATGTGTACGTAAGTGCAATGCTGGGATTATTAATTGGATGGCCAGCAATTGTTAGTTCAATAATTTTAGCAATTGTGATCAGCGGGGTATTCTCGTTCCTATTCTTAATTACTCTTTCGATCCTGAAAAAATATAAATCTTTTTCAGCGATACCCTATACGCCATTCCTGATCATCGGAGCGTTGATACTTCCGTACCTTCTAAAATAGGCAATTTACTACTTGAATTGGGCAAGACAATTCTCAAACTGCTTTCTCAATTTTTCTGATGTATCTTGATAAGCTAGCTGGTCTTTCCATAGCTGTTTTTGATCCAATATTTCGTTTGGAACACCCATAATCTCCGCGGGTACCCGTAAGCCGAAAGTTGCTTCCCTTTTTATGTTTTCAAGGTTGATTTGATTGTTTAGTGCTGCCGAGATCATACTCCGAGTATAAGGAAGGTTTATTCTTTGACCAATTCCGTAAGATCCACCAATCCAACCTGTGTTAATTAGCCACACATTAGAATTGTGTTTCCCAATCCTTTCCTGCAGCATTTTTGCATAATGCAAAGGGGATAATGGAAGGAAAGGAGCCCCAAAACAAGAAGAAAAGGTAGCTACTGGTTCACTTCCCAGACCCCGTTCAGTTCCTGCCAATTTTGCTGTATATCCAGCCAGGAAATATTGCAAAACTTGTTCATTATCTAACAATGAAATAGGTGGCATGACCCCAAATGCATCAGCGCTCAAAAAGAAAATATTTTTAGGATGTCCACCTTTTCCAGATTGGACATAGTTGTCAATCCGTGAAAGATCATATGCTCCCCTGGTATTTTCAGTAATCGAATCGTCAGCAAAGTTGCAAATCCGGGTTGATTGATCATAAACAACGTTCTCTAAAACAGAGGCAAATGAGTGGACTGCTTTCCATATCAAAGGCTCATATTTTTGCTGCAAATTAATTGTTTTTGCATAGCAACCACCTTCAAAGTTAAAAATTCCGTCTTCGCTCCATCCATGTTCATCATCTCCAATAAGAGCCCTGTCAGGATCAGAGGATAAAGTGGTTTTTCCAGTTCCTGATAATCCAAAAAATAATGCAGTCTCTCCATTTTGTCCAATGTTGGCCGAGCAATGCATTGGCAGCACGTTTTCTGACGGCAGCAGCCTGTTCATCACCGTGAAAACTGATTTTTTTATTTCGCCTGCATATTGAGTATTCCCTATAAGGACAATCCGTTTAGAAAAATCGATGATCACAAATGTTGGAGTTTTTACTCCATCAACTAGCGGATCAGCCATATACCCCGGAGCTTGAATTACCAGGAAATCAGATTCGACTGATTGATTTGGTTCAGGTTGTGTAAAGAGATTTTTACTAAAAAGGGCAGACCAGGCATATTCTGATATGACCCGGACTTTCCTTTTGTGTTTTTCATCCGCTCCAGCGACTACATCCTGAATGAATACTTTCTTGTCCTGCAGATAAGTGATAACTTTCTCAAGCAATAGGTCAAAATTCTCGGGTTTTAGGCGTTGGTTTACTTTTCCCCATTCGATTTCCGAATCGTAGGACTGACCATAATCAACAATATATTTATCACCTGGAGACCTTCCAGTAAATTCTCCGGTTCGCACCATAACTGCACCTGAATTGGATAAAACACCTTCTCTGTTAGTGATGATATGTTCAACAAGCTTTGGAATAGATAAATTGATAAAAGTTTGGCCTACGCTTCTATCAGTAAATGATGCATTGATATCAGATTTATTTAGTATCATTTCCACTTATTCTCTCTATTTTTATTGGATTATGTTGCTAAATTTAAAGCATAATGGTACCAAAACCATAAAATATCGAATGCAGGTTTACCGTAGATTGAAGATCCAGAGTCAGTAGACTTTAGATAGGGATAATACCCTCGCGAAATCAATCCAGAAACCCATGTTTTGGAAAAAGAAGCTGCGGAAATAGCATTATAAAGAGAGGCCTGGTTGATAAGGTTACTGATGCCACTTGGACCATAACTAAAAGCGCAAGAACCGTTTAAATCGATACACCCATTGAATGCATTATCGCTTGAAGGAAAATTAACACCCACAATAATTGGTTTCTGGTATTCCTTGTAGATCGGAAAGACAATTGTATCTAATTGGTTTGAGAAATCTTCAATGATTGATTCAGGATGGTCAATCGGGGGAGAAAAAAGAACATATATCATGTCTACATCCGTTAACCAGGCGGGTACACTTTGGGTTGATGGGAGTGCTATAACGCCAATAATTTGCCCGGAAAATCTTGCCCGCACATCGGCTATCAGTTGTAACCAGCGTTTTTCCGCATCTGGATTTTGATTCATTGACGGAGCAACATAAGGATCTCCGAGAACTATTGCGCTAGCCCCCATAATTTCAGCTAAATCAGCATAATTAACAATGAAACGCTCATACCGGTCATAGAAGGTTTGCCACCATCCATCACTTATATTCGTTTCATTCCATAGATTTGGATAGGAAGATAATGATAATTGAGGGAAAATTACCGGTTGCAATCCCTTCAGTTTAGCAAAATTTATCATCTTTTGTACATCAGCCCACGAAGAATCAGTTTTACTAATAGGTTCAATCATGGGAGGATTCTGGGTGGAAATTGACCAGGTTGGTGATAATATCACCCACTTTCCTCCCAAATTTTTTATCTCATCGAATCCTTTATCGACTGTGTTCACCCAGGATTCTGGTATTTCACTAACAATTTCAACGCCAGAAATGAGATTTGAATTGGAAATTATGTTTAACCTGCCATTATCAACTGCTGGAGATCCACTTAATAACTCATAATTCTGCCACTGATCAATATTAATCGAGATTGGTTGTTCCTCTGCTGCGGGCGTGAAAGATAATACCGGTTCACTTGATAATCCTTTTCCACAATCACCATTTCTACAAACCCGAACCCCCGTATTTCCAATCAAATTTAGAGGAGAAGAGAGAGAAAAGCGCCATTCACTCGCTCCGGTTTGAGTCATCGGTACAGGCTCCATCCAGTCATATGGATTGATCTGCAGGTAAAGAGTATCAATTGCAGGAGAACCTGGTGCAAGAGTTACTGTAAAGTTGATTTTACCTTTTCCGGATGTTTGAAATTTTTCAATTTCATCATATATTGTGGTGTTTTTTGCAGGTACGATAAGTTCGCGAAGTACAAAGTCATCCTTTGCATCAAGTTCAGAATTCCAAAACCCATCCCCTTGGGTATATTTATATTTAAGATAAGCTCCAGCTGGTAGATTTAGGGTAATCGAATACTTATTCTTGCTGCCTTTAATTAACTGAGGAAGGTAATCTGATCTATTGGCAGAGCCAGCCTCCAATAAAGCAAACGGATTTCCTAAAGTGGAAATATTTCCTGCAATACGAATTGGGATATCAATATTATTAGTATCAATATTTGACAGGATAAATGAGACTTTAACAATTACCCTTTTTTGCAGATTTACAAAGATTGGCGTCGTGGCCTTGTCAGAGACGGTTGCATATTGCTGAAAGGGGATAACGCCAGCATCTTTGCTCATTATTACAACATTATGTGTTCCAACCGGAACGTTTTCAAGAATAAACGTGCCATCTGAAGAAGACGTGGTCTGTAACCCGGCTGAGTATATGATCATATCAGGAAGGGGAGCATTGTTTCCATGATCAATAATCTGCCCTCTGATCCGCCCCATAGGTCCCAAATAGGGATCGTTAGCCCAGCCAAATATACTATCCTGGACGAGTTCCGGACCATTAACGATCAACTTACGGGATAGAACTGCTTGATTACGCGAATTGTATTCGTTTTCAACTGTATCTTTGATTTTTAAATACCGATAATTTATTTCAGCCCCGATGGTTATTGGAAGTCGAACAATATAGACTGTTTCAGAATTCGGACTCATCGAATAACGATCAGGATTGAAGTAAATACCCGTTACTTCATCAATTATTTCCAGGTATAAACCCGAACCGTCTTCAATTTTCTTAGGTAAAACTACTTGAAAAACAACTTCAGCCTGTGCTAATTGTGTTCGGCTTGAGGATTTGCTGCTATTTGATGGGAAACTACACCCCGAAATGAAAATTAGCAAAATCCATACAATTGAATTGGCTTTGATAATGGCATTTTTCATATTGGCAAATTGTGGGACTATTTGTCAGGAAAGAGATTTTGAATTTCTGAGACGTGATTAACTAGACTGCCTAAAACCCCATTAATGAATCGTGGTGAACTATCAGATCCAAACACTTTTGCGAGTTCAATCGCTTCATTAATTGCGACCTTCAACGGAGTACAACGCGCAACCCCAAATTCCCAGAGTGCAATCCGCAAGATATTCCGATCAATGACAGCAACCTGATCCAAGGGCCATTCAGGTGCATGTTCTGAAATAATCTTGTCTAACTGGGTAACAATTGGAATTATTCCTGTGATAATCTGGCTGGCAAATTGATTCAGTGGTTCATCCATCGTTTCGTCAGTTAACCGAGCCTCAAGAGAATCTCCCAACGGGTGACCGGTCAAATCATATTCATAAAGAACCTGTAATGCAACTCCCCGCGCTTTTGTCCTTGATTTCATCGATTTCCTATTTGCAATAATCAATATCTTCAACGTGCACATTCACATGGCCAATTTCCAGGCCTACCATTTCTGCGATAGACCGTGAAACCTGGTTTTGAATGTTTTTAGCTACTTCACGAACAACCACATCATGTTTTAAAACCACATATATATCCGCATAAACCACATTATTCTCTACAAGAATATTTATCCCTTCAGTAACACCTTTTTTGAATAATGTGTTGACCTCACGGGGACCGGGAGTCAATCGACAGACCCCTTCGACACTCAATGAAGCCAGTTGAGCAATAGAGACAAGTACCTCTGGGGCTATCGTAGTTTTTCCGTACGAAATTTGTTCCATTTTTGCTCCATATCATCTGTTTATTGATTAGGTTTTTAATTATAACCTTTTTCGCTATTCGTTAGTTACGAAAACTAACGCCTCTTGTGCTTGAACTTCAGCTTCACAAATCTTAAGTACTGATGGAAGCTCTTTGTCCAAAAGAATGCAATGCGAAGAGTTTTCTAACCAAACAAGGCTTTTTTGTGGAGAGCCCAGCAGATGATATGTTTTTATGGTCCCGGAGGGATTAATTGTTTGATCGTTTTTTCCCTGGAAGATCAATGTCTTGGTAGTTATTCCAGGGAAAAGAGTTTTTACCTTCTTTTGTAACTTCAATAATTGAGTAGCTGCTCGTAGAGGAACCACGTTATATCCTTGCCAAAGCATGGATTCATCCGTATTCTTCTTGAATATATAGGGAATAAAAGGCCACGCAAATAGAGATTGCCATAGACCGTCAATTTTCAAAGCAGGAGAAAAGATAAATATTTTCTCGATTTCCGGATGTAAACTGGCAAGTAATAAGGTTAACAGTCCTCCCATCGATTCACCAAAAACACAAATCCTATTTTTCTTCTCCCTTAATTCTACATATGCATGTTCTACTGCACCAATCCAATCATTAACTTTTTTCGTATTCATATCTTCTGGCGTCGTACCATGACCCGGGAGCAGGGGAGCACTCACTGTGTATCCCATCGCATGAAAATGGTTCGCAATTTGACGAACCTCCACTGTTGTGGCTGTAAAGCCATGGATAAACAACAAACCAATTTCTTTATCATGAGAACCTGGAAGAAAGAATGTTCTACCATCTAATTCCGGGTGTTGAAAGACTCTTGTTCTATTTTTCACTGGCATAATCTCCTTATATTGAAACACTGGGCAGAATTCTTGACCTTTTATACGTTTTCCAGCAATAAACGCAAATATATAGCGATTGCGTATAGCTGTATATGCTTAATTATTAACAGTCTACATCGGTTCCATTTCCCATATCTATTCTACATATAATTATTAAAATAGTTCTCACAGGGGGGGGTGGAATTATTAAATAATTCTATGTACCTTATTTCAAGATCATTTAAATTGATTCTTGTTTTTCGTATAGCATAAAGCTAATTCATGACATTAAATAGCGGTTAAACTACACGACTTGTCAATCAAATAGTGGATTATGTGAACAAATATTAATATGGACTGTTTATTCGTCAGGCCCTGAGCGTTACGAAAGTATTGATCAATAGAATCCTTCCCAACGAGATTTATACCTCTACAGTTTATATTGTCGAAAAATTCGTCACAAGAATGCCTTGAAATTATCGGGGCAGGTATGTATAATATGACTATGGTTTCGATAAGTATTATTATCATAAGCATAGTTGGAGATTTACAATGACCTCTTTTTCGATAGCATCTGCCATAAACAAATATCAAGATTCGATTAAGCTTTCTAGAAGTATTCACACTGCAAAAACGTACTCGAATGCGCTTAAGTTTTTTTCAGCAACCCTTGAGAAAAAAGGCTTCCCTGTCGAAACCACTGCCATTACGATATTAAAAGAGGACACAATCATTGATCTAGCGGTGGATTTAAAAAATCATGCTCCTACGACTGAAAGATTGTACTTGCAGGCTGTTAGTGGTTTCTTTGAATTTCTAGTAGCTGAAAAATATTCTGATATCAATTTGCCTCGACTTAAACTACTTATTCATCAAAGAGGACGTCGTCCGGGTCAAAGATTACCCCAATTTCCATCTTCTTCAATTGATAAACTTATCGATATTATTTCCAACGTTGAATATGTCAATGCAGAGGATGACATTGAAAGATTGATCAATCTTCGAGATCGAGCTTTTCTTCTTACCCTGGCAGATACAGGATTGCGCGTACATGAAGCGTGTAATTTACGTCGTGGGGATTTGGATTGGAACGAAGGAAAAGCAATAGTCATTGGTAAGGGTAATCAACAAGCAATGGTCAGATTCTCGACCAGAGCTACTGATGCATTGATGGATTATTTGAAAGCACGTGGGAAGATTGACGGCGGAACCAAAGTGGCATTATCCGCATTACCACTTTTTGCAAGACATGATAAAGGTGCAGGAAAAAAAATAAAACAGCTCACAACAACTTCTGGTCGTAATATAGTGTCGCATCGCGTTGCCGAGCTGCTTGGCCAGGATGTTGTCGGCACCATTACCCCGCACTCTTTTAGGCATTATTTTGTTACTAAAATCCTTAGATCCTCAGGAAACCTCAAACTTGCGCAGGAGCTTGCGCGACACAAGAATATTGCTGTAACTCAACGCTATGCGCATTTATCAAATGACGAACTTGACAAAGGTTATTGGGACGCCATCGAAGAAAATAAATAAAAAAACAGCCCCTGGTATAAGCAGGGGCTGTTTCATGGGGTCAATGATTAGTTAACAACTGTTACGTTGCTAGCCTGAAGACCTTTGGGGCCTTTTTCGATAGCGAATTCGACCTTCTGACCTTCTTCAAGATTGCGGTAGCCTTCGCCCTGGATAGCGGAGAAATGGACGAATACGTCCTCTCCACCTTCGCGGGAGATGAAACCATAACCTTTGGTTCCGTTGAACCATTTGACCGTGCCGATGATACGTTCTGACATTTTTTGCCTCCTATAGCAAAACTTACTTTTTTTTAGGATCTTGTTCGTTCTCTCGGAGCGGTCAAATAAAAACAGCCCTGGAGCTTTCGCCTTTGGCTGTCGTTTATTACATCCAACAAGAACTACTGCATCCTACATTCAATACTTTAT
>Ga0209800_10003366_pt1 | contig 12791 bp, 8 predicted proteins | sample Higcelweek8metaG_FD_187174 | JGI IMG/M metagenome (GOLD analysis project Ga0209800, IMG submission 187174) | Freshwater pond sediment microbial communities from the University of Edinburgh, under environmental carbon perturbations - High... | ecosystem: Environmental > Aquatic > Freshwater >... | reverse complement strand
ATAATACGTTTAATATTATCTGGCTGGGCTTCAGCAATTAATTGAAAGAAAAGCATTAACACTATTAGCAGAGTACATTTCATAACCTGGGTTGAATTTATTTGATTATAAGCGGTAACGGCGATTTAACAAATTCAATATCTGGCGATTCCCCGAACCGGGCTATCCGGACAAGAGTACTGTATAAATTTATTCAAAAAACCTTGTTTACAAATTCACTTGTGCGGCTTACATCAATACCGGTAGCTGCTGTCATATTGACTTCAAGCGTTTGTCCTGCTTCATATTTCCCCATCGTGGCGCTGACGCCAATCTCTGTTTTGTAACTAGCATCAATAGCCTGGCCTTTATTGTTAAAAGTCAGCCCGAATCCGGCCTTGGCAGAAGCACTTGCCGAACTGCCATCAATACCCTTTATGCCGAAATCGGCTTTCAGCCCGGCGCCGCCAAAAAGTGTCAGTTCTTTTTTCTTATAGTTCCATTTGGCACCTGCAATCAAACCCTCGCCACATTCGCCCTCAATGCTTTCACAGTCGATTCCCACGCTGCACACACCTAACCCGATTTTGAGTTTCATTTCTTTAAACGGACACGGAACAGCATTTTTGTCGGGAATATTCACATCATCTTCCTCTTCCTCCGGTGGCGCCTGCGGGGGCGGCGCCTGCGGGCATTTACCTGTAGCCGATGCAAATGAAGCCATATTGGAAATCCCGAACTGAAGCTTTCGAAATGAATAGTCGGTATAAATCAGACCAAATTTGGAGGCAACATACGATTTCCGTTTGCTGTTTAGCTCCTCAAATGCGTTAATATCATATGTGCGGTTAAGATATTGCTCGCACATTACCCAGTACGTAATCAGGATATCTTCGTATGTTTTATGTCTTACTGATGCTGCCTCTCTCCAGTCTACAAAACTTTTATCGTTTATGCTGGTAAGTACGTTGCACCTTTCAACCAGAAATGCCTGATAAGCTGCAGGATCTGCTCCAATCTGCTTTATTTTGGATTCATCATTGGCTGTGACCTGTTCAACCTGTTCTGCAAACCATACCCCGTTAATACTGTCAGACCGAATGTAATTCCGGTCAGCGTCATTAAGCTGATAATCGAAATAATCTTCCATCATCTCTATTGCGACACTATTTCCTTTTAGCAGAACCCTGCCGGGACGGGTTTCGTTTTCGTACCAACGTTGCTTCTGTTCAGGGGTCATATTTAAAAGCTCCATTGCTGCTTTAAGTGCATTGTTAGTGGGCTTTATCCCCGCCAGCTTTTTGCTTATTTTTTCAATTGATTTGTCGTGCAGCAGCGCTCCAATCTCCGACCAACCAGGAAAGTCGGGCAGGACAAGGTTGTCAACCGGAACATCTGGATTTGGTGAACCCTGATCCTGGTTTTGTTCTGAACCTTGTTCAGATTCCTCTATTGAGGGCGGGGCGGGAGGAGAAATTTTCTTATTGGTTTTTACATTCTTCTTAACATCAGCAAGTGATTCACTGTAAATACCTGTGACACCTTTAAAAAGCTCTTCCATGGCTCGCCTGATGTCTTTCTGTTTGAGGTATACATTTACCAGGCCATGTCTCGCGAGGGCGTAATCAGGATTAATGACCAGCGACTTTTTGTAGAGGCTTTCAGCCGACTTGTCATCGTACAGCTCAAACAGCGAGTTTCCAAGGTTGGTTAAGATAACCGGGGCATCGGGACAAAGAGAATTTGCAAAAAGAAAAACAGGGACAGAAGTTTTAACCGAATCGAGCATTCTTAAAACGGCTCCAAAATTATTGACAATCAGTGTATCGTCAGGAAATATAGTAACTGCTTTGGCCGAAAATATGGCCGGAATATTTTTTGATTGACCGGTTCCCATATAAAAAACCGCGGTGGAGCTTAATCCCTGAGCGATATCGTATCTGTCTGCCCCGTCAACATCCAGTTTGCTTAACTCCTGATCAACAAAGCTTTTCTCCCTGACATCGTAACTGATCTCTTTCATATACCGTAGCAGGAACCTTTCCGCAATTTTAACAACTTCGGAAGATGTAACTTTTCGGGATGTGTCAATTTTTACCGATTTATAAGCGTTGCTCGTTTGCCCCATCGCAAGCATTCCGGAAATAAATAGGAATGAAAGCATGATAATTGATTTTCCGGCCATGATTTTTTTTGATACAATCAGGTGAGTATGTGAAGTCAAATAAGCAATTTAATGCCTCCATTTTGGGTTGGATTAAACAAATCATTATATGCATATTCACTCTTCAAGTGTAAAGGTAGGGGGGCTGATAAAGGCTATAATCCCCGAAAAGGGGGATTTTTAAATCAAAAGTATTGAATAGTACAAAACATAATCCGATAATAATGGATCATTTGTTTGTCAGGTAAGGGCGAAAGACAAAAACCCGGGCTCAGTTCCCGGGTTTTATCATTTTTCAGCATTGACAGTTTTTTATCCAGATAATTGAAGCCTGCCTTCAACTTTTCCGGGCTTCAGGTAAGGGATTAGAGCTTGATGAATTCAACCCTCCTGTTCATTGCCTTGTTGACAGGTGTATCATTGGGAGCAACCGGCCTGCCTTCACCGGCACCTTCGGTTTCCATACGTGTTGCATCAATTCCGGATTTGGAAGTGAGCTCATTTTTAACCGATTCAGCTCTGCGCCTGGATAAGTCAAGATTAAGAGCATCGTCGCCGTCACTGTCGGTATGTCCGACGATTTTGACTCTTACTGTCGGGTTCTCTTTCAGAACAGTGGCTATATCATTCAGTGTACCATGTGATTCGGGTTTTATATCGGCCTTGTTCACATCGAATGTGATGCCGTAGGTTGTCAGCCGGCCCTCGGTGATCAGCTTACTGCGGGTGTCAGGAGCAGCCGTGGTAATCTTCAGGTTGGTGATCATTGGCCAGGAAGCCCTGTCCCAGCCCGAGAAAAGAAACTTATTGAATTTGGTATGAGCATAAATGTTTGTCGGCACATCCATCGCCTTGGCTCCCTGATGGTAGATCCTGACTCTTCTCTTTTGAATCCATATTATTACGTGATTGACCTCTTCGGTGATCAACGGATTCTTCGAAGCCTCACCTTCAATCCAGTCTCCTTCAGGGCTGTTGGTGTAACCCCTTGTATCCCATCCATCTTTTTTCAGGGTAATGTGGAGGCCGCTCCTTCCCGGATAGAGGTCATCATTGATCTCCTTCGGGTTTTCGGGATCCTCCTCATATAAGGTTAGCACTAGTCCATAACTGTACTCTTCGTCGGGAATTATGTCAAATTCGATTATGAAATTGTCAGGGAAGGCAATTGATTTTGAATAGCAGTAAACGGCATCTTCTCCGTTCAGATGGAACCATTTTCCGGGAGCGATATTCACTGTTTTGACTTCGCCACCGCCGTTGGAGGTCCACAGTGCCGGGAAATCCCCTATAGCATCCTGGCTGAAGTCCTCGAAATAAAGAATTTTATCTCCGGGGACGAAATCATACTGTGTATTGCTAATAAGCTTTTGCTTTGCCGGAACCTCAGAGGCATCTATTTCATTCTCCTCATTTGCGACTTCTTCCTGGTTGGCTTCCTGGGCACTGACAACCTGACTCAGGAATAACAATGACATCATTACTGCAATGGCAAAAAAGACTCTGATTTTCATATCTCCGGTTTTAGTTAAAAATTCAACACTAAAACAAGAAACAATATTTGGGGTACTATAGTAAAAACCCGACATCTGCCGAGCACTCCCGCATTCACTTCCCGCTGAAGATCCTTGCTATTCCGAGGTTTCTCCGGAAGAAGGTAAGGGGGGTCTCTCCAGTTATTGACTTGAAGTCCTTGATCATATGGGTCTGGTCGAAATAGTGGCCAAGGAATACAAGGTCCTGGTGATCGATTTTTCCTCCCCTGACAGTTGTCTCCCATAAATAATTAATCCTCATGATGCGGATAAGCGTTTTTGGTGTGGCTCCCAGCCGGCTCCGGAATCTACGCTGGAGAGTCCGCTCGCAGACGGCTATTTCACTGAGGATAGTATGAAGATGTGAATTGATCCCCTTTCCGAGTATCAGATCATAGCTCCTGTCGGTCTCATCGGGGATGTATTTCCGGGGCCAGAGGTCCTTGATGAAGGCGGAGAAAGTCTTTATCCTGGTTTCGTGTTTCTCCTGTGATTTCATTTCAGCCCATAAGGGATGGAATAGATCCTCCGGCAGGGGAACATAGATAGTGTTGCCAGGGGTGAGGTTTATTCGAAGAACCCGTGAGAGTACTGTAGGCTTGCATATGACTATCATACTTTCATTCGGGCCGGTTATACTGATGGCATTGGCTGTCGGGCAGACCGGCGCAATGAAGAAGGGCGGAAGCGTCTGACGAACAGGAGAGACCATCTGAGGCGGGTCACGGAAATTGAAAACAATGGCGGCATCTTCCCGCGGAAAAAACTTGTCCGTCAGCTCTTTATTGCTTCTGTAATTAATAAATTCAAACTGCGTGACAAGCCAGGCAATATCCGTATCAGGACTGTAGTATTTTACTTCGGGCAGCATCTGTAAGAGGTCAGGTGTTGCCGGTCAATATATAGATTATTTCAGACTGTCGAGCCTGTTAATGTCATCCTCCGAGATTTCAAAGTTGATGTCGATGTTCTGGCGGATGTATTCCGGGTGGACTGATTTGGGAAGCGGCAGGGCTCCTTTCTGCAGTACGTACCTGATTGAAACCTGCGCCACACTTTTGCCGTATTTCTCTGCTACGCGGGCTATTTCACCGTTACTGAGTATTTTGCCTGTTGCCAGCGGCGAGTAACCTTCCACGAGGATGCCGTTAGCGGTGCAGTGAGAGGTGATCTCTTCCTGCCTGTGGCCGATGTGCAGCTTGACCTGGTTGACCATTGGCCTGATCCGGCAGTTCTCCAGGATGGAGTCAATATCTTTTACACTGAAGTTGGATACGCCAATCGAACGGGTTTTTCCGCTCTCGTAAAACTCCTCCATTGCCTTCCACACCTCGATATTCTCTTTGGTATAGTCGGCGCCGATCTCCGTCCATGGCCAGGGGGCATGGATGAGATAGAGATCGATATAGTCAAGCCCGATCTTTTTCATTGTGAATTCCGCACGCCTTACCGCCTGATCATAGCTCTTTATCTCGGCCGGCAGTTTTGATGTCACGAATATCTCACTGCGGGCTATACCGGAATCGAGTATGGCCTTTCCCACGCTGGCTTCGTTGCCGTAAGCCTGGGCTGAATCTATATGTCGGTACCCTGCCTTAAGGGCCTCTTTTACTGCGTCATAGGAAATGTCACCTGAAGGGATTTGCCATGTGCCGAATCCGATGGCCGGGATTTTTACGCCGTTGGCAAGTGTAAAGAAATCGTTGTTATTCATCGTATGTTTGTATGAGATCGTATAAAATTATCCAATATTCATTAATAACCAGCATCAGGGGAAATTGTTGATCCGACAGGCAATTTCTGCTCTCAATAGATTAAATTCACTTCTTGTATAAAACCACAAATATGTTAAAAGGAATTTCTCCGCTTATATCTCCTCAGTTACTTGAGGTGATGGCTCGTATGGGCCATGGTGATGAACTGGTTCTGGCCGACGCACATTTCCCGGGCGAAGCCCTGGGCAGAAGAGTAATCAGGGCAGACGGCCTCCGCATTGCCGACCTCCTGGAGGCGATACTTCCTCTCTTCGAACTTGACAGTTACGTGCCGCACCCGGTGTTCATGATGGAACCGGTGACTGGCGACAAGCTTGATCCGGGCGTGGAGATCTCCTACAAAGAGAGGATCTTCCTTACCAATCCTGACCTTCCACCCATTAAGCGTCTCGACCGGTTTACCTTTTATGAACGTGCCAAAACCGCCTTTGCAATAGTCATGACAGGCGAGACGGCCAAGTATGGTAATATAATTCTTATAAAAGGAGTTACACCGGTTTAACTGAATTACTGCTTTGCCTCCTGCCCGGGTCAGAGGTGAAATGAAAAGGGTGTCTCCGATCAGTCGGGACACCCTTTTCATTCAAACCAATCCGCCTTCTGGCGGAACCCAAAATCTAAACACCTTAAAACCTATTTTAATAACCACATAAGCTTATTTATCTCATCATAACCTTCATATTGCTCATTGAGTGCCTCAATTAAATTTTCACGGTTATAGTTGGTTTCAGATGAGGGATAGAGCCATCTCATTGGAATTCCGTCAGGATTATTCTCATTCAGGCTGGTGGCAGGATTGAAGGGGAACACCGGATAGGCGGTCCTCCTGTATTCAAAATAGCTGTATTGTGAGTCCTGCATGAAGTTGAGCAGATACCTCTGCATCCAGATCTGTTTCAGCTGATCTTCCTGTTCAGTCTTGAAGGCAGCTTCTCCGGTGAAATAACCATCGATATATGCCTGGTTGATAACCATTGTATGAGCATATGCGGAATTGACAGTGGTGAAATGCGACAGGGCAGCCTTCACCCCCTGCTCATAATATTCCTGTGCAGTTCCGGTTGTAATCCATCCGCGCACTCTTGCTTCAGCGAGTATAAGCTGTTGCTCAGCGTAGGTCATCAGCCTGCGTGGTTCGGTTGCCTCCTCCTGCAGGTACCGTTTGTTGAGCAGGGAATAGAGACTTGCACTGTGGCCTGCGTTCATCGTGGCATAGTCGATTGATACATCCACGCCGTTATATGCTGCAGGGTCAACCTCAGTCAATCCGGCAAGGATTTGCGCCCCGGCGGGTTCCGCATAATAATACAAACGATTGTCATTCAGGATCTTTAAGTTGTCAACCAGAAGAGAGCTCATCACTGTCCTGCTTGTAAAGAGGTCATTTGTGCCTGAAAGAGGATGTTTGTTCTGGGTTGAGTAGTTCAGACCGAGGAACCCGGTTGATGGTTCCAGGAGAAAACCCCCGCTCACGATTTCGGCGAACCGGGACTTTACATTCAGGGAGGCTACATTTTCCTTTTTGCTAAGTGTCATCAGGATCTTAAGTGCTGTGGCATTGACTGCCCTGCGCCACTTTACGGGATCTCCGTTATAGGGAGTCGGGTCACCGTTGAATTTGACTCCCAGTGCAAAATACTGGTCAGCTGCTTTCAGTTCATCAAGTATACCCAGGAAGATCTCTTCCTGGCTGTCATAGCTGGGCCTGTAGAGCCCGTCGGCACCCTGATTGGCTTCCGAGTAGGGAATATCACCTGTTTCCATTGTAAGCCTGAAGAACCTGTAAGCTCTCACGAAGCTTGCAACTCCCTTGTAGGAGTTCTCCATCACCGTGCCCTCTGCTTCTATGAGCATCTGGTCGATGTTCGGAAGTATGAGCAGCCCGCCGAAGTCAGTGGCACCGATTGTATTATACTGTGTTCCAAGTTGTCCCTCGTTGGCATAACCCACATATTTTGGCAGGGCATTGTCTGATATCATCACTTTGCCATCACGACCGCTGAATGCGGTTACATTCAGTATCGCCTTTGTGCATAGCATTGATGCGCTGGACAGGGTAGTTTTATTCGGGTCGGTATTTATCTCCTCGAACTTGCTGCATCCGGCGGATATGATTGCCAGGAGCAGGGCCAGGGTTGTTATTTTATTTATCTTTTTCATCAGTTTGCATTTTAAATGATTAGAAACCAACTCTCAGGTTCAGTCCCAGGTATCTCACAGCAGGATCGCTGAAGTTTTCTGATCCGCCATCGGGATCAGAATACTTGAACTGTTTAGCCCACAGAAGTACATTCTGTCCGATTGCTGAAACAGATATTCCGTTAATGCCAAGTTTGCTGCAGAATTCGTCAGGCACCTGGTATGTCAGGGACATCTCTCTGATCTTGAAGAATGTAGTGCTGTAAGCATCGAGGGTGGATGGTGAACCGCCCCATGCTGTTCCCTTGTGCAGGGCTTCCGTGTATGTCTTGTATGTAACGGCAATGTCGTTGGGACTGTAGACCCTCGTGTCGCTTGTGATGTTTCCGTAAGTGTCATAGGTGACGGTTCCTTCTATTACCTTAACCCCTGCACCGATATAGTTCTTTGTACCTGGCTGCGTGGCATCGAGGTAGCGCTCGGGCACAACCGAATTGGGGTGTGAGCCGGCCCTCCACATATACATTTCCGTTGTTGTCTGGGCAATGCCGCCCACCCTTCCGTCAGCAGTGACAGTAAGAGACCAGTTCCTGTACCTTACAGTATTGCTCATGCCCCAGATCCAGTCAGGGTCATAATTGCCGAATTTGGAGTCGTACCCTGAATACAGAGGCAGCCCGTTGTTATGGATAATATTTCCATTCGGGTCTTTCTGGTACTCTCTGAGAACATAGTGGTCTGTACGGGCGCCCACCTGTACCCACGGCTTGTCAGTCGAATAAAGCGAGTCAAGCTTTGTATAATAGGTGGCATAGGTTGACCAGTTCAGAGCCATATCCCACTGCCAGTCTTCAGTTTTTACCGGAGTCACGTTCGCCTCAATTTCCAACCCTTTTCTTGCCCACTCTTCGTCAATATTAAGTAGCCTTGTCGAGTAGCCCGAGGCAGGAGTTATGGGTGCAAACTTTATGAAGTCATACATCCTTTTCCTGTACCATGTCAGGTCAACAGAGGCCCTGTTTCTGAAGAGGTTGACCATTGTTCCGATCTCAAAAGTGCCTGCGGATTCGGGAAGCAGGTCTGTTCCCCTGATTGTTGTGGGAAGTGAGGCTGCACTCAGGGATCCCCATGCGTTGTTTGTAATAGTGTAGACGGAGTTTATGTCAAAAATTCCTGCGGGTTTCTTATATGAGGTCCATGAACTCCGGATCTTCCACAGTGACAACCAGTCAATCTCGGGCAGGATGTTAGAAGCGATGAAGCTTCCTGAAACGGAGGGATAGAGGTAAGACCGTGTCGATTTTGAGAGGGTTGAACTCCAGTCGTTACGAAGTGTGGCTTCTGCATAGACGAGGCTTTTCCACGAAAGTGCGAGCCGGCCGTAGAGGCTGTTGACCTGCTGACGACTGATAGAAGATCCAACCACTGCAGGGTTGATGGAGGCTTTGAGAGAATAAAATGCCGGGATGGAGAGTCCACCCTGCGTTCTGGCCTCAATCCCGTCATCCTGACGGAAAAACACCGTACCGCCGGCAAGGGCATTGACAGTGAAGTCTTTGAACGTCCTGTCAGCAGTGACCATCAGGTCGTTGTTGATACTGAATCCCCTGCTAAGGCCAAGGTTATAGGAGCCTTTCTGGGACTCACCCCAGACCTGGGTACCGCCGGGGATGACAGTGGCGCTTCCTGCGCCCTGGAATGATCCCATGGATACCTTAATCTCCTGGCGGTCACTGTAGATGTCGTAGCCGCTGCGGAAGGTGGCTTTCAGCCAGGGAAGGATATCATATCCCAGGTCAAGACTGACGTTGAAGAGATCCTTGTTGATGCTGTGGATGCGCTCGTACCTGTCAAAGTAGGGATTGTTATTGGTGCTGGTGTAGCTGCTGTTCTGCACCTCATCGGGTACAAGCCAGTAGTCCTTATAGTCCCTGATATCATAGTCGGGCGCTGACCAGACAAGCATGTTGTACATCGGGTCATATCCAGTATAGCCGCTGAATCCGGTGTTCGGAGAAACCTGTTTGTTGTATGCGATCGCAGATGATAGTGAGAAGCGGTCAATCTTTATGTCGCCTCCGATACTGTAGGTCATTTTATTGAACATTGAGTTCGGATACTGTCCCTTGTTCTGCACTGAGGTGGCTGATGCCCTGAGGCTGCCGAGTTCAGTCTGCTGGATAATATTGACGTTGTTGTTCAGAACAAATCCCTGTTCGAGGAAGTTATTGAAATTATCTTTTCCAATAGGAAGATAGGGCATGGCTTTCAGTGATTTAGAGATTGGGTCCCACTGTATCACATCCCTGCCGTCGAGTGGCACGCCCCATGATCCGTCGCCGGAACGTGCATAGGTGTTTGTGGAAGTGTTTACAACACGGCCATAAGTCGACTGCATCTCAGGTATTGCAAGATATCCGGCTGTAAACATTGTGCTGCTGTTGAGAGTTACAGTGAGTCCGTTCCTGTCAGCACCCTTTCTGGTGGTCACCATTATTGCGCCGCTGGCGCCCCTGTAGCCGTAAAGGGCCGAGGCTGTCGCGCCTTTGAGAACACTGATAGTTTCTATATCATCTGAGGGAATTTCGCGTAGGGTCATGTTGCCGTACGGTACACCGTCAATAACCAGCAGGGGCTTCTCCCCGCGGATAAAGATCTCCGGCTCTGCGGTGAACTCGCTGCTGTTCCTTACCATCAGGCCTGCCACTCTGCCGGTGAGGGATGTTCCGACATCAATGCCCTTGACCGTTGTGACGGCGTCGCCTGACACTTTCTGGACAGCATATCCGAGTGCTTTTTCCTCCCTCTTTATACCCAGCGCAGTCACAACGACTGCATCCATACCAATCAGTTCTTCTTCCAGTACCACCTCAAAGTAAGTCTGTGAACCGACAGGCATCTCCTTGTTCTTCATTCCAATGAAGGAGAATATAAGCACGTCAGTTGGAACAACGTTGTCAAGGGAGAAAGTTCCTTCCATATCTGTGGCTGTGCCCAGTATCTTCCCCTTGACTGCAACGGTCACTCCCGGCAGTGGTTCGCCCTTTGTGCCGGTGACCTTACCGGTGACTTTCACCTGCTGCATCCCGTCCACTTCAGTCAGATATCCGGGTGCCAGAATTATCTTGCGGTCAATGATTGTATGTGTCACGTCAGTCCCGGCAAAGAGCCTGTCGAGCACTACATCAATAACCTGGTTATCAGCGGTGATGGAGACCTTTCTTTCGGTATCCAGCAGCTTTTCATTATAGAGGAAAAAGAATTCCGTCTCATCCTCAATCTTGTTGAGCACAGTGGCAAGCTGCGCATCGGTGATGTTGAGAGACAGCCTTGTCCTCTGGGAGTATGCGTCTGTTGCATGCGCCTGCATGATCCCCAGTACCAGAAGTGCAATTACTATACGCATCGTTAGAAGGAGTTTTTTCAGGGGGTGGTCAAATGTGCTCCCCCGGAGTTTGGTTTTTTTCATAACTTTGTAAGTTTTCAGGTTAAAAAATATCTTAAATGATGTTTTTTCAGGAAATCGTTGCAGCGATTTCCTTTTTTTTGTCCTTAAGGGCTGTTGATTTTTTTCATGGGGTTGGTGGTTAGGTTAAGGAATTTTTATTTCAGGTATATTTTAACTGTACTCTTTGCGTAGGTTGAGTCGGCCATGATCTCCCTCGGGGTTATCTCGTACCGTATGGGAGAGGTCATGCTCAGTATTTTCAGGACCTCCTCAAGCGGATCATCTTCAAAGGTTGCGTGGAAGGAGTATTTTTCCAGGTCACTGTCCATCAGTTCAACCCTGACGTTGTACCATCTTTCTATCCTCCTTGCCACCTCTGACATGGAGTCGCTTCTGAATACAAGCTTGCCCTCTGTCCACGAGGCATACTTCGAAGGGTCAGCATTGGTTCTTGTTATTTTGCCGTTCCTGTAAACAAGTCTCTCCGACGGTTGCATGATCATGCCCTCCGTGTACTGCCCGCAGTTTACCAGAACGCTACCCGTCTCCAGTACAACCTCTGTATAATTTTCATCGGGGTAGGCATTGACGTTGAAGTCAGTGCCGAGCACTGTAAGATCCAGGTTGCCGGCTTCAACCCTGAATGGGTGTTTAGCATCAGGTGTCACCTCAAACCAGGCTTCGCCTGTCAGCGCCACGTTCCGCTTACTCTCAAAAGGCATTGCATAGCTCAGTGTTGATCCGCTGTTCAGCATGCCTTCCGTGCCGTCAGGCAGAGAGAAGGTTACCCTGGAGCCGGCAGGGGCATAGATGGATGCAACTGCCTCTTTGCCTGTATCACCTGGCATTCCCCTAAGGAGAAGAAACCCTGTGGCAGCAAGTAAAGGAATCAGTATTACAGCCGCCGCCCTGGCATAAAAACCCGATAATTTCCTAATGAAGTAATTGTTCCGCCTGAACTCATCAAGCCGTATCTGATGATGAATGTTGTCAAGTATGGGCCTCAGGTTCTCATTCGTTGCAGTATCACTGTTCATGAACCTGTTCCAGTCATCTGCAACAAAACTCCTGAGTTGTTCATTCGCTTCACCGGCTGAAAACATTGCCCTGACCTCATCTGAGCCCTTCTCTCCGGCAATGCCGTTAACGTATTTTAAAATCTTCTCGCCGTTCTCTGTCTTAAATTTCATTATGCTCTAAGTTAATAACGGTTGTCATTGCTGTTCGACCCGTTATATCTTATATCCACGGGGCGCAGAAATCTCATAAAAAAAATGTAAAAATCTTTTTGGCCGGGTAGCAATACCGGCTTTTAAAGCAGAAAAAGAATTATAAACAGGATAACCGGTAGGTTTTCCCTGTTGATTTTACTGCGAAGGATTTTAAGTGTACCGGAGATGTAATTATCTACAGTTCCGGGCGAAAGTCCGAGTGCGGCAGCAATCTCCCTGGAGGGTTTTCCTTCTATCTTGCTCATGATGAAGGCCTGTCTCTGAGACTCAGGAAGAGAGCCCAGGACTCTCTGCACCTCCGCAAGCACGGACCTGTACTCAGAGCCCTCTTCGGTTGCAGATGAGGAGAGCCTGTTTTCATGCAACGTTTCAATCACATATTTCTGCAGATAGCTCTGTCTCCGGAAGAGTTTGCATATGTCGTTGTAGGCAATTGTGAAGAGGTATGAACGGAACGAAAGCTCCCTGTCTATTTTCCGATGGTTCTCCCATACTTTAAGAAAGACTGACTGAACAAGC